>OGGQ01002387.1_pt1 | contig 20634 bp, 18 predicted proteins | sample 1571191 | NCBI WGS metagenome assembly OGGQ01 (sample SAMEA2582061, study PRJEB24529) | metagenome | biome: Human gut stool | place: China | collected 2011
CTTGCGGAACTTGCAGCGGCTGGTTCGAAAACCAGCAAATATCTGAATTTTTTCTTTTTTATAATCATAATAAAGACTGCGTCTGAAAATGTCAAGAAATCTTTTGGCCCACTGGACGTTATCCGTTGACATTCCGTGACATATATCATGGAAAAGACGCTCCGATACGGTTCTGATTTCGGGGCGTCTTCTATATTTACATATCAAAATCTATACATCAAACCGGTTATATGCCTGATAGCAGTCCAGGCAGAGCTTTTCATCCCCACAGAGACGAATCAGATGCTCCGCTGTGCTCTCCCCGCAGCGGCTGCAGGGGATGGAGCGGAAGATCCGGGCCGGCTCCGGGAGACGCAGCTTCGTTTCTTTGACCTCAAACATCTCCTCCGGCTCGCAGCTCTGATAATAGCGGAAGGATTTCTCCTTTGTCATCCCCTCGGGCCTTGGCTTTAATACCAGGCGCACAGATTTCCCGCTCTTTCTGTGATAAAAAGAAAATGCCTGCTTCCCTGTGATGTGAAACAGAAGATTGCCTTTTCCGATACTGCAGCCCAGGATTACCTGGATGGCGTCCACGCCGCAGGCGTCGTTTTCACAGATGCAGACCAGCTCCTCATCCGTGGAAAAGCAGCCCTTTCCCGCTTTTTCCGCATCCAGCTCCAGAAGCTTTATGGCGTAAAGAGCCGCCTTGTATCCGATGGTAAGACCTCCGCATTCATGACCGTGAAAGGCCGCGCATTTTTCCCACAATTCCTTTTCCATTTTCCTGATACCTCTCCTTTTCTATCTGTCTTTTACATTCCAGTATATGGTTACGATCGTCGTCAGCGTCCGGTCCTCGATCTGTCCGTCCCTGCTGATTCCCTCCAGATAGCGGCAGATGGCTTCCTCCTCTGCACCGGTCAGCTCCTTCTGGAGCTTCGCCCGGTCCACGCACCATTTTTTCATACTTTCCAGAGAGCGTTCGCTTTTCCATTCTTCCTTCCGGTAAGACAGCTCCGGCTCATAGCCCTTCAGCCACAAATAGGTAAAGGTATTCGCTATGGCGTCGTCAAGCTGCTCCTTCTGGCTGAAAATTCCCGCCTGCGCAAAGGCCGCGTCCTGCACTGCGTCGCTGCGTCTCGCAGGCTTTACGAGAATGCAGTGCTCCTTTGCGCAGGCGTTCATCTTATCCAGCGTCTCATAATCGGCCACAGCGGGCGTCATATGGGCGAACACCAGCTCAAAACGCCCCCGGAAGCCTAGAACGTCCAGATCTGCCGCCTGCCAGTCCTGCTGAAAAAATTTTACATTCCTAATCCGTTCCCGCTCTGCCAGACGTCCGGCCGCCTCTGCCATCTTCCCGGAGACATCCGTTCCCACCGCCTCCCGGACTTTGCCCGCCAGGGCCAGTGAGAGCTGCCCCGCTCCGCAGCCGATGTCAAGTACAGACATGGTTTTATCGAGGGGCACTTTTTCATACAGATAACGGAGAAACGGATGGGTCTCTTTCCCGGGAAGGGGCTTCGCCGCAAAATCTTCCGCCCGCTCATCCCAGATTTTTTCCTGAAGCCGTCCGCTCTCCGGCTTTTCATTCCTCCATGTTCTTTCCAGTTCCTGAAGCGTCATACTCTTTCCTCCCTCCGGCTGGCTTATTCGTCCACAATCACGACCTTCTGATTTCCCGCGGACACCACTTCGCCGTGTACCCCGTAGACCTTCCAGATGGCTTCCCGATCCAGAATCCCAGCGTCTCCATACCGGAACACCTCCCCCTGCTGCATCAGCAGGAAGCGGTCGCAGAAGCGTAAGGCCAGATTCAGATCGTGGATTACCACAATGGCCGAGATGCCAGTCTCATGGCAGATGTCCTTTACAATCTGCAGCACCTGATACTGATTCTTCAGATCCAGGCTGCTGGTAGGCTCATCGAGAAGAAGAAGCTTCGGCTCCTGAGCCAGAGCCCTGGCCAGCATGACCTTCTGCCGCTCTCCGCCGCTTAACCGGTTCAGGAAGCGGCCGCGGAACTCTGAAACCTTCAGTCTGTCCATCGCTTCGTGGACAATCTCGTGATCCCGCTCCGTAAAGGCCCAGCTCATATAAGGCCTCCTTCCCAGCATCACCATGTCATGCACCGTCATCTGGGTGTCCGGCACATTCTGGGCCACGAAGGCGATCCGCCTGGCCACCTCTTTTGCAGACATTTTCAGCAGGTTCTCTCCATTCAGCAGCACCTCTCCCGCGTCCGGCGTGATAATATGGTTGAAGCATTTGAGCATCGTGCTTTTTCCTGCTCCGTTATTTCCCAGAATTGCAAGAAATTCTCCGTCCCCCAGCGCGAAATTGATTTTCTTTAAGACTTTCGGCCCGCCCTGATAATGAAACTGCAGGTTCTCTACACTCAGCATTTCTGCTTCCCTCCTTTGAACAGAAGATACAGGAACAGCGGCGCGCCCAGGAAGGAGGTAATCGCCCCAATCGGCAGAATCACCGGGCTTATCACTGTCCTCGCAAGCAGATCCCCGAGAAGCAGCAGGGTGGCTCCTGCCAGAAGGGAGCCGGGAATCAGGTAGACATGGTTATTGCCGACTACCAGGCGGACCATATGCGGGGCCACCAAACCGATAAAATTGATAAGACCGATATAGGATACGATGGTAGAGGCCGTAAAGCAGCAGAGCAGCATATTGATGATAATCAGGCTGCGCACGCGGATTCCAAGACTCACCGCCGTCTCCGTGCCGCTTTGCAGCGCATTGTAATCCCAGCGGTGAAACAGAAAATAGAGGAATGCCGCCAGCACGATCACCGCCATAAAACGAATCTCACCCCAGTCCGTACTTCCCAGATCGCCAAAGGTCCAGAACACCAGCGTGGCCAGCTCCACCTCGTCGGCGCGGGCCTGATCGGGATCGTATTCCGGCCACGGCTGGTCGTAGACGAAGCCCTCGCGGCCCAGCGCCTCGCGCCACAGCTCGTCGGCCAGATGGGGCGTGAACGGCGCCACGAGCTTCACCAGCACCTCGGCCACTTCCGCGTCGAGCGCGCGATGGTCTTCGCAGGCGGCGCGATCCTCGGGGCTGAACGCACGCAGGTACTCGCCGGCGGCATTCGACAGCTCCATGATGGCGGCGATGGCGGTGTTGAAGTTGTTGCGCTCGATGTCGGCCGACACCTTCTCCACCACGCGATGGCGCTCACGAATGAGCTTCTTCGCCGCGGCCACGGCCGCCTCGTCAGCCGGCTTCTGCGCGAACAGCGTCTCGTCGCCGGCCTTGCCGCACAAGTCGTGCACCTGGCGCCACAGACGGTTCAGGAACTTGTACATGCCCGGCAGGCCGTCCTCGTTCCACAGCTTCTCCTTCTCGGGCGGCCCCAAGAACAAGATGTAGGCGCGCACGGCGTCGGCGCCGTATTCGGCGATCATCTCCTCCGGCGAGACCACGTTGCCTTTCGACTTGCTCATCACATCGCCGTGGGCGTCGAGCACCATGCCCTGGCACAACAGGTTCGTGAAGGGCTCGTCGAAGTCGAGCAGGCCGCAGTCGCGCAGCACCTTGGTAAAGAAGCGGCTGTAGAGCAGGTGCAGGATGGCGTGCTCGATGCCGCCGATGTACTGGTCGACGGGCATCCAGGCGTTGGTCTTCTCCGGATCGAAGGGCGCGTGCACGTTGTGCGGGTCGGTGTAGCGCATGTAGTACCAGCTGGAGCACGTGAAGGTGTCCATGGTGTCGGTCTCGCGCTTGGCCGGGCCGCCGCATACGGGGCAAGTGGTGTTCACGAACCCGGCATGGGTGGCCAGCGTCTCGCCGGCAGCCAGGTCGATGTCCTCGGGCAGGCGCACGGGCAGATCTTCCTCGGGCACGGGCACCACGCCGCACTTCTCGCAGTGGATAGCGGGGATGGGGTTGCCCCAGTAGCGCTGGCGGCTGATAAGCCAGTCGCGCAGGCGAAACTCCACGGTGCGCTTGCCGCGACCCATTTCTTCCAGCGCGGCCACGATGGCGGCCTCGCCCTCGGAGTGCTTGCCACCGGTCATACCCGTGTAGGGGCCGGACTGCACGAGCATGCCCTCAGCGGCGTAGGCCTCCGGCCAGTCGACCGTGGTCACCACGCGGCCATGCTCGTCCTTGAGCTGCGGGTACAGCGGGTCGTCCTCAGACAGGATGATGGGGATGATGGGCAGATCGTACTTGCGGGCGAACTCGAAGTCGCGCTGATCGCCGCAGGGCACGGCCATGACGGCGCCGGTGCCGTAGTCAGCCACGATGTAGTCGCCCACCCATACGGGCACCTTCTCGCCATTGATGGGGTTCACCACGTAGCGACCGGTGAACGCGCCGTGCTTCTCATGGTCGCCCTGAGCGCGCTGGACGGCGGTCACCTTCTTGGCTGCCTCAACCAGCTCCATGACCGGCGCCTCGTATTCGGTGCCTTCCACGAGGCCGCGGAGCAGCTTGCTTTCCGGCGCCAGCAAGAAGAAGCTACAGCCGAACAGCGTGTCGGCGCGCGTGGTGAACACGGTGATGATGTCGTCTTCCGTGGGCTCGGCCGGCGCGTTGCCGTCGCGGTCGCACAGGATGAAGTCCACGTTGGCGCCCTCGGAGCGGCCGATCCAGTTGGCCTGCTGCTGCTTCACGCGCTCGGGCCAGCCTTCCAGCTGATCCAGGTCGTCCAGCAGCTCCTGGGCGTAGTCGGTAATCTTGTAGTACCACTGGGTGAGGTCGCGCTTCTCCACCTCGGAGTCGCATCGCCAGCAGCGACCCTCGATGACCTGCTCGTTGGCGAGCACGGTGCCGCAGCTCGGACACCAGTTCACCGGCGAGTTGCGACGCTCCACGAGACCGCGCTCCCAGAACTTCAGAAAGATCCACTGGCCCCAGCGGTAGTACTCCGGATCGCACGCCACCACTTTGCGATCCCAGTCGTAGGAAAAGCCCATGCGGGAGAAGCTCTTCTTCTGGGTCTCGATGTTCTCGTAGGTCCAGATGGCCGGATGGCTGTGATGCTTGATGGCGGCGTTCTCCGCGGGCAGGCCGAAGGCGTCCCAGCCCATGGGATGCAGCACGTCGAAGCCCTGCATCTTGGAGTAGCGGGCCACCACGTCGCCATAGGTGTAGTTGCTCGCATGCCCCATGTGCATGTCGCCGGAGGGATACGGGAACATCTCCAGGACATACTTCTTGGGCGCATCGGAATTCTCCGGCACCGTGTACAGCCCGGCCTCTTCCCAGGCCAACTGCAAACGGGGCTCGATCTCATGGGGGTTGTAGGCTTTCATGGCACTCCCTCGAAAACGTGGCTTTCGACCGCGCGCATTCCCCGCGGCCGCGAGTTGATTTCCCCATTATAGCCATGATGCGCTCTTGGAAAAGGGGCGCCAGCGCTCGACCGCGCCCCTCACGGGACAGACGGCGGCTATACGTTCCGCCCCTAGCGCACCCGGCGCAGAGAAGCGCCGCAGTTCCAGCAGGTCTCCCGGGAACCGTCGTTGTCGGCAGCGCACACGGCACAGGTGCGGCGCCCCAGCGGCACCTCCTCGGGCACGGCCCCCGACAGGGGTACGTCGGCCTCCTCATCGGCCAAGCGCGCCATGGCGGCGCGAATGCCCTGCACGCCCGTGATGCGCGCCACTTCCAGCGCATCTTTCCTATGATTTGCCGTCATTTCCGCGCCCCTTCGCCCTTCGACCGTCCAATTCAAGTACCATGATAGCGAAATACCGCGATCCCCTCCGCGAAGGAGCACCCATGAACTTCCACAACGCATCGTTTAAAGCCGCTTACGGCACCTCGGAGCAGCTGCCAGCATCCACAGGTCCCGAGGTTTCCTTTGCGGGACGCTCGAACGTGGGTAAGTCGTCGTTGCTCAACAAGCTCATGTACCGCAAGGGCCTGGCGAAAGTGTCGTCCACGCCGGGCAAGACGGCCACCATCAACTTCTACGATGTGGACGGCCACGATCTCGTGGATCTGCCTGGCTACGGGTACGCGAAAGTGTCGAAAGCAGAAAAGGGCCGGTGGAGCGAGCTCATCGAGGGCTACTACAATCAAGATCGTGACTTCGCACTCGTGGTGTCGCTCATCGACATCCGCCACGAGCCCTCGGCGCTCGACCGCAACATGGTTCAGTTTCTCATGGACGCCGAGCTGCCCTTCGCCATCGCGCTGACCAAAGCGGATAAGCTGTCGAAGCAGCAGCAGATGAAGCAGCGCGCCGCCATCAAGAAGGCGCTCAAGCTGCCGGGTGGCGTGCCCATGGTGGTGACGTCGTCGGAGAAGGGCGACGGCATCGACGAGCTGCGCGCCCTCATCAACCGCGCCATCGAGAGATAAGGGCCGCAAGCCCCGAGACGCGTCGCAAGCTCCGAGGCGTACCGCAAGCTGAAAGCTCATCCCCCATGGAGCAAAATATGGCGGGATTTCCCGATTTCCACCTCGTGAGGTATGCATTAGCGTGGCAATCGGGAAATCGCGGCGATGCCGAAGGCGCTGCCGATGGAAATCGGGAAATCCCGCCACAAACGAAACCCCCTCCCAAAAAGGAGAGCGCCCCAGTGGAGGACCGGGGCGCTGAGGAGAGGAGGGGCCGTCGTTGGCCAGAGCAGAACGTCGGGCCGGCGAGGCGATAGGTGTTCAAGCGTTATTCGGTGACCTCGACAGTGAGAGCCGCAGGAACCTCGGGACGCGTCTTCGGGGCCTTGGCCGCCTTCGGCGTACCGAAGAAGAACTTCATGAAGTGCACGAAGACGTAGGCGACCATCACGGCGGCGAACAGCGTCTCCACGGCGATGAGGGCCTCGATTACCGGGAGCGCCGGAATGGAGTAGCCGGCAGCGTAGAGAGCCTGCACGCCCTTGCCGAGCGCCATCGCGGAGATGACGAAGGGGAAGGTCATGGCTGCGTAGCTCGGATAGAACTGCAGGGCGAGGAACTTCGGCACCCGGGTGACGACGCCGATGAGCATCAGCTGGCCGAGGCCCATGAGCACGGCCACGAACACCAGGTTCGGATCAGGCATAACCGACAGATATCCCACCAGCGACAGACCCATAGGAGCAGCATAGATGCAGAACAGCGGGCGAGCGCCTTCGGGGATCTCATGCTTGATGTAGCGCATCGTCACCACGGCGAGCAGCACGAGGTAGCAGGCAAAGCCGAACCAGAAAATGCCCTGGCCGAAGGCCTCGGCGCCAAAGACGGGAGACGTTACAGCCGCCACGATGATGCCCACGTAGCAAATGAAGTACGTAGGAAAGACCTCGGTGAGCTTGAAGCGGCGGATATAGTACAGGGTAAACCACGCCATCAGCACGAAATGCCCCGCCACCGCCGAGCACCACAGCCCGAAAGCCGGCACGATAGCCACGGGAGCCAAGTATCCGGCCAGCTGCATCAGCGTCATGAAGAACGTGGCAGAAACACTTGCGAAAACGGAGTTCTTCATGTCCTCGCGAAGCATGGAGGGGAACATGATCAGCTTGGCGACGAGCATAGCCACCAAGAAGAGAGACAACGCCCCGCAAGCAATGTGGGCGATCTCGGCATAGGGTTGAAGCAAGTTGCCCAAAGCGGCCAGGCCCAAGGCCACGCCCGCTGTGGGGATGGGTACTTTCTTGATAATGTCGCGCATAGAGCACCTTTCGTCGGGGCCTTTGGAGCCGGAAATGTCTCGACCACGAATCGCCGGAGATAACGCAACGACCCGCAGGAGTAGGATGGCTTTATTATGCGCGGTTTCTTACCAAAAGAAAACTTATATATCATTATGTAGCCATTAGAGAAGTTTATTGATATGCTACCCGAGTCCCTAAGGAACCACCGCACCCATCGAAGGAGACGCAATGCAGGACTTTCGCGTAAAGACGTTCCTCACCGTGTGCCGCACTCTGAACTACACCCGAGCCGCCGAGGAGCTGGCGCTCACCCAGCCGGCCGTCTCCCAGCACATCACATACCTGGAGCGCGAGTACGGCGCGAAGCTGTTCACCTACCATCGCAAAAAGCTGGAGCTGACGCCGGCGGGACGTGTCCTGCGCGACGGGCTAGCGACCATGGCCCACGACGACGTGCTATTGCACGAACGCATCGAGGAGGTGGCCCATGGCGCCACAGTCAAGCTGCGCATCGGCATGACGCTGACCGCCGGCGAGTACGTGGTGGCCCGGCCCCTCGCCCGCTGTCTGGGCGCCCGACCCGACATCCAAATCACCGTGCGCTCGGGCGGAACCCAGCACCTGATGGAGCTCCTCGACGCGGGAACCATCGATTGCGCCTTCGTGGAAGGGCTCTTCGACAAGGCCCGCTATGCCTCACGCCCCTTCTCGTCCGAGCGTTTGGTGCCCATTTGCGCGGCCGAGCATCGCTTCCCGCGTACGCCACGCACCCTGGAAGACCTCTTGGGCGAACGGCTCATTCTGCGCGAGGAGGGCAGCGGCAGCCGCAACGTGCTTGTCCACGCGCTCGCTCAGCGCAATCTCTCGCCTGCCTCCTTCGCCGATCATTTCGTCGTGGAAAGCCTCGATATCATCAAGATATTCGTCCAGGCCGATCTTGGGATTTCCTTCGTTTACGAGGCCGCCGTGCAGCGGGAGGTGCAAGAGGGCACGCTGCGCGTTATCCCCCTCTCCGATGCGGGCATCTTTCACGACATCAGCTTCATTTACCTGCGCGACAGCATCTACGAGCAGGATATGGAAAACCTCTTCGCCGCTTTGAGCGCCTAGGGGCGCCGGGGCGCGATGCTCGCAGGCCGATCATTCGAAGCCGCGTCAATCTGGCAAGTTTTCTTCGGAATTCGACACCTATCATTTTATCTCAGCAATTGGCATATCGAATAGTGTTGATCTTTTATCGCCTACAAACAAAATCGAGGGACTGCCAATATACCGCAGCCCCTCGATAGGGTCGATTATGTCGAAAACCTCGAAAAGCTCGCCTCGGAAGCTACAGCCTCTTTACGCGACCCTCGGCACCGCCCCCGCCATCCTCGCGACAGCATACAGCGGCGCAAGATCCCGGCCTGTTTAGCGGGTGTTGCTCGCGTAGGGGGCCTTGTCCTTCAGCAACACGTCGTGGGCGCCGCCCTCTACGATGGAAGTGGCGGACACCAGCGTGAGCTTCGCCTTGTCTTGGAACTCGGGAATGGTGAGCGCACCGCAGTTGCACATGGTGCTCTTCAGCTTCAGCAGGGTGATGGCCATGTTGTCCTTCAGGCTGCCGGCGTAGGGCACGTACGAATCGACGCCCTCTTCGAAGGACAGCGACTTCTTGCCGCCCAAATCGTAGCGGCCCCAGTTGCGGGCGCGGGCACTCCCCTCGCCCCAGTACTCCTTCATGTAGGTGCCGTTCACCATGACCTTGGCCGAAGGGCTCTCGTCGAAGCGAGCGAAGTAGCGGCCCAGCATGACGAAGTCGGCGCCCATGGCCAATGCGAGCGAGATGTGATGATCGTACACGATGCCGCCGTCGGAGCAGATGGGCACGTAGACGCCGGTCTCGCGGAAGTATTCGTCGCGGGCCTTCGCCACTTCAATGGTAGCGGTGGCCTGGCCGCGGCCGATGCCCTTGGTCTCGCGGGTGATGCAGATGGAACCGCCGCCGATGCCGATCTTCACGAAGTCGGCACCCTGCTCGGCCAGGAAGCGGAAGCCCTCGGCATCCACCACGTTGCCGGCACCCACCTTCACCTTGTCGCCGTAGTGCTCCCGGATCCAGTGGATGGGGCGGGCCTGCCACTCGGAGTAGCCCTCGGAAGAGTCGATGCACAGCACGTCCACACCGGCCTCCACCAGAGCGGGCACGCGCTCAGCGTAGTCGCGGGTGTTGATACCGGCACCCACCACATAGCTCTTGTTCTTGTCCAGCAGCTCGTTGGCGTTCTTCTTGTGGGAGTCGTAGTCCTTGCGGAACACCATATACTTCAGGTTGCCCTCAGCGTCCACCAGCGGCAGAGTGTTGATCTTGTTGTCCCAGATGATGTTGTTGCAGTCATGCAGGGAGGTGTTCTCCGGGGCAGTGACCAGCTTTTCCAGCGGGGTCATGAAGGTGGTAACGGGAGCGTCATCCGGGGTGTGGTTGACGCGGTAGTCGCGGGAGGCCACGATGCCCAGCAGCTTGCCGTTGGGGGTGCCGTCAGCGGTGACCGCGATGGTGGAGTGGCCGGTGCGGGCCTTGAGCTCCAGCACATCGTGCAGGGTAGCGGTGGGGGCCAGGTTGGAGTCGGACACGACATAGCCGGCCTTGTAGCTCTTGACGCGGCGCACCATGGCAGCCTCGTTCTCGATGCTCTGGGAGCCATAGATGAAGGAGACGCCGCCCTGACGAGCCAGTGCAATGGCCAGCTTATCGCCGGAGACCGACTGCATGATGGCGCTGATCATGGGGATGTTCATTTCCAACGGGCACTCTTCCTGACCCTTGCGGTACTTGACCAGCGGGGTCTTGAGGCTGACAGCAGTGGGAACATTTTCCGCAGAGGAATAGCCGGGCACCAGCAGATACTCGCCAAAGGTGCGGGAGGGTTCTTCATAGAAATAAGCCATAGTCAAACTCCTTTTCTCTTATCGCAGCATGAAGCATTCTACAACAAAATCATTCATGTTTGAGCCATCTAAATTGATTGTATATACTTTACCACACTCGGCCTCAGAATACAAACCCTTGCCGCGCCAAACTTTGAAACTGTCCTTTTGAGAAAAACAGGCAAAATGCCCACCAAAACCGCGCAAGGTCATACTTTTTGACGATTCCGGCGGTTTTCGGCATGCAAAAAAGCTCGTCCGGGTCACGGACGAGCTTTTTTGCACACGAAGCGGGACATCGCCTGTGCGGCACACGGAGCACAGACTGTGAAGGAGTTCCAGTCGGAGGAGGAGGCCCGGTGCCCGATATCCCAAAAACAAGAAGAAAAAGATTTCACACACAGCCAGGGGATCTCGGCCCTTGCTGTAACCATATTGTAACTCTTTTGATACTATTTTGCAATAGGGTTTTGTCATTTTTCTGTAACTTATTTTGTGAACTTTTTATGACCCGATCTTCAGATAGCACTCAAAGCTGGTGCGGCCGTCGTGGCGGCCCTGCACATACCACCCCTCTTCCGAGGGTGCATACAGCAGTTCCACCGTGTCCCCCATGGGGATCTCCCGGTGGTAGTTCACGGCGGCAAAGGTCACCGGGCCCGCCTGCAGCACCTCCGGCGGCAGAGCGTCGCAGGCAAGATCCAGATAATAGGCGTTGTTGATGTGGCCGTTCAGGTCGCACAGCGAGTAGCTGGCCCTGCACTCCCCTGCCGACGTCAGCTCTTTGCACCGGTGGGTGTGCAGGGACAGCTCCCCTTCCACCGTCTCATTCCAGAAATTTTCCACGGTCCAGTTCGGTTCCCGCATGATGTGGCCGCTGGTCCGATCCACCAGGATCCAGCGGCAGTCCACCGTGGCCACCAACTTCCCGGCGGCATCCGTGACCGTAGTGATGCGCTTGATGGCACCCCGGCGGCTGTGCTCGGCGCGGGTGGTCAGGGTGAGCGCCTCGGTGCGGCGGGGCACCCGCACAAACTGCAGGGCCTGCTTGCCCACCAGAAACGCCGCGTTGTGGTCCTGGAAAAACTTGTCATCCATGCCAAAGGCACGGGCGTGGTCGGCAGATACCTGCTCCACATAGCGCAGCAGGGCGCTGGGCTTGAGCAGGCTGCGGAAGTCCGCATCCGCATTGAGCACCGTTGCGGTCTCGGTGTAAAAATTGGGCTCCATAATGTTCCTTTCCCATCCAAAATGATTTCAAAAAGGCCCCGCTCTCTCCATCGTCTGCGGCAGCAGCAGATCCGAGAGGGCGGGGCCGTCTGTTTAATACTGGTTGCGGCTCTTTTTGCGCAGTTTGCGCCAGATGTTGAAGCAGGCCAGCGCCACCATGGCGGCCAGCAGCGACAGGAACAGCAGGCTGCTGCCACCCTCGTCGTAGCTCTTCATCTCGCTCCACTTCACGTCCAGCTCGCTGTTCACGTCATCGCTCAGAGCGGTGAACACCCGTTCCTTCGCGGCAAGTTCTTCCGGCGGATAAGCGATCTCGCTGTCGCGCAGGTCCTCGTCCAGCACCTCCCGCACCGACTCCATAGGAGTGGTGTAGCCGATGTACTCGGCGTTTGCCTTGCCGATGTCCGTCTCACACATGAAGTTGATGAACATTTCGGCGGCTTCCTGGTGCTCACTCGTGGCGGGGATGGCCATGCAGTCCACCGACAGCACACTGCCCTCCTCCGGGAACACCCAGGCAAGGTCAGGGTTATCGTCGATCATGGTGATGGCGTCGCCGGAGTAGTACACGCCGATGGCTGCCTCACCGCCGATCATTTTATCAAAGATCTCATCCATGACGTAGGCCTGCACCAGCGGCTTCTGAGCCTTGAGCTCTTTCACCACCTCGTCCACTTCTTCCGTGGACTGGGGGTTGATGTCATGGCCGCTCTTGAAGGCCGCAATGGCGTAGGCGTCGCGGCTGTTGTTGAACATCAGGATGTTGCCGGCATACTGTTCATCCCACAGGTCCGCCCAGCTGGTGGGTGTCTTGTCCACCATCGTGGTGTTGTAGATGATGCCGGTCGTGCACAGCATGTAGGGCACCGTATAGGCGTTCTGGGGGTCGTAATCCGGGTTGCGGTATTCCGCGTCGATCTTCTGGAAGTTGGGGATGTTGTCGTAGTTGAGGGGCTTGAGCATCCCTTCTGCGATCATCTTGGCCACCATGTAATCCGACGGGATCACCACATCGTAGTCCGCCGCACCGGATTTCAGCTTGGCGTACATGGACTCGTTGGAATCGAAGGTGGTGTAGTTCACCTTGATGCCGGTCAGGTCCTCAAAGGCGGACACCACGTCCAGGCTGTCGTCCGAGCCGTTGGAGATGTACTCGCCCCAGTTGTAGACGTTCAGGGTCATGTTCTGGCCCTTGAAGCGGGTCCAGTCGTAATCGCCGGACACCGAAACGTCCTCATTCACCTCAATGGTATCTGCCGCAAAGGCCGGCAGCGTGCAGCACACCGCCAGCGCCAGCGTGAGCAGCAGAACGGCAAAACGTTTCATCACACGCCCTCCCCTCTCAGCGCCTTCTGGTCGCGGCGGTAGCTGCGGCTTTCCATGGCGTTGGAAATCAGAATGATGCACAGGATCACCACGAACATGATGGTGGACAGTGCGTAGATCTCCGGGCTGACCTTCTTGCGGGTCATGGAGTAGATGGCGATGGGCAGCGTTTCCACGGTGCCGCAGTTGAAGTAGGAGATCATGAAATCGTCGATGGAGTAGGTCAGGCAGATCAGGAAGGCCGACAGGATGGCCGGGCTGATCTCCGGCAGGATGACCTTGAAGAAGGCCTGCTTGGGGTTGCAGCCCAGATCCAGGGCCGCCTCATACAGCTTGATGTCCAGCTGCTTGAGCTTGGGGCTCACGTTGAAGATGACATACGGCACATTGAAGGCAATGTGGGCGATGAGCAGCGTCGGGAAGCCCATGATGGTGTCCGGCAGCCAGGAGACGCCCTCGGCAAAGCGCTGGTAAGCCACGAACAGCAGCATGAGCGAAATGCCGGTGATGATCTCCGGGTTGACCACCGGGATGTAGGTGATGTTGGTCACCAGCAGGCGGCTGCGGCGGCTCATGGACGCGATGCCCAGGCTGGCCGCCGTGCCCAGCACTGTGGCGATGACGGCGGACAGCAGTGCCACCTCAATGGACACCCACAGTGCATGCAGGATGGACGAATTGTGGAACAGGCTGCTGTACCACTTTAAGGTAAAGCCGGTGAACAGCGAATAGCCCTTGCTCTGGTTGAAGCTGAACACGATCATGTAGGCAATGGGCAGATACATGAAGCAGAAGAACAGAATGACGTAGGCACGCTGCATCAGGCGGAGATGTTTTGTTTTCATCAGGACACACCCTCCATCTCGTCCTCGTCAAAGCTGGACGTAAAGCTCATGCACAGCAGCACGATGATCATCAGCACCAGGCTCATGGCGGAGCCCACATTCAGGTTGTAGCTGTTGCCAAGGAACTGCATTTCGATCAGGTCGCCGATCAGCAGGTTGGAACCGCCGCCCAGCATCCGGCTGATGACGAAGGTGGACACTGCCGGCACGAATACCATGGTGATGCCGGTGCTGATGCCGGGCACGCTCATGGGGATGAGCACCCGCAGCAGGGTCTTGGTGGTGTTGGCCCCCAGGTCCTGGGCTGCCTCCACAAGGCTCTGGTCGATCTTGGTCATGCTGGTGTACAGCGGCAGGATCATATAGGGCACATAGTTGTACACCATGCCCAGCACCACAGCGCCGGAGGTGTTCAGCATAGTATAGGGTCCCAGGCCGAAGAAGCCCAGAATGGCATTCACCGGGCCGTTCACGCTGAGCAGGCCCATCCATGCGTAGGTGCGCAGCAGAAAATTCATCCACATGGGCAGCATCACCAGCATGAGCATGATGTGCTGCTTGTTCACCCGCAGGCGGGACAGAAAATAGCCGATGGGGAACGCCAGCACCAGGCAGATGACCGTGGCGATGAGGGCCAGCAGCAGGCTGCGGGCAAACACCGAACCGTAACCGCTGATGGAAGCCAGATTTTCCATGGTGAACGCGCCGTTGCCGTCGGTAAAGGCGTAATACACCACAATGAGCAGCGGCACCACCGTGAACAGGGTCATCCATACAAAGTACGGATAGGCCAGCTTCTTGTCATAAATCTTCATGGCGCATCACCCCTCGCTCCGTGCCATGATGTGGATCTCGTTGGGGCCGATGCGCATGCCGATGGTCTCGCCGGGGGTGCAGGCGCGGGTGGAATGGATCAGCCACTCGCGGCCCTCGCACTCCACATGCATTTCAAAGTGCACGCCCTTGAAGATGACGTCGTTGACCACGCCCACCAGCTGGCCTTCCACCGGGGAGACCACCTCGATGTCCTCGGGGCGCACCACGACCTGCACGCTCTGCTCCCGGGCAAAGCCGCGGTCCACACAGGGGAAGTCCACGCCGGAGAAGGACACCAGAAAGTCCTTGTGCATCACGCCGTCCACGATGTTGGAATCGCCGATAAAGTCCGCCACAAAGGCATTTTTCGGCTCGTTGTAGATATCCTCCGGGGTGCCGATCTGCTGCACCTTGCCGCCGTTCATGACCACAACGGTATCGGACATGGTCAGGGCTTCTTCCTGATCGTGGGTGACATAAATAAAGGTAATGTTCATTTCGCGCTGCAGGCGCTTGAGCTCCAGCTGCATTTCCTTGCGCAGCTTGAGGTCCAGTGCGCCCAAAGGCTCGTCCAGCAGCAGGATCTCCGGTTCGTTGACCAGGCTGCGGGCGATGGCCACGCGCTGCTGCTGGCCGCCGGACATCTGGCTGATGCTGCGGCGCTCAAAGCCCTTCAGGCCCACGACCTCCAGCATGTTGCGCACCTTGCGGCGGATGGTCTCTTCGTCCATCTTCTTCAGGCGCAGGCCGAAGGCCACGTTCTCGAACACGTTCAGGTGCGGGAACAGCGCGTACTTCTGGAAAACGGTATTCACCGGGCGTTTGTAGGGCGGCACACCGGTAATGTCCTGGCCCTTGAGCAGCACCTTGCCGGAGTTGGGCTCCAGAAAGCCTGCGATCAGGCGAAGGGTGGTGGTTTTGCCGCAGCCGGAGGAGCCCAGCAGCGTCACAAACTCTTTGTCATGGATGTCGAGGTTCAGCCCATCCAGAATGCGCTGACCATCAAATTCCACCACGATATCCCGCAGTGAAACGATCACCGAGTTGTCCATTTTTTACAATATCCTCCTTATAACTCAGATACGAAAAAAGACAGGGCCCGTGCCCCATCCTTCTCCCGCATCAGGGTGACCCAGCCCTGCACAACATCCATGACGACCGTAATATTGCGCAGTTATTCTGCCCTGTCATGGCTTATCATAAACAATCCGGGGGCAAATGTCAATCACTCTGTCGAGGTTTGCCGAAACTTTACAGAGACCATAAAAAAATCCTGCGCCGCAGCGGTTTTTTCGCCGGGCGCAGGATGGATTTTTTTCGCCGTTCAGGCCGCTGTCAGCGCGTCGGCCGTCTGGGTCACGGCCTGCACGATGCTGCCGTCCACTGCATAGATGGAATCATCGCCTTCCACCATCAGGTAATCCCCATCGGTGCCGCTGGCATAGGTGAGGGTCTTTGTTCCGTCGGCCGTGGTCACCTGTACCACGGCCAACGGGGCATCAAAGCCGCAGGCCGCCGGGTCCGCGCCGTCGGCGGGGGTGATCTGGCCGGACACATAGCTGCTCAGGGCCGAGAGCACGCTCTGCACCTTGTCCTGATCCAGGTCCGTGTCGGCATCTCCGGCAAAGCGCCACACCGTCTCGTAGGAAGCCGAATCCGCTTCGTCTCCGTCCCCTGCCAGCTCGGAACCGGCAGTCAGCGAGACTTTTTCCCCGCTGGCCAGCGTATACGCCACCTGCTCCACATCCGACGCGGCAAAGCCCGCCGGGCTGAAGCTGCCGAACAGCCCGGCCTTATCGCAGGCAAAGCAGGCCGTCCGGCTGGCGTCCACGGTATACAGGGCGGTGTCTCCGTCCTTCTGCACATAGCGGTCGCCGGTGACGGGGTTGCTGCTGCCAAAGGTCAGGGTGGTGGTCTGCCCGGCCGCCGTGACCGTTACAGTCAACTCCGGCGCGTCAAAGCCGTAGTCCTCCCCGGCCTGCGCGTCCAGCTGCCGCTTTGCATGGAGGGACGAAAGCGCTGTGACCATGGTATTGCAGGCGCTCTCGTCCAGATGGTAGTCCGAGTCCTCCGCCAGCGTCCAGCTGCCGTCCGCATCGTCCAGCGTGAGGGTCTGCCCGTTGTAGGTGTAGGTGATGCGGCTCAGGTCAGCGGCAGAGAAAGAGCACAGCGGGATGGTACCATCGGCCGCCGCACTGGAAGCGGCTTCCTCTGCGGCAGTGCTGCGGTTCAGGGCCCAGAGCGCCAGCCCCAGCACTGCGATCACCGCCGCAAGCACCGCAAGGGTGCGTCGTTTTGCGTTCATGGCAGCCTCCTTATCGGCGGCGGCGCAGCAGCACCACCACGGCACCGGCTACAAGCACGGCGGCAGGCAGGACGAACACGAACACCAACCCCAGAGTCGTGGCCTGCGAAGCTGCCACCGTGATAGGCTCGGCTTCCAGCGCCTTGGTGTCGATGAGCAGGCCGCTGTCATCTCCGGCCAGCGAAACGGCACAGCCCTGCAGGAAGGTGCGGTTGCCGGGAATGGACTGATACACCTGTTCGTTGTCCACATTCGGGCAGCCGATCCAGATCACTTCCGCCCCGGTGTTGTCGTTGCATGCCCAGGCGGCCAGTGTAAAGGGGCCGTCGGTGTCGCCGCTCTCCTTTTCGGTGGTTGCGGCGTTGTTGACGTCCTGCTTGCTGTAGGACTGCTCCGAGGTGTTGAGCAGGGGTTCCGCGGTCACATCCTCCGTCTCGGTCAGCACAAGACCCTGTGCCACCGAGAGCATCACATGGGTGTCCTTGTTCACGCCGTTCAGGGCCGTGCTCTCCTCCGTGGTGCCGTAATCCGGGAACAGGGAGTACGGATAGCCGTACAGCGAATGGCCGGAGTCACCTTCCACCACGATGCCCGGCTCCCGCGACAGGCCGAACTCTGCCATCAGGGCGTCCAGATTGGGGGTCTCGTCGTAGATGTTGGTGGTCAGCAGCATCCTGCCGCCCTCGTTCAGGTAGTTCTGCAGCATGGATGCCTCGTCCACCAGTCCGTCATCCGACGCAAGATCCGACGTGGGTGCGTTGATGATCAGCAGGCTGCAGTCCTCCGGGATCTCGCTGGTCAGCAGATCCAGCGGCTGCAGGGTGATGTTCTGGGCGTTCAGCGCCTCGGTAAGGGAGCTGGTCAGGGCCTGTTCCCCATGGTTCGTGGTATAGTAAGCCACCCGGGCGTCGCCGCTGGTGAGTTTATAGATGGCGGCTGTGATCTGCTTCTCGCCGCCAAAGGTCACATTGGCACTGCCGGTGGTGTAATAGTCGGAGTAGTCATACTCGTACAGATCGGCGGCATCCAGCACCACGCTGTCCTCCCCGCTGGTCACGATCAGGCTTCCGGTGGATGCATTTTCGGCCCCGTACTGCGCCGCAAAGGTGGGGTAAAGGGTCGGGTCCTTCTGCTCCCAATGGATATGGCTGCTTTCGGCGGCGTAATGGTCCAACAGCTTCGTGATGATGGCATCTTCGCTGCCCGTCTCACACAGATAATAAATGGTCACATCCTGCTGCAGGCTTTGTGCCAGCTGCACCGAGCTGTCGCCCAGGGTGTACATCTTGCCCTCGGAAAGATCGAACTCGGTATACTTGGACGGAAGTGCCCGCACCACCAGATTGACCAGCACCGCCAGCAGGATGGCAGCCGCCAGAATGGCGGTGGAGTACACCCCACTGCGGAATACCTTGCCGTTGACCGGCCGGTTCTTTCTGTTTTTCATTGTTGTGCCCTCCCCTCAGTTCCAGCGGCGTTTTTCCAGTTCCTGCACGGTAAAGAACAGGAACAGCACCGTCACGGTGAGATAGTACACCAGTGTGGGGATGGAAAAATTGCTGTTGACGAATTCCTCAAAGGGAGCAAACAGGCACAGTGCGCTCAGCACGGCGCTAAAGCCCTCGGTCAGCCAGCTGCTGCGCAGCAGGAACAACACCGTGAGCGCCGCACAGCACCCGGCAAAGGTCAAACACCCCAGCGTGAAGCTGCGGCTGCGCAGGCCCGCCACCACACTGAGCACCGCGGCCAGTGCGGTGAACAATGCCAGCGCCACGGCACTGCCGGTGGTGAACATCCTGCGCAGGCTGGGCATCAGATAGGCCAGCAGCAGCGCCGCCGCTCCGGCCACCGCCGCGATGATCTGGTTTTCGGTCAGGCTGGACAGGAACACCCCGATGGCAATGGCGGCGCAGCCCAGCAGATAGTAGCACAGCAGCGCCGCAAAATTGGCCAGCGTACTGGCAGCGGTAGCTCCCAGTGCCCACAGGGTCAGGATCATGACTGCGTCCACCACGCAGGGCAGCGCAAACACCACGCACAGGGCAAAGAACTTGCCCAGCACGATGCCCGTCACCGGCACCGGACTGGTGAGCAGGAGCTGGTCGGTGCGGGTGCGGCGTTCCTCCGCAAAGGAACGCATGGTCAGCACCGGAAAATAGAACAGCAGCATAAAAATGGTGTTGTACAGCGTATAGTAGCCAAAGTCCGGCAGGCCGTAGCCCAGGTTCAGCGCCACAAAATAGATGGCCGATGCCACCAGCAGAAAGGCGGTGAGCACATAGCCGATCATTCCATGGAAGCAGCTGCGGACTTCCCGTTTGAAAATTGCGAACATCGGTCATTCTCCTTTCGGTTCGGTTTCCGGTTCTTCCGGCACATCGGCGGTTTCCCCGGTCAGAGCCAGGAACACTTCCTCCAGGCTGCGGTTCTCCGCCGTCAGCTCCAGCACCGTGCACCCCGCCTCCGAAAGGGCGCGGGACACCTCGGCGCGGCGGTCGGTGGTGTCGGCAGTCTCCGCAGTAAAGGTCACCTCGCCGTCTGCTTCGCTGCCCAGCTGCACTCCGGTAATCCCCGGCACCGCTTCCACGACCGGCAGCACCGTATCGCTGCTGCCCAGCGCGGTAACACGCAGGCGGATGCCGGGGCTCAGCTTTTCACTCAGCTGCTCCGGAGTGCCCTCGGCCACTAACGTTCCCTTGGAGAGGATCAGCACCCGGCTGCACACCGCCTGCACCTCGCTGAGGATGTGGCTGGACAGGATGACCGTGTGGGTCTTGCCCAGTTCCCGGATCAGTTTACGGATGCCGATGACCTGCGCCGGGTCCAGGCCGACCGTGGGCTCATCCAGAATGATCAGCTGCGGGCTGCCCAGAAGAGCCTGCGCAATGCCCACGCGCTGGCGGTAGCCCTTGGACAGGCTGCGGATGAGCCGGGGCATCACCTGATCCAGCCCGGTGCGCCGGGCGGCCTGCTGCACCTGCTCGCGGCGCTGGGCTTTTTTGACCCCCTTGAGCTCGGCCGCAAAGTCCAGATATTCCTGCACGGTCATTTCCGGGTACAGCGGCGGCTGCTCCGGCAGGTAGCCCACACAGGCTTTGGCCTGCTGCGCCTGCTCCGGCAGGGAAAATCCTGCCACCTTCACTTCCCCGCCGGTGGGGGCCAGGTAGCTGGTCAGGATGTTCATAATGGTGGATTTGCCCGCGCCGTTGGGGCCCAGCAGCCCATACACCTGCCCGTCTGCCACGGAAAAGGTCAGATCCCGGATGGCCGGATGGCTGCCGTAATTCTTGCTCAGATGCGATACTTCGACCACAGCAATACGCTCCTTCTCGGTTGATTGAATGCTGGTTTATTTTAGACGGAAATTGTGTTCAAATTGGGGCAAACCTGTGTGGAAAGCAAAAACAATTCCGCCCCGAAACGCAAAAAAGCGCCGCCTCCCGAAGGAGACGGCGCTGGAAAAGCCTGTAATTACTTATTACGGCCAAAGCGCTTGTTGAAGCGCTCAACACGTCCGCCGGTGTCGACCAGCTTCTGCTTGCCAGTGTAGAAGGGGTGGCACTTGGAGCAAACTTCGACGTGGATCTCGGGCTTGGTGGAACGAGTCTTGA
>OGGQ01002391.1_pt1 | contig 20593 bp, 18 predicted proteins | sample 1571191 | NCBI WGS metagenome assembly OGGQ01 (sample SAMEA2582061, study PRJEB24529) | metagenome | biome: Human gut stool | place: China | collected 2011
AGGACGGAAAGACCCCATGGAGCTTTACTGCAGCCTGATACTGGGATTCGATGATATATGTACAGGATAGGAGGGAGACTAGGAATCCGGGACGCCAGTTTCGGAGGAGTCGACGGTGGGATACCTCTCTTATGTTATTGGATTTCTAACTTGGCACCGTGATCCGGTGTGAGGACAATGTCAGGCGGGCAGTTTGACTGGGGCGGTCGCCTCCTAAAAGGTAACGGAGGCGCTCGAAGGTCACCTCAGAATGATTGGAAACCATTCAAAGAGTGTAAAGGCAAAAGGTGGCTTGACTGCGACACCGACGGGTGGAGCAGGTACGAAAGTAGGACTTAGTGATCCGGTGGTAATAAGTGGGAATGCCATCGCTCAACGGATAAAAGCTACCCTGGGGATAACAGGCTTATCTCCCCCAAGAGTTCACATCGACGGGGAGGTTTGGCACCTCGATGTCGGCTCATCGCATCCTGGGGCTGAAGTAGGTCCCAAGGGTTGGGCTGTTCGCCCATTAAAGCGGTACGCGAGCTGGGTTCAGAACGTCGTGAGACAGTTCGGTCCCTATCCGTTGTGGGCGCAGGAAATTTGAGAGGAGCTGTCCTTAGTACGAGAGGACCGGGATGGACGTACCTCTGGTGTACCGGTTGCAGACCAACTGCACAGCCGGGTAGCTATGTATGGAACGGATAAACGCTGAAGGCATCTAAGCGTGAAGCCGCCCTCAAGATAAGATTTCCCATTCTTCGGAAGTAAGATCCCTTAAAGATAATGAGGTAGATAGGTTGGAGGTGTAAGCACGGTAACGTGTTCAGCTGACCAATACTAATAGATCGAGGGCTTGACCTAATAAAGATTTTATGAAATGAGGTTGTTTCTTTTCCTGCGGAAAAGACCACTAACCTCACCTGATACAAATCATCTCTGACACCTACGGTGTTAGGTCGAAGATTTGTAAGCATCAGGTGACTCGTTAACGGATTGTATTCGGTTTTGAAGGTGTAGATCTTCAAGAATTACATATTTCCGGTGATGATGCGCTCAGGGGACACACCCGTTCCCATTCCGAACACGACGGTTAAGACCTGAGCGGTCGATGGTACTTGGTGGGAAGCTGCCTGGGAGAGTAGATGGTCGCCGGAATCCAATAAAAAGGACTTCAAAGTGATTTGAAGTCCTTTTTTCTTTTGTATGTCCAAAAATCACGCGTTGGACATGTGGTTCAAGATGGCTTTCTGGCAATAAGGCAGAAAAAATGCACGCCAATATAGATAATGATATTTTTTAAAGAAAAGAAGCCGAAATAAGAAAGACATTAAGACAATTATGTGAATGGAAAAGCATAAAAAATAATAGCAGCAGAGGTGTGCCCGAATCCTATACATATGTTTGTAGGAATACCATCCCCCGATAAGTGTATCGGGATTTACGGGGGACTTGAAAAGCAAAAGAGCAACAATGTTTTATGAGCAATTCGGTGAACTGAAATATAAATATAGGAACAGAGAATTTGTATGCTGAGGATATTATGTTGACACTATGGGAAAAATGAAAGCCGAATTGCGGCATATATTCAGAAAGCAATTAGATGACGATATAGTGGGTGAACAGCTTACAATGGGGGATATTTTCCCGTTTACAGGCAGCAAGTAAAGGCTTTGTGCAGTTGGCAGGCTGACATTATGTGTTCTACATATTTCGCAGGGAGCATAAGTCTATGCCCGACAGAGAAAAAACGCCGGATTGTCCGACGGAAATTTTTTTTGCAGATCTGCAATGTGAAGACATAAAAAACAGAAAGAATCATAATAATAGACATATGAATTCCTATTTGAGTGAAGAAAATATAATTCCAGCGGTATTTCCATTGATTTTTATGCGCTTGCGTGATAAAATTTGAATTCTGGGGGAATAGGCAGATATGTCATATATCTTGTTCTTTTTTTCCATCTATGATACACTCTTAATATTAAGGTTAAATGGAATCTGCGTTTCAGAATAGTGGTGAAACGACAGGATTGGGTTTTGAAAGTTCACATATCATTTAGATAACCAATAAAATTTACTTGATCGGTAAAGCCAATGTAAACAATGAATCCATGATGTTTTGAAAGGAGCAAATTGTATGAAGAAGAAGGTTGCAGTATTATTTGGTGGTTGTTCTGAAGAACATGATGTTTCCATTAAGTCTGCCAAAGAAATCTGGAAATATATTGACACAGAAAAATATGATCCCGTTTATATTGGCATTTCCAGATCCGGCGAATGGAAACTCTGTGAAAAACCCACTGCTGACTGGGATGAAAAAACAACACAGCGCGTGATTTTGTCTTCCAATAAACAGGATAAAGGCATGCTTGTACTGAAAGACGGTACTTATGAATTGGTTCCTGTTGATGTTGTATTCCCTATGATCCATGGCAAAATGGGGGAAGATGGCACCATTCAGGGACTGCTGGAAGTAACAGGTATTCCTTATGTTGGCTGTGGTATTCCTGCTTCTGTATTGTGTATGGATAAGTCTATGACATACCTGACAGTAAGCAACCATGGATTCCGTGCGCCTGGATTCAAAATTTTGCATGATGGTGAAGATGCAGATGCAGATGCGTTGAAATATCCTGTTTTTGTAAAACCTGCTCGTTCCGGTTCTTCCTTTGGCGTAACGAAGGTAAGCAATCCTGAAGATTTGCAGGCTGCTGTTGATGTGGCAAGAGAATTCGATAAAAAAGTTCTCATTGAAGAAGCCATCAATGGTATTGAAGTTGGCTGTGCTGTTATGGGCAATGGCGATGATCTGAAAGTAGGGGAAGTAGACCAGATCACACTTTCTCATGGTATTTTCCGTATCCATCAGGAAGATCACCCCGAAGAAGGCTCCGAAAATGCTGTATTTACAGTTCCTGCAAATCTGCCTGTTGAAAAACGGAAAGAAATTCAGGAAACAGCAAAAGCAATGTATAAAGTTCTGGGCTGCAAAGATCTTTCTCGCGTGGATATGTTCCTACAGGAAGATGGCAGCATTGTACTCAATGAAGTAAATACTATGCCTGGTTTTACATCTTACAGCCGTTATCCTCGTATGATGCTGGCAACAGGCATGACTTTCACAGAATTGATTGATCATTGTATTGAAATGGCATTGCAGGAAGGAAAATAATGATGAAAAAGGGATTTGTTTTTTTGGATGAAGTGATACCGGGTATCCGTTGGGATGCGAAATATGCCACATGGGACAATTTCACAGGGAAGCCCGTAGATGGGTACGATGTCAATCGTATTGTCGCTACAGAAGAATTGGCAAATGCATTGAAAGAAGTACAAAAAGAAGCAAATCAGATGGGATATGGCCTTTTGGTTTGGGATGCTTATCGTCCCCAAAGAGCGGTTGATAATTTTATCAGATGGGCGGCAGAACCAGAAGACGGCAGAAGAAAAGAAATCCATTATCCCAATATCAAGCGAGAAGAATTGCTTTCTCAGGGCTATGTGGCTGAAAAATCCAGCCATAGTCGTGGAAGTGCCATTGATTTGACACTGTATTCCTTGGAAACAAATGAACTCCTTCCCATGGGAACATGTTTTGACTTTATGGATGAGAAATCTCATCATACCTATGAAGATGTTACAAAGGAAGAATTAGAAAATCGTCAGCTTCTGTGCGGTTTAATGACACGCAATGGGTTCATACTCTATGAAAATGAATGGTGGCATTATAACCTGAAGGATGAACCTTATCCAGAAACATACTTCGATTTCCCTCTTTCTGGAAATTCTTCTGATAAAACTGTATAATGTTAGGAAACATGTTATGAATAAAACCAGGACTTTCCTTTTAAGGAAGGTTCTGGTTTTTTGTGTATAAAACAAAAGACATTTGTATTTGTCCAAAAGTATGGAATATCAATGTATAGAATAAAGCTAAGGAAAAATTTAAAAAATTTTATAGATGATAGAATTGCTTGTAAAATAAAGGAATTCTTTTGTTATGAGAAACATCATTGGTTTTGGATGTAATTAATAAATATGAAACACCTTGCATGCTTTATATGACGGATGTATAATGAAAATGTCAAAAAAACAGGAAAAATGCGAAGGGGATGGAATATTTGAAGCAATTTTACGGGGCTGCTGCTTTCGGCGTGGCTGCTGTATTGTTTGCAGGAATTTCTGGTACAGAAGTATTGGCTCAGGACTTGGAAAATGCCGCAGACAAAACAGAACAAGGGGCGTTTGCATATTTGTATCTGGAAGAAAAAGAAAATCAGAATACAAATGAAGTGAAAATCATGATTCAGCTAAGTGATAATAGTGAAACACCGGAATCTGCCCAGTTGCAATTTCATTATGAAGGAAATGATGCATCAGAAATTGTAGAGGCAAATCAGATTACGGAAAGAACTGTGACATTTACACAGGAATTTGATGATGCAGAAAAGACCGCTGTGTTGGATACCATGATCTGGACAGAAAATGATGTGGTCTATACAATTGATTTTGCAAAAAAACAGATAGAGATTGCCGGAAATTCGGAACAAACACAAAATTCAGATACAGCGCTACTTTATCTGGCAGATGGAACACTGAAAGAAGTTCCTGTTTCTGAAGAACCATTTAGTATAGAAGAAACGCAGGAAGCGGCTCAGTTGTCTGAAACTGTTGAAGCGGATAATGTGCAAGTAGAAACCAGCCGCAATTCTTATACTGGTGGCGAACTGTTTGCAGATGTGAAGAAAGAAAACTGGTTTTATCCTGCGGTCAGTTATGTCATGAACAAAGGTCTTATGACTGGCATGGTCAATGGTGGATTTGCGCCTAATGAAGAATTGCGCAAAGTACAGTTTGCGGTGGTTCTTTATCGTATGGATGGTTCACCGGAAGTCAGTCTGTCTGCAAATAAGCTTTCTATTCCAGAAAATGCTTATTATGCGCCGGCGGTTTTCTGGGCAGATCAGGCAGGACTGCTGGATGGATTTAATACAGTATCTATCAAACCGGAGGAAAAAATCACACGGGAAGAAATGATTACCATGCTGTTCCATTATGTCCAGCAGAAAGGCTTTGATACACAGGAACGAGCAGATTTGACTTTGTTTGCGGATGCAGATAAGGTATCTCCTTTTGCAAAAGAAGCTATTTCTTGGGCTGTTGCCACAGGCATGATCAGCGGAGATGGAAAAGATAGGCTCTTGAACCCTCAAGGCAGTGCAAGCAGAGCAGTATGTGCTGCAATGATTTCACATCTTTGTGAAACATATATGCCGGATGCGTTTGCGGACATTCCCATTTATGCAAAGGCGGGAGATATTGCATTTACCGCAGTCAATCAGCAAACAGGTGATTTTACAGTGAATGTTTCCGATATCACTGCCAGCGATGATGTGAAAAAAGTGGAGGTTGCTCTTTGGCGTGATGCCAATCAAGGGGATATCTATTGGTATCCTGCAACTGCCCAAGGAAATGGAATTTATACAATACAGGGAAATGTGACAAATCATAAACTGCATTTTGGTCTTTATCAGGCGCAGGCATATGTAACATTGACAAATGGTCTGCGGATTCCTGCCGGCACACAGTCTGGTACCATTGAGGGCAGTGAATCCCAGATTCGCATCAGCAACCATGTCAACGATGTATACGATCAGGTGGGATATGATCTCTATGCTTGTTACAAATGGGTGGTAGACAATGTTTCGTATAAAAAATTGCCTATCCCTGTAGAACCGAAAGAAGGTTATACATCTGATCAATGGTATGCAGTATTGGCTTTTGAAGAACATCAGGGCAATTGTTTCTGTTATGCTGGTGCCTTTTATCAGCTTGCCAAAGGTTTGGGATATGACGCAAAATATATAGAAGGCAAAGTTGCTATGGCAGCTGGCGGTTATGGTCCTCATGGCTGGGTGGAGATTACCAAAGATGGTGCTACATATATCTGTGATCCAGATATGCAGGACGAAGTACCCCGATATAATTTCTATATGCAGCCGGCGGATAGCCCTGTTATCAAATATGTACGATAGGTAGGGCAGGAAGATATGGTATTTAGTTCACTGACATTTTTATGTATTTTTTTACCGGTGGTTCTGGCACTTTATTATCTGCTGCCAACGCTGCGTATCAGAAATGTGTTGTTGATTGTCGTCAGTCTGCTGTTTTATGCCTATGGTGAGCCGGTCTATGTACTGCTGATGATTGCCAGCATTATCATAAATTATATTTTCGGCAGGCTGCTTGGAACAGAAAATAAAAAGAAGCGACAATGGATTCTTGCCATTGCGGTAATCATCAATATCGGACTTCTGGTGGTGTTTAAATATCTGGATATGATGGTGCAGACTGTCAATCAAATTTCCGGAAGTGAGATTCCTTTGGTTGGTTTGGCTTTGCCCATTGGTATTTCTTTCTTTACCTTTCAGGCATTGTCCTATGTTATTGATGTTTACCGCCAAGAAGTGGAGCCACAGAAAAATCTTTGGAATGTGATGCTTTATATCTCCTTTTTCCCACAGCTCATTGCTGGGCCTATTGTAAAGTATCACGATATACAGGAACAGATTGACAATCGAAATACAGATGTGAAAGAGATTGCCGAAGGTCTGCGGAGATTTATCATTGGACTTTCCAAAAAAGTCCTGATTTCCAATACCATGGCACTTACAGCAGATACATTGTTTGCGGCTGGTACAGGGGAATTGAATATTCTTTCCGCATGGATTGCTGCCATTGCGTATATGCTGCAAATTTATTTTGATTTCAGTGGATATAGTGATATGGCAATCGGCTTGGGGCATATGTTTGGCTTCCGTTTCTTGGAAAACTTCCGTTATCCTTATATTTCAGCAAACATACAGGAGTTTTGGAGGAGATGGCACATTTCCTTGTCCACATGGTTTAAGGAATATCTGTATATTCCTTTGGGAGGCAATCGAAAAGGAAAGGAGCGCACTTGTCTGAACAAAATGATTGTGTTTTTCTCAACGGGCTTGTGGCATGGGGCAAACTGGACTTTTGTGCTTTGGGGCTTATGGCATGGGGTATTCCTGCTCTTTGAACAGGTGTGTCCTGTGAAAAAACTACCCAAGATTTTGGCACATGTTTACGCATTGCTGGTTGTGTGTGTAGGTTTTGTGATGTTCCGTGCAGATACTTTTGGACAAGGAATGTTTATGATCAGCACCATGTTTAGCGGTTGGGAATTTTCCGCAGTGCAGATGGCAGTGGTATGGGAACAGCTGAGACCCATATTCTTAGTGACGTTGGTGGTGGCAGTGATTGGCAGTGCGCCATTGCTTCCCAAAGCCGCAGAGGCTTGTCTAGCACGGGAAAATTTGCGGAAACCAGCAATATACTTCAGTTACATGGCAAGTTTTGTATTGCTGATCTTATGTATGCTGAGTTTATCCAGCGGAACATATAATCCTTTTATTTATTTTAGATTTTAGGGGCTTTGCAAAATGAAACATAAGAAATATTTGATATTTATCATAGCCGTTTGGGCGTTCTTGGTTTTTCCCTTTGCAGGCATGTTGTTTTGGAGAAGCGATGAAACCACCGAAAATATAGAATTGGCTTCCTTTCCTTCGCTGAAAACAGAGGAAGGATGGAATCAAGAGTATCTGAGTGAAATGGGCGCCTACTTTGAGGATCATTTCGCTTTGCGGCAATATTGGGTTACGGCAAACGCTTTGCTGCGAAAGAATGTAATCCAAAGCAGTGCAACAGATCAGGTGGTTCTGGGAAAAAACGATTGGTTGTATTTCAGCGGTACCACAGCCGATTATCAGGGAACCAATCTCTTTTCTGAAAGGGAAATGAACGCCATTCTCCACAATCTGAAACTTATACAGAACTATGTGCAGGAGCAGGGAAGTGCTTTTTATTTTATGGTGCCGCCCAACAAAAACAGCCTGTACGACGAGAACATGCCTTACTACTATCAAAAAGGGAAGGAAAGCAATCTGGAAATGCTGACAGAACGCTTTTATCAGGAAGGCATTTCTTACATTGATTTGTATGAAGCCTTTCAAGAAAAAGAGGAAGTCTTGTATTTCCAAAGAGATTCCCATTGGAATAATCAAGGGGCATTGCTGGCATATAGAAGCCTGATGGAGAGGGTAGGCAAGGAGTACGAAACCTATCTGAATGTGCCATTTGATGTGGAGCAAGTCCATAGCGGCGATTTGGACGAAATGCTTTTTCCCAAAGCGGTACAGAAAGAGGACGATTATTTCTATGATACAGCAACCAATTTTGTCTATATCAATGAAGTAAATGACAATATGGATTCTTGGATCGAAACGGAAAATCCAAAGGCAACAGGCAGTATCCTCATGTATCGGGATTCTTTTGGGGAAAGCCTTCTTCCTTTTGTGGCAGGAGAATTTGAAAAAGGATATTTTTCCAGACTGGTGCCTTATAATCTGCTTCAAGTAGAGCAGTATCAGCCGGATGTGGTAGTCATTGAAAAAGTAGAACGAAATCTGGATGATTTCATTACGGATATGCCCATTATGGAATGTCCTCAGGTGGAAAATATGATTGCACCTCAAGCGCAGACCAATACAGAAATGACTGCGGAAAAAGCAGGTTCTTTTTTGGAAATCAAAGGCACTTTGGATGAAAAATATGTCCAGCCGGATACACAGATTTATGTTTCTGTGAGGGATGAAAACACCATGGAAACGAAAACATACGAAACCTTTTACGCCAAGACGGAAGATGGGGACGCCAATGGTTTCCATCTTTATCTGAAAGGCGGCAGTGTACCGGAAGGAAATATACAGCTGAATGTAATTGCGGTAAATGGCAGCCAGCCCTTTATCCTTTGCAGTAAAGAAATCACATGGAATCTTTAGGGAGGTAATGACATGAAAGCAAAAAGAGTATGGGGATTTGTTCTTGTGGCGGCAATGTGCATGGCAATGGCTGGCTGCGGACAGGAAGAAGCGGAAACAGCTACTACCGAACCCCAGTATCAGGTAATCGGTACAGAAGCGGAAGGGGCTTATGACATTCTGCTGACAAACAGCATTGGGCGGGACGTGACAGGTATTTCTGTAAAAACTTCCGATGCGGAAGAATATCCTGCCAATATGCTGGCAAGTGACGCTGTTTTGAAAAACGGTGAAACAGCTGAATGGTTCTATATGCCTGAAGAAGCTGCCGAAACAGAAGGCGTAGGAGAAAAAGACATCGCTCTGAATGTGGTATATCAGGTGCAGATTACATTGGCTGATGGCACAGTTTATGAACTGAGTTCTTTGGGTCTGGATGATATTGACCAGAATATGGAGTTGTGTCTGGAAGATGATGTTGTTTTCGCCAAATACACCAGCAAAGCCTCCGGTGACGCTGTGTCTATAAAGGAACAGGAAGTAGCCGCAAAAGCTCAGAAAGACACAGAATCTCAGGAAGAAGTGACAAGTGAACCTGCTCCTGTAGAAGAAGTACAGGAGGAAGCACCTGCACAGCCCGCACAGCAGAGCGAACCAGCTGCATCTGAACCGCAGCAGGCACCTGTGGAACAGATTCCTGCACAGACAACAGAAGGCTGTCTGACAGAAGGCGGCGGCCCTGCATTCAACTGATTTTGATGGAATCGTAGAAAGCATATGAAATAAGAAACCTCCAAAGAAAACGATACAACAGTTCTTTGGAGGTTTTCTTTGTTTGGAATAAAATCCCATCTGATTTGTATCATTTGTTGTGCTCGTGTTGACAAAATACCACAAGATATAGTATACTTACCACATATTTGTAGTGGTTGTAAGGGAACAGGGATAAGAGGAGATGTCAACATGGAACGAGTAAGGCAGTTGGTTTCTGCGGTCATTGCAGGTGGATTGATTGGCATGGGCGGTACGGTGTATCTATCACAGCAAAATCCAGTTGTGGGCAGTTGTCTCTTTGCCATCGGCTTGTTTACCATTGTTATTTTTCAGCTGCAATTATTTACTGGGAAAATCGGTTATCTGCCTATGCAGAAGCCCATTTATCTGATTGAGCTGGCAATCACTTGGGTTGGCAACCTGATTGGTACATACATCGTTGCATGGATGGTGCAAAACAGCCGTATATACGAAGGTATGGCGGAAAAAGTCCAGACCATTGCGGCAACAAAGCTGGGTGATGATTTTCTGAGTATTTTCCTGTTGGCTGTATTTTGCGGTATGCTCATGTTTATCGCCGTTGATATTTTCAAAAATCAGACAGGTTCCACCATTCGTACCGTAGGGGTGTTTATTCCAGTTATGGTATTTATCCTGAGTGGATTTGAACACGTCATCGCCAACATGTATTATTTTTCTCTGGCAGGTGTATGGAGCGGTCATTGCTTGCTTTCCATCATCATTATGACATTGGGGAATTCTGTTGGCGGTATGATGATTCCTCTTTACCTGAAATGTTTTAAATTACGATAATTGCTGTGTTTGCGGACAGACCTTATGGGGTTTGTCCGTTGTTTTATCAGAAAATATGTTAAAATAGATTGAAAGTTATCTTCAGAAAGGATTGTTTTATGCAGGAACAGAATTTACAGACAGTGTTTACCCTCTTAACAGAGTGGTATCATGTATATAAAAGAGATTTGCCATGGCGCAGAACCAAAGACCCCTATGCTATTTGGGTTTCAGAAATTATGCTCCAGCAGACGAGGGTAGAGGCGGTAAAGCCTTATTATGCAAGGTTTTTAGAAGAATTGCCCACCATCCGCCATTTGGCAGAAGCCGATGAGGAACAGATTCTCAAGTTATGGGAAGGCTTAGGATATTATAGCCGTGTGCGGAACATGCAGGCGGCGGCAAAACAGGTCATGGAAGAATATGACGGAAAAATGCCGGCAGACCATAAAGCCCTTTTGCATCTGAAAGGCATTGGGCCTTATACGGCTGGTGCAGTGGCATCCATTGCTTTTTCGCTGCCTTTTGCGGCAGTAGACGGCAATGTGCTTCGCGTCATGTCCAGAGTTTTTGCTGATGAAAGAGATATCATGCTTCAACAGACCAAAAAGGCGTGGGAGGAAGAAATCAATGATGCGCTGACTGGAGAAATCGCCGGCGATGTGAATCAGGCGTTGATGGAACTTGGGGCAACGGTATGTGTGCCCAATGGGGAACCTAAGTGCGAAAACTGTCCGCTTCGTATATTGTGTCTGGCATATCAAAAAGGAAATCCCATGCAGTATCCAGTGAAAAGCGAAAAAAAGCCAAGAACAAAAGAATATCTTTCAGTATGTTTTATGACGGACGGTAAAAGGATTGCTTTGAGAAAACGGGACAGCAAAGGACTATTGGCAAATTTATGGGAACTGCCCCATGTACCAAAAGAATATGCTTTGCCGATGGCGTTTGGTGACTGGGGTATACAGCAGGCAGAAATCAAAAACATGCGTGGACAGAAGCATATTTTTACACATATAGAATGGCATATGGATGCGTATTTTATCAATGTAAAAGCTATGGTAGATACACCATTTGAATGGGTGACCATCGAGGAGGCAAAAGAAAAGTATGCACTGCCTTCCGCTTTCAAAAAAATCTGGGCAGAAGGTTTAACTATGTTGGAAGATATGGATTATGAACAGATGCATTTGTGAAAAGTTCTGAATTTTCTTTTGAAATTGCCCACTTTTCGGGCAATAAAACATGAATTTTGTTTTAAGAAGGAATTTGTCTAACCAAAACACCTTCTTTTCATGAGTGCATATAAAAGATATGTGTAAAAGTGATATGCACTAAAAATAATTTTATAAAATCTATCAAATGATAATAATTATTATTTGACTTTTCTTTTACATTCCTGTAAAATATACTTAAAAAGTAGGAAAGAAGGCTGGTGAAAACATGATGGAAGTAAGAAATGCTGTATTGGAAGATCGTCAGGATTTTTCTGATTTGTGGCAGCTTTGTTTTGGTGACAGCGATGCTTTTTGCCATTGGTTTTTTCACCACAGATTTGAGCCTTCTCTCTCTGTCTGCCTGAAGGCCGACGATGTTTTCGCTGCTTGCATGCAGGCATTTCCCTATACCATTGGAATCCGTGGGAAAGCGGTAAAAGGCACCATGCTTTGCGGTGTCTGCACCCATCCAGATCATCGAAAGAAGGGATACATGGGAAGAATCTTCCCCTATGATATGCAGCTTTTGCAGAAAAAAGGCTATGGAGTGGCGGTTCATACACCGGCGGTTCTGCCCAGTTATTTCTCCTTTGGGCATTATCCTGTGGCAGATGCTTGTTATCTGACTGCGGAAAAAATACCGGAAATGACAGCTGAGGAAGACGTTTATCCTTTGCAGCCAGAAGAATATGTAAAGGCATTTGATTGCTACACAGACTTTGCTAAGAAATACAGCGGCATTATCTGGCGTACAGAAGCGGATTTTCTGCGTAAATGCGCAGACTACAACGCTGACGGCGGAAAATGCATGGCTTATGGAAAAGATACTGTGGAAGCTTATGTGTTTTATTATCAGACGCAAACAGAATTGATCTGTGTGGAAGCAGTTGGAGAAGATGACGCTTTGCAGAAAGTACTGACAGGTATTTTTGCGGAATGTACAGGTTTGTCATTGTCTGTAAAGCTTGCGCCTGAATCGGGCATTTCTTTTGATTTTGCTCAGAAAGAAGTAAAGCAAAAAGGTGTCATGGGTCTGACAAATTTGCAAGTGCTGTTAAAGGCACTGGAACTTCAGGGAGAAGCGGCTTTTGCAGTGGAAGATCATGTGGTTCCGGAAAACAATGGCTGTTTTCTGCTCAATGGCGAGAAAACAGAAAAATCTCCTGCTTTTTCCATTCCTGCAGGAAGATTGCTGCAAGTGCTGGTGGGATATACCACATTGGAAAACCAGCGACCTTATGGGCATATATATGATGAAGCAGGATTTCAGGAAATCAACGAGAAATTACCGAAATGTAACTGTTATATTATTGATGAATATTAAAATGGAGGCTGAAAAACATGCCGTATACACAATGTTTGGAAAGAGAAGCAGAAGCTGACTGTAAAAACGAATTTTGTTTCCGCCCTTTTACACTGGAAACAAAAGAACTGATCGAAAGCTATACAAAACCTTGGCAGATGGATTGCTCCGATTTGTCTTTTGCGAACCTGTTTATCTGGGGAACAGAAGGAAAAATGCAGTTTGCCGAAAGAAATAATGTATTGTATGTGAAACTGGACTTTGAAGGTGTGCCTGTTTATTTCTGGGCACCTATCCCGAAAAAAGGCGCTGATGTGGATTATCGGAAAGCCATCATGGATGCAGCGGACTATATGAAACAGGCTGGTGTGGAGCCCACATTCCGTTCTGTTTGGACACCTTTCCGTGATATGATGCTGAAAGCATGCCCGGAAATGTTCGCAATGCCTACAGATATTGCATGGGATTATGTTTATGAAAGAGAAAGCCTGGCAACACTGAAAGGCAAAAAACTCCACGGAAAAAGAAACCATATCAATAAATTCCTTGCAAATCATCCTGATTATGAATACCGTAAACTGGATGCGACACTCATTGATGACTGCATGGCGCTGTATGATAAGTGGATTTCTGAAAGAGAAGAAACTAAAGAACTGGAGGACGAAAGAAAGTCCGTTTCTCTTGCTCTGCATAACATGGAACGTCTGGGCTTGACTGGCGGTTCTATTTTCGTAGATGGCAAAATGGGGGCCTTCACAGTAGGGGAACGCCTGCGTGATGATGTGCAGCTGGTGCATATCGAAAAAGCAGATACAGACATTGATGGATTGTATCCCATGATTAACCAGCAGTATGTGCTCCATGAATGTCAGGATGTGACTTATGTGAACAGAGAAGAAGACATGGGCCACGCGGGCATGAGAAAAGCGAAACGTTCCTATAACCCTGCTTATATGGTAGAAAAATATCTGTTGAGCTTCCGCGACCTTTCCGAAGAAAAAGGCCTTTGGGGCGAAGAAAGTGAAGATGCGGAATAAAAATGCCATTGACACAAATTTTGGTTCTATGGTAAAATACACAAGATTGTAAGGGAATGAGGTTCTCCCGCGGCAATGCCGGAAACGCTGAAACAGCCGATGACTTCTGTAAATCATTACAGGGTCATTGGCTTTTTTATTGGGAAGAAAGGGGTTAGAAATGGAAAAACATGCTTATGGTTCGTGGAAAACGCAGATGATGCTGGCAGCATTGGGGATTGTCATTGGGGCACTGGTAGGGTGTCTGGATACGATTTTTGGCAAAGTTCTCCTTTGGGTAAGTGATATTCGAACCGCACATATCTTTTATCTGGTGCCAGCACTGCCCTTGGTAGGCGTTTGCATCGTTTGGGCATATAAAAAATATGGCGGCAGAAGTGGAGAAGGTATGGGATTGGTCTTATCTGTCAGTCATAGAGAAGATAAGGAAATTCCAAAACGATTGATTCCCTTCGTCATGATTAGCACTTGGCTAACCCATCTGTTTGGCGGCAGTGCCGGCAGAGAGGGAGTAGCAGTACAACTGGGTGCTGCCGTTTCCCATCAGGTGGGAAAACGCTTTTCCATAGAAGATGGCACACATATTTTTCTGCTGACAGGTATGGCGGCAGGGTTTGCAGGGCTGTTCCGGACACCTCTGGCAGCCATTTTCTTTGCCATGGAAGTCCCTGTGGTAGGACAGCTTGCTTTTCGAGCTATTCTGCCCATGTGTACAGCAGCATTTACAGCGGCTTCTGTTTCCGCTTTTTTGGGTCTGGAAAAATTTCAGGTGCCTTTGGAACTGCAAATGACGGTGACACCTGTTTTTGTGGGGAAACTTATTATTATTGGTTTGATTTTTGGTTGTGTAGGCAGCCTGTTTGCGTTTCTTCTGGGAAAAAGTAAACAGAAATTGGCGGAAATCCTGCCAAATCCATTGCTGCGTGTGTTTTTAGGTGGTATCATATTGAGTATTCTGCTGCTGTTTTTCCACCAAGGAAGATATACAGGGCTGGGAACCAACCTAATTTCTACATCTTTTGACGGAAATGTGATTTATGCATATGACTGGCTGTTGAAAATCCTTCTGACGGTATTCACACTTTCTCTGGGATATCAGGGTGGGGAAGTAACACCACTGTTTTCCATTGGAGCGTCTTTGGGTGTTGTATTAGCAGGTTTTATGGGATTGCCTGTGATGCTGGCTGCCGCATTGGGGTATGCGGCTGTTTTCGGAAGTGCTACCAATACGCTTTTGGCGCCTATCTTCATTGGTGCGGAAGTCTTTGGTTATGAATATCTGCCATTTTTTGCTGTGGCATGTCTGGCAGCCCATATCTTCTGTCATTTCCCTTCCATTTACGGAAAACAGAAACATGGTTCCTATAGAAAATCCTTATTGCAGTTGGCAAAACGAAAGGAGCAATCTATCTGATGAAATTTTATTATGCTCCTATGGAGGGGATTACAGGCTATGTATTTCGCAATGCACATCATGCCTGTTTTCCTTCCGTAGACCGCTACTATACACCATTTATATCTCCTAATCAGAACCGTCCTATGAGTCCAAAAGAAAAACGGGATGTTCTGCCGGAAAATAATCGAAATATCCCGCTGATTCCTCAAATTCTGACAAATAATGCAACACAGTTTTTGCAGGCAACAAAAGTTTTGGCGGTTATGGGTTATACAGAAGTGAATCTGAATCTGGGCTGCCCTTCGGCAACTGTGGTGACAAAGGGGAAGGGTGCTGGTTTTTTAGCAGAAAAAGAGAAGCTGCGTACTTTTTTGGATGAAGTTTATGAGCAGACACTCATTCCTGTTTCCCTCAAAACAAGGCTGGGAATGCATGACCCTATGGAAATCGTAGAGTTGCTGGAACTGTTTCGTCCATATCCGGTAAAAGAGTGGATTCTCCATGCCCGTATTCGGGAGGACTATTATAAATACGAACCCCGTCTGGATGCTTTCGAAATAGCGGCAAAAGAAAGTCCTTTTCCACTTTGCTATAACGGAGATATCTTTTCTGTGGAAGATTATGAACGAATTTGCCAGCGTTTTCCGCAGATTACATCTGTGATGCTGGGACGAGGTCTGATGGCGAATCCTGCGCTGGTTCGCCAGATCAAAGGTGGAGAGTCATGCACAAAAGAAGAATTTCTCTCTTTCCATCATCGCATCTGTCACGGGTATGAGGAAACCATGTCCGGCGACCGGAATGTGTTGTTCAAAATGAAGGAATTGTGGGCATACTGGGAAAGTCTTTTTATGGGAGAAGAAAAGCGCATCAAGAAGATTAAGAAAGCCAATTCCTTGACAGAATATCATACTGCTGTTTCACTTTTACTGGAACAGGCTGCCTTTTCATGGGATATTAAGAAATCTTAAGAAAGAAAATCAGTGGTTTAGTGGATATTTCTGGTAAAACCAAGTATAATAGAAAACGCAAAAATAATGAAAAAGAGAGGTAGCGTATGAACTTAATTGAATTATTCAAAGCGGCGCTTTTCGGTGTCATTGAAGGCATTACGGAATGGCTGCCCATCAGCAGCACAGGGCATATGATTTTGTTCAATGAATTTATGCCTTTGAATGTATCTGATGAATTTTACAGAATGTTTGAAGTTGTTATCCAGCTTGGTGCCATTATGGCGGTAGTGGTGATATTCTGGAATGCTATTTTTCCTTTCCAGAAACCGCCTTATGACCCCAGAAGGATTCGGACTGGTCTGATTTCCTATCTGCGTATGGATATTGTCATGCTGTGGCTGAAGATTCTGGTTGCCTGCGTGCCGGCGGCGGTAATTGGGCTGCTGTTCAGTGAGAAGTTTGAGGCAATGTTTTATAACTATACGACTGTAGCCATTGCGTTGATTGTTTTTGGTATCGCGTTTTTGATCATTGAAACACGTCATAAAGGAAAACGGGCACGCGTCAATAGCTTGGAAGAAATTACATTCCAGCTTGCGCTTTTGATTGGCGTATTCCAGCTCATTGCGGCAATTTTCCCTGGTACATCCCGTTCTGGCGCGACCATCGTTGGTGCACTGCTTTTGGGCGTATCCAGAACTGTGGCGGCAGAATTTACATTCTTTTTGGCAATTCCTGTTATGTTCGGTGCAAGTTTGCTGAAGATTGTGCAGTTCGGTTTCCATTTTACTGGGATGGAAGTTGCCATTCTGCTGACTGGCATGATTGTAGCTTTTGTGGTATCCATTCTTGTAATCAAATTCTTGATGGGATACATCAAGAAACACGATTTTAAAGTCTTTGGATGGTATCGCATCATTTTGGGTATTGTAGTGCTGCTCTATTTTAGCCTCATTGCAAAATGATACAAATGAAAGAAGGACGATAGTTACATGTTTGGATTGTTTGGAAAAAAACCAGATTTTATGGCATTGCTCCAGGAAGCAAAAGAAAAGAAGGGAGCGGTTGTCATTGATGTTCGGGAGCCTGATGAATACATTCAGGGGCATGTACCGGGCAGCATCAATATCCCAACCTCCCAGATCAATACTGTAAATTATGAAAAAGATACGCCTCTATATCTGTATTGCCTCAGCGGCGGCAGAAGCAAAATGGCAATGGGATTTTTGGAGCAGAAGGGCTTCCAAAATATCAAAAACATGGGCGGCATCGGTCAGTATCGTGGAGAATTGGAAAAATAAGCAAAAAAGTGTTTCTTAGGGAAATCTTCATAAGAAAACAAAGAAAGCTGAAATCCTTATCATACAAGGGATTTCAGCTTTTTTATCTTGACGGAGATTGTATGCCGTTGCAATTCCTCTTAAGAAATTAGTGAGGCAGAAACTCAATGTTTTCTTAAGGGGAGTTGCTTTAGGAGTCACTTTTTTTGTTATCTTTATTGTTTTCTTTGGATACAGGAATGAGGATTTCCGTAATGATACTGTGGAACAGCCCACCTAAGATACCTCCATAAAGAGTAGACATGATAGGATTAGACTTAATGGGACATGTGCCGGAAAGACAGCCTACATATTTATAATAAAGAAAACCAGCAATGAAACCTAGCAGGACAAACAAGACCATTCCTGCCTTATGATATACCAATGATTTGTATGACATAAAGATCACCTTCCTTTTTCATAGCATAACAGAGTATAAGGTTCTGTTCTGTGAGAACATCACATTTTAAATGAAAAAATGTGCAGGGGGTAAAATGAATTTCTTTTAGGTAAGACGAAGTAAAAAAGAAGATGTTTCAAAAAAAGGCAATACTGACGAAAAATCTTCAAAAAATCCAATTGTATTTGTCATACGGATAAATGTTTGCTCAAAAAAGACAAAAATGGTTGACATCGGTTAGAATCGTGTTAAAATCTTAATATCACGACAGATATTGTCATATAATTTGTTATTTACAGGAGGGAAAACCATGGACGAAAGCATCAAGAAGATCGCCTTGCTGGGTATGGGTACTGTCGGCGGCGGCGTATATGAAATTTTGGCAAAGCAGAAGCCTAATATGCCAGCGAAAATTGGGTGCACACTGGAAATTGCAAAAGTTCTGGTAAGAAATAAAGCAAAATATGCAGATAAAGTTCCGGCAGAACAGCTGACAGATCAGTGGAGTGACATCATCAATGATGATTCCATCTCTATTGTGGTAGAAGTGATGGGGGGCATCGAGCCTGCCAGAACATACATCAGAGAAGCTCTGACCAAAGGCAAACATGTGGTAACAGCAAATAAAGACCTTATGGCAACACATGGCCATGAACTGCTGGAAATCGCAAGAGAGCATCAGTGTGACTTGCTCTTTGAAGCGGCTGTTGCCGGCGGTATTCCCATTATCCGCCCTATGAAACAGTGTTTGCTGGGCAATGATATTACAGAAGTTATGGGGATCATCAATGGTACCACAAACTTTATTCTGACAAAAATGGCTGAAGATGGCATGGAATTTGGTGATGCGCTGAAACTGGCAACAGATTTGGGTTATGCCGAGGCAGATCCTACAGCGGATATTGAAGGTTATGATGCAGGCCGTAAACTGGCAATCATGGCTTCCATTGCTTTCCATAGCTCTGTGACATTTGATGATGTTTATACAGAAGGTATTTCCAAAATTACAGCAAAAGATATCCGCTATGCTCATGAACTGGGTTATGAAATCAAACTATTGGGTGTGGCAAAACTGACACCGGAAGGTATTGAAGCAAAAGTACATCCTACCATGATTCCTTTGCAGCATCCTTTGGCATCTGTAAAAGATTCCTTTAATGCTGTATTTGTCCATGGTGACGCAGTAGATGACGCAATGTTCTATGGCAGAGGTGCTGGGGCGCTGCCTACAGGTTCTGCCGTAGTAGGGGACATTATGGATATTGCTCGGAATATGCAGTACCACTGTACAGGTCGCATTGGCTGCTCCTGCTACCAGAGTCTGCCTGTAAAGAAAATGTCTGAATCCAGAAGCAGTTATTATATCCGCATGAAGCTGGAAGATCGTGCAGGTACCCTTGCGGCACTGGCTGGACTGTTTGGCAGCAACAATGTTAGCATTTCTATGCTGCTGCAGAAAGCAAAAGAAGGCAATACAGCGGAAGTTGTTATTGTAACTTATGATGTATTGGAAAAAGAGTTCATGGATTCCATTACTGTTATCAAAACCATGTCTATGGTAAAAGAAATTTCCTCTATTATTCGTGTTCATCACGCATAAATGAAGTCAAAAAACACCCTTTCAGGAAAATTGAAAGGGGGTTTTTATTGGTGAATCCAATAAAAACCCCCGGCTATGCCGGGGGAATCAGTGAGCTTCAGCGTCAAGCAAAAACCTCCTATGCTATAATTATCTTGAGTCCGCCAAGACACAAGAAAGCATAGGAGGTTTTTATATGAATAGTTTAGCACATACGAGTTGGGAATGTAAATATCATATTGTATTCGCACCAAAGTATAGAAGGCAGGTAATATACGGAAAAATGAAAGCTGAAATAGGGAAAATTCTTAGAGAATTATGCGAAAGAAAAGGGATAGAAATCATAGCAGCAGAATGTTGTCCGGATCATATACATATGCTGATTCGCATACCGCCCAAATACAGCGTATCAGAAATTGTTGGATATTTGAAAGGAAAAAGTTCTTTAATTATTTTTGACAGACACGCGAACTTAAAATACAAATATGGAAATAGAACATTTTGGTGTAGAGGATATTATGTTGATACAGTAGGAAAGAATACAAAAAAGATCCGGGAATATATCAACAATCAGTTAAAAGAAGATTGGATGGCAGATCAAATAAGTTTGAGCGAGTATATTGACCCGTTCACGGGTGAAAAAGTAAAAGGAAACAAATAAAAATAGCCGCCAAGGGCGGCAGTTGAGAAAGTAGAGCGCTTGGCGAACTTTCAACGCGCTTGCAAGCGCAGCTGGTAATGGCCCCTTCTAGGGGCAGAGCAAACCACCGGCTAAGCCGGTGGTCCTGATATTGCAGTTCATTATTCTTTTTCTGTTTTATTGGCTTTTGGCGGTGCAGGAATTTCTCCAACACCTTTCAGAATCAAACGAGGGCGGTAGGGGAATGTTTTCACAGTTTCCATGGTGGAAACGCCGGAAAGCACCAGAACGGTATCCAGACCGCTTTCGATGCCGGAAACGATGTCTGTATCCATGCGGTCACCAATGA
>OGGQ01002392.1_pt1 | contig 20589 bp, 19 predicted proteins | sample 1571191 | NCBI WGS metagenome assembly OGGQ01 (sample SAMEA2582061, study PRJEB24529) | metagenome | biome: Human gut stool | place: China | collected 2011
ACCTTTTCAAAGCTTGCTACCGGCATATAGACCTCGCCGCGCACCTCGACAAACGGGATATCGCGCTTGAGTCTGAGCGGCACCGAGCGGATGGTGCGGATATTTTCGGTAACATCTTCGCCGACAAAACCGTCACCGCGGGTGGAACCACGAACCAGTACACCGTCCCGATATTCCAGCGACACCGAAAGTCCATCAATCTTTGGCTCAACCACATAAAGCGGGTCAGAAACAACCTCGCGGACGCGGCGGTCAAAGTCCACGACCTCCTCATCAGAAAAGACGTCCTGCAAAGAGCCCATCTGAACAACATGCTCTACCTGCTCAAAGCTGTTGGACGCTCTGCCGCCAACACGGTGAGTCGGGGAATCCGGAGTCAGCAGTTCGGGATATTCTTCCTCAATATCAATCAGCTGATGCATCAGCTTGTCAAACTCATAGTCACTGATTGCCGGATCATCTTTTTCATAGTAAAGTTCACTGTAATAGTTGATCTGTTCCCTCAGCTTTTGTGCAAGCTCTCTGGCAGTTATCAAATCCATTTTCTGTTCACGTCCTTATTTTAAACTTCTTGATCATCCGTTTCTTTTTATTATAACAATTCCCCACCGGCTTTACAAGAAACCGGCAGGGAAAAACTTTCCATAGATTCATCAAGCGTATTTCAGAGGTTTGTAAACGCTTTCCCTACGTTATTTTTGCGCAGGTGAAACTGTCTGATACAGCTCATAAAACGATTTTCTTTGTTCCATCAGTTGTTCAAAGGTTCCGCACTCCTGAAGGCTTCCGTCCTGCATGAGCAAAATCTCATCGTACTGCTGCATGATCTTTTCATTAAGTTTATGGGTCACCATTACAATCATCATGTTCTGCTGTGACAACAGATTTTGTTCCACCTGTACTGCTGTTTTGTTATCCAGTGCGGAGGTGATCTCGTCCAAAATCAGCATCCTTGGATGCCTGAGGAGCGCTCTTGCCAGTCCAATACGCTGCGCTTCTCCTCCAGAGCAGGAATATTTTTCTCCCAGCACTTCGTCAAGTCCATTTGGCAATGACTGCACCCAGTCCACAAGACAGCACTGTTTTAAAACCTCGGTCAGCTCCTGCTCAGAAAAATCCTCTCCCAGCGTAATATTTTCCCGCACACTGGTCTGGAAAACATGAATATCCTGTGGAACATAGACGATGTCCTGTTCTGGGGTAAAGCTGTAAGGATAATAAATTTCCCCGTCATCTTTGTGATAACAACCCGCCAGCAGTTTTGCCAGGGTGGATTTTCCGCTTCCAGATTCCCCGACAAGCGCATATTTTTTCTTCGGGAAAAAGCTCTTTGTAACATGGTGCAGCCCCTTATCCCGTCCTGGATAGGAAAAGCTAAGCTCCTGACACTGTAAACTGTCCTGCTCCCCTTTTACCATTGACTCATCTGGGCGGTAACAAAGGATTGTCTGACATTTTTCCGCAATCGGCTTTACCGACTTAATCTGGGACAACAGTGCCGGAACCTGTTCCAGTGGGGCAACCACACCGCCGGACAACTGGGTAATTGAAAGTATCAATCCGGCACTCATCTTTCCGGCAATGACCAGAAATCCTCCGGTAACCAGCGTCAGAATATTCATCGCATAGCTGCACAAAATGGAGATCCAGGTTGCAAAATACATTTTGCTGCTGTTCTTTCTGCCGCTTTCCTCGGTCTGTACATTGATTTTCTGATGCTGCTTTTCAAAATAATCAAAGCGGTGACAATTCTTGATGGTCAAAAATCCATCCAGAATGTCCTTTACCCTTGCAATATACTCTCCTCTGCGGGCAGAATACTCCTCCTGCTGTCTGGTCAGTCCCTTGCCCAAAATCTGCGGAATCAAAAGGGAAATCAAGCCGATCACAATCAAAATCACAGTAATGATCGGACTTAGTGCAGACACTGCCAAAAAAGAAACAACAAAGCTCCACACCACACGGTACACCATCAGTTTTGCTTCAAAGTAATCCTGCGCCAACACACCGACATCGTTATTTAAAATCGACAGATAGCTGCCTTCATTTTCTTTGCAAAAATGCTGATAGTCAAACGAAAGAATAGAACGGTACAAATCTTCTTTTAAGTTGATTTTTACCGATGCTAATATCCTGAATTTTGTCTGGTTGACTGCTGCTAATCCCAGTGCATCCAAAACGCCCCACAAAATACAGCCCAGAGATGCTCGGACAAAAGCAGGAAGGTCCCCGCTCAGCGCGGTATCAATCACCGGCTGAAAGGAAAGCGCAAACAGAATGGATGCCATGCAGGAAAGCGGTACAAAAACAAGGTACAGCCCATAGGTCCACTTTTTCTTTCTGAAGTAATGATTCATTTTTTCTCTTCTCTCTCTTTGGATTTCCACATCGCAAGCGCTATTATACCACACCAAAAGAAAAAACGCACCCGGTTGGATGCGTTTTTTATCTTTGGATCATAATACTTTATCAGGTCGTTATGCCTGCCAAAAACGATCGGACAGTTCTTTTTGATCCGGCGGACATACAATATAACCTACACTAACCTTATTTCCCGTTGCTTCATACATTTTCCGGGCCAGCTCCTCACCAAATGCCCCGCACACTTCAATTGTGCCAAAGCCCTGCTCTGCAAGTTCTTTTGCCATCTGGACTGCCTGCTCCGGGGAATTTACAGTGATCATGTGGGTCTCGACCTCCTCGGTCTCAAACACAGCATAGTCTCGTTTGGTATCGTACTGTGCATCCATCATCATCATTGCAAATTTCTTCTTGGACTTCATCAAAATCACCTTTCTGTTTGTGTCTTTTTTTCATTATATCATATAAAGTTATTTCCTTCCACAAAAAACTTGTGGAAATTTATAATTCATGGTATAGTCATTAGGAAATGAACTCCCAAAGAAATGGAGGAAGATTATCTTGAAGAAATTATTTGGACTTGCTCTTGCTTCTGCGGTTGCCGGACTGTGTGTGGCTGCCGTAAAAAAAGACAAAACAAAACAGCAGGCTCCTGCACTGGAACTGCCGATTGTTCCTTCCAAACCGGACCACAGCAAAAAAGCCATTTTGGTTGTGAGCTTTGGTACAAGCTATGAGGAAACCCGCGAAAAAACAATCGGTGCCATCGAAGAAGATTTTCGCCGCGCTTTTCCTGACTTTGAAGTGCGCCGCGCCTTCACCAGTGGTATGATCATCCGTAAATTAAAAGAGCGCGACGGCATCGAAATCGATTCGGTCAAACAGGCACTGCAAAAACTATTTGACGAAGGATTTGGCACCGTTATCTGTCAGCCAACCCATGTGATGAACGGATTTGAGTTTGACGACGTCCGCAAAGAGGTAGACTCCTGGAAAGGACGTTTTGCAAATATTGTCTGTGGCTGGCCGCTGCTCACCTCGTTTGAGGATTATCCAAAGGTTACTCGTGCACTGCGGGAAGAATTTTCCGATATTCAGCCGGATACTGCTCTGGTCCTGATGGGCCACGGCACCGAACATCCTGCCAATGCAACCTACCCAGCTTTGGATTACCGCCTGAAAGCAGAAGGCTGCAAAAACTTTTTTATCGGTACTGTGGAAGGCTATCCGGATCTGGAAACTGTCAAGAAAGAAGTAGAAGCCATCCATGCCAAAAAGGTGGTTCTGGCTCCGCTGATGGTGGTTGCCGGTGACCACGCTATCAATGATATGAGCGGCGACGATGATTCCTGGCAGCAGGTATTTGAAGCTGCCGGATATGAAACTCAGGTTGTATTAAAGGGTCTGGGAGAATATCCATCCATCCGTAAAATTTATCTGGAACACTGTGTGGACTGCATGCAGAAACTGTCCGGTGAGATCTCTCTGTAAAGAAAAGAGGAAATATTTTTGCAGGAATAATTCCTTTTTGTGCAAAAATATGCTATCCTTAAGGTAAGGTAGTTGTTTTCCTGACAGTTTATTGGAAATGGAGGAATCAGCCATGATTTTAGTAGACAATCATAAAAAATGTTCGGCTGTTGTACATTTTGCATTTCAGGATTCCCTTGCAGAAAGCGGTCTGTCCAAACAGATTTTATCCATCTTTGACGCTTCCCGCTTTTCGGAATTTCATACCTTCCTCAAATCCACCCTCCACGTCTGGATTGGTCTGGGCGAGGAAAAGGATCTGACACTCACCCATGTAAAATCCGCTGCGGCGCTCGCTTCCAAAACGATGCGCAAATTAAAGCAGAAAGAATATTTGGTGGACGCTTCCCCGATTGTTTCCTTTTATGGCATCGACAGCGTCTACGACCTCACCACCGGTTTAATGCTGGGATTGTACCACTATGAAGGCCATTACAGCAAGGTACAGCCAAAGTATGATTTTAAGGCATACCTGCAGGGCTTTGAGGACGAACATCAGGCAGAGATTCAGGAAATTGTCAACAAGTCGGCAAATATCGCTGATGGTGTCATGATGGCAAGAGATTGGGTCAACATGCCTGGAAACCTCTTAAATCCGGTTACCTTAGCAGAAAAGATCGCCGCAGAAGGCAAAGCTTCCGGCTGTGAAGTCAAGGTGGTTGACATTGAAGAAGCTAAAAAGCTCAATATGAATCTTTTCTTGAGCATCGGACTGAGCAGTGATTATCCATGCAGCGTTGTTGTTCTGCGCTATATGGGTAATCCGGATGACAAGGAAGTCACCGCACTGGTCGGCAAAGGTGTTACCCTCGATACCGGCGGCTACTCCTTAAAGAGCCGCGATGGGTTAATCAATACCAAGGGCGACATGGGCGGAGCTGCTGCTGTCACTGCGGCAGTCTGTGCACTGGCTAAAAACAAAGCAAAAGCCAATGTGCTTGCCGTTGTTCCGATTGTAGAAAACCGCCTGTCCAATTCCTCCACCATCCCTGGCGATGTTGTGACCGCTATGAACGGAAAAACAGTAGAGATCCTCAGCACCGACGCAGAGGGCCGTATGATTCTGGCTGATGCGATCACCTATGCAATCCGCGTAGAAAAAGCAGACCGCATCGTTGACGTTGCTACCCTCACTGGTGCCATTGCTGCTGCATACGGCAAGGTACGTGCAGGACTGATGACCAATGATGACTGCTTTGAAGACGAGCTTCTGCGCGCCGGCGCAAGAGCGAGCGAAAAATATGTCGATCTTCCAACCGATGAAGAATACCGCGAAATGGTAAATGGCCGCGTTGCCGATCTTGCAAACTCCACCCGTTCCGGCTGCGGCAGCATCGTTGCCGGACTGTTCCTGCGCGAGTTTGCCGAAGATCATCCATGGATTCATCTGGATATCGCTGGTGTTGCCCGTGTGGACAAACCGCTGTACGAGTTCCAGTCCGAGGGCGCAACCGGTGCTTCTGCCGCTACTATGTATTTTCTGATGGACCGTCACTTTACTGCGGCGGACCGATTCTAATAAAGGAGGGGTTTCCCTATGAAAAAACCATTGCTGGAGTGTTGTGTTGACACCGTTGAATCTGCTGTTGCTGCAAAGGAAGGCGGCGCAGACCGTTTGGAACTGTGTGCAAACCTGATTATCGGCGGCACAACTCCTGACATCAATCTTTATCATCGCATCCGTGAAAAATGCGACATCCTCATCAATCCAATTATCCGTCCAAGATTCGGCGATTTCTGCTACTCCGACGAGGAATTCGAGATTATCCGCCGCGATGTCAAGATGTTCCGTGAAGCAGGCGCTGACGGCGTTGTAATCGGTATCCTCAAACCAGACGGAACCCTCAATCTGGAGCAAATGGCAATCCTGATGGAAGAAGCAGGCGACATGAAGGTCACCATGCATCGTGCATTCGATGTCTGCGTCGATCCAATGGCAGCTCTCCAGCAGGCAAAGGATCTGCACATCAGCACCATCCTCACCTCCGGACAGAAAAACACCGCTATGGAAGGAAAAGACCTTCTGTGCACCTTAGTAAAGGAAGCTGGCAATGATATCGATATCATGATTGGCAGCGGTGTCAAAGCAAGTGTCATCGAGGAACTGGCTCCTCTGACCGGCGCAACCACCTTCCACATGTCTGGCAAGATCACTCTGGACAGCCCAATGATCTACCGCAAGGATGATGTTAGCATGGGTCTTCCACTGGTCAGCGAATATACTCTCTGGCAGACAAGTGCGGAAGAGATCAGAAAAGCAAGAGAAGTTCTTGACCGCGTTTGCAAATAAATCTTAATACATGAAAATCACCTCAGGAACAGGAGATGCTCATTATGTCCAATGTATCGTTTTCTTCCCTGCTCTGCGAAAAAGCAGAACAGTATTTTCAGGCTGCCCGTCCTTACTTCGGCGGCCGTGAACAGGAAATTCTGGAAAACCTCAATCAGTGCAATGACAATCAGAAGGTTTGCATGAAATATCTGTATGGCACCATGCCAATCAGCGATATCGCAAACTATGATTTTTCCCTTTTCTTAAAATATGTTGATCATGCACTCTTTCTGCGTGAAAACACACCATGGTGCAAAGATATTCCAGAGGATATCTTCTTAAACCATGTTCTCTACTACCGCATCAACAACGAAGATATCGTGGACTGCCGCCGCGACTTCTATAATCTGTGCTGGCCGCGACTGGTGAATGCCGGCAAAACTTCCAGCATGAAAGAAGCTGCTCTGGAACTCAACTACTGGTGCTTTGAAAATGCTACCTACCGTCTGACCGACGAGCGTACTGCAAACCCACTGACCGTTCTGCGTTGTGCTTATGGTCGCTGCGGTGAAGAATCCACCTTTGCTACCACTGTATTCCGCAGTGTTGGCATCCCAACCCGTCAGATCTATACCCCAAGATGGCCTCATTGTGATGATAACCATGCATGGATCGAAGTATGGTGCGATGGTGACTGGCATTACCTCGGCGCATGTGAACCGGAAGAAGTTCTGGACAAAGGCTGGTTTACCGCTGCTGCTTCCCGTGCAATGATCATCCACAGCCGCATGTTCTCCGACTACGTAGAAAACGAAGAGATCGTTACCCATGAAGGTCTGACCACCATCTGCAACGAACTCAAACGCTATGCAGACACTCAGACTTTCTCGGTTAAAGTTGTAGATAACGGCAAACCGGTAGAAGGTGTTGCAGTCCGCATTGAACTGCTCAACTACTCCGAATTCTTCCCGATTTCCACCCTCATCTCCGATGCTAACGGCGAGGCTTCAATCACTCTGGGTCTGGGCGATTTACATATCCATGCTGTCAAAGACGGCAAATTTGTTACTCGTCTGGTAGATTCCAGAAAAGAGCCATCGGTTGTAATCGACTTCTCCAAAGCATCCGACAACCAGACGGAGGAACTGAACGGTGAAGAATACGATGTTGTTCCACCAAAGGACAATATGAAGTTTGCTGTTCGCCTGACTGATGAGCAGAAAGCAACCCAGCAGAGAAAATTTGACGCTGCTGCTGATCTGCTGCACAAAAAAGAAGGTAACTACCATACTGAAGATTCCGCTGCAAAAGCTGCAGCTGCTCTTTCCTTAAACGGTGTCTGCGCTGAATACGCTGCAAAAGCACTGTTTGACGCAAAAGGCAACGCTTCTGAGGTGGAAAAATTCCTCAAGGCTGCTTCTGATGATGCAAACCGTGAACTCAGAGCAAAACTGCTGAATGTCCTGACTGTAAAGGATAAGACCGACCTGTGCGCTGATGTACTGGAAAGCCACATGGCAGAAGCTTGCCCACAGGGCGATCTTCCAGAAGACATTTATGTTCCATACGTCCTCTCCCCTCGCGTTTCCAACGAAAAACTGACTGCATGGAGAGCAGCTCTGTCCGCTTCCTTTGATGAAGCACAGAAGAAAGCATTCCTTGCAGATCCGGAAGCTCTGTGGAACTGGATTCTGGAACATGTTTCTTCCAATGATAGCCGCGAATACAGCACTCTGATTGCTGCTCCGGACAAGATCATGAAGGTTGGCTACGGTTCTTATCTGTCCAAGAAGGTTCTGTTTGTTGCTGTTTGCCGTACTCTGGGCGTTCCTGCAAGACTAAATCCAGAAACCAAGGCAATTCAGTTCTACCGTGATGGTGCATTCCACAACGTAGAAAAAGCAAACAAGGCAAAAACTCTCCCATTCACTGTTGTTTCCGGCGATGATACCAAGTGGGTATATTTCCAGAACTGGAGCCTCGGCATCCTGCACGACGGCATCTACAACACACTTGACTTAAGTGAAAGAGAATGGGCTGACGGCAAGGTTCTGCTGGATCTGGCTCCGGGTGCTTACCGCCTGATCACTGCAAAGAGAATGCCAAACGGAAGCCTGTTCACCAAAGAATATCGCTTCACTGTCGGCGAAGGTCATGCAGACAACCTGACCATCCGTCTGCGCGACACCAAGATTTCTGATATGCTCGAGAATATGGACATCCTGCCATTCTCCCTGAAGGACAAAGATGGCGGCAAGATCGAAGCAGAAAAGCTTACTGCTGGCAAGGCAAACATCCTGTTCTGGCTGGAAGAAGGCAAGGAACCAACCGAGCACATTCTCAACGAGCTGATCGAACATCATGTCCGCTACAATGCTTTGGATGCACAGCTTGTCTTTATCATCCGCAGCGATGAAGCAAAGAAAAATCATACTTTGGCAAAAGCACTTGAACTTCTGCCAAACGTTACCATCTGCTACGATGACTTCCGTGAAAACGTTTCTTCCATTGCAAGAAGAATGTATGTTGATCCGGATAAACTCCCACTTATCGTTGTCACCAAACCAGGCCTCAACGGTATCTTTGCAACCAGCGGTTATAACGTTGGTATGGGCGACCTGCTCATCAAGATTCTTTCTGAATAATTCCTGTTTTTTCAGGCGGTACTGTATAAGCAGTACCGCCTGTTATTTTGTGCTTGTTTGATATGATAGAATATGTTATAATCATTTTGTGAAACTTTTATGTTTGAGGGTGATTAAATTGACCAAAAAGCGACAAAATAATATAGGAGTATTCCTGTTGCTTTTCTTTCTTGTTCTTTTTTCTGGATTCAGTTTACATATGATGCGCACCTCTCTTCTGGATAACGCACAAATTTTAGGTTCAGAAATTGCAGCAGGTTACTCGATGCAGGAAGACATTTATCTGAATGAATACGCTACTATTTTAACCAATGCTGCAACAGCAGTTCATATACGATTAGAACAGCAGGATGATATTTCGGTCATCAGACAATGGCTGTCCGATTATCAGGATTACATTGAGGAAACTACCGAAATCAAAGGAATTGAAATATATGCCGCAGTATACGGAAAAATAGCCGGTGCAACCTATTGGGAAGGAGATGAAGTGATCGACCCAACTCAAACAAATTGGTACCAGATGGCAATAGAAGCAAACCGTAAAATCATCTATACCCCCACCTATATCGACCAGCGTTTGAACACCCCCACCTTTACTATGGCAATGCGCGTTGGAAGTACGGATGCTGTTGTCGCAGTGGATATCTACCCGGAACAGTTTAGCGGCTGGTCAAATATGGATTCCCTTCCAGAAGGCAGTCGATACTTCCTGTTTGATTCTCAGGGATTTCTCCTTCACTACAATGGATTTGATAAATCTGAAATTTCCGATTTTGACTCCTATACCAAAGAGTTATTTTCAGAAATAAAAAAGGGACTTCACGATGTTTCCTCTTCTTACATCACCGACCCAGATGGTGAAAAGCGCGGCGTATACTACAGCGTGACTCCAAATGGATGGTACTCTGTCATCACCATCCCTTACGATTATCTGTTAAGAGGCACTGAAAAAATCTCTATTTTCTATCTTTCTTCTATTGCATTTATTTCGATTCTATCCGTTCTATTTCTTGTTCGGGATTGGCATTTAAACCAAAAAGTAAAATTGACCAACGATGTTGTCCGTGTATTGGGCAATTCTTATTATGCACTGTATTTAGTCAATGTAGAACAGGGCACTTATACCATCATCAAGGCATCTGATTATGTCCGCCAGAACCTTCCCGAAAAAGGAACATATATGGACTTTCTGCACACACTCAAGGATATTACTCAGGCAGATGTCTACCATGATATTGAGCAAACTTTTTCTTTGCAAAATATTCGTGAGCTAGTCAAAAAGCGTGTCAAGAACTTTGGCGGTGACTTCCAGCGTTTGTTTAACGACCAGTATCGCTGGGTTAATATTCGAATGCTGTTTGACGAATCGCTTCGACCAAACGAGGTTATCCTCTGCTTCCGCGATATTGAAGAAGAAAAACAGGCACAGCTCAATTACAACAAACTGCTGCAGGATTCTTTGAAAACCAGCCAGGAAATCGCTAAGACAAAGAATATGTTCTTCTCCAACATGTCGCATGACATGCGTACCCCGCTGAATGCGATTATCGGTCTTTCCGAACTTGCTTCCAACCATCTGTCCTCTCCGGATAAGATCAAGGAATATCTGCAGAAAATCAATCTCTCCAGCAAACATCTGTTGGGACTGATCAATGACATCCTTGAAATTTCCCGTCTGGAACAGGGTAAACTGGAATTGAACAAAGCTTCTTTCCCAATCCAGCAGGATATGCAGGAACTGTTCTCCATCTTTGAGATTCAGGCGCAAAAGAATGAAAAGCATTTTTCCAGCAAATTTGAAATTCAAAACAAAGTTGTTATTGGTGACTGGTTCCGCATCCAGCAGATTTTGAACAACCTTTTGTCCAATGCAATTAAGTACACCCTCCCCGGCGACCACATCGATGTCACCGTCCGCGAAATTCCACACGAAGGAAGTGGATACTCCGATTTCCAAATCATTGTCAGTGATACTGGTGTTGGTATGGACAAAGATTTTTTGGAAAAACTGTTTATTCCGTTTGAACGTGATGTCCGCTTTGGTGCAAAAAATGTTTCCGGTACCGGACTGGGCATGCCGATTATTCAAAATCTGATCATGCAGATGGACGGCGAAATCAATGTCGAGAGTGAACTTGGAAAAGGTTCTGTCTTTACAGTAACACTCCCTCTTTATCTGGAACAAAACCAGAATCACGATACTGAAAAAGCGAAATCATCCGAACAGTATCAGTTGGAAGGAAAACACGTTCTTTTGGTAGAGGATAACGAAATCAACATGGAAATTGCCACCGAGATCCTTACCATCAAAAACATCCATGTCACTCAGGCATGGAACGGAAAAGAAGCCGTTGACCTCTTCTCCTCTTCCGAACAGGGTACTTTTGACTTTATCCTGATGGATATGCAGATGCCGGTCATGGGCGGATGCGAAGCAACCAAACAGATTCGTTCTCTGCCGCGTGAAGATGCAAAATCCATTCCGATTATTGCGGTAACCGCCAATGCTTTCTCGGAAGATATTGCTGAAACGATGGCTGCCGGCATGAACGCCCACATCTCCAAACCGGTCGATCTGAATATTCTTTATTCCACACTCGAATCTCTTTCTTAAAGGTTTTAAGAAAGAAGACAAAATAAAAGCTGTGCAGGAAATTCCTGCACAGCTTTTTTCGTTGTGATCTTTGTATTATTTGCTGATCGGAGCAGTTGCTTTCTTCATCCATTTTTCTGCTCTTTCACTCAGGTATGGAGAAACTGTCTCGTAAGCATGACGGTTAAAGTCATTGAGCCAATCGATTTCTTCCTGAGTCATCATTTCAACTTTCAAAGGTGTGGTGTCAATTGGAACAACGGTAAAGGTATCAAAATGATAGAACTGACCGTATTCTGTCTTTTCTCCTTTGACAACAACTGCTGTATTTTCGGTACGGATACCGTGGCTGCCTTCAGTATAGATACCTGGCTCGATGGTCAAAACCATACCTTCCTGCAGTTTGATGTCTTTGTTTCCCAGGCTCTGTGGACCTTCATGAACGCCCAGCATATAGCCGACACCATGACCTGTACCACAACGGTAATCCAGACCATATTTCCACAGAACACCACGGCAGAGGATGTCCAGACCGTAGCCGGTCATACCTTCTTTAAATACTGCGGTGCTCATTGCGATAACGCTCTTGAGAACCAGAGTATAGTCACGGCGCTCCTCATCGGTCAGCTCGCCCATTGCAAAGGTACGGGTGGTATCAGTTGTACCGGTCAGATACTGACCGCCGCTGTCGTTGAGCAGGAAGTGGCTTCTTTCGATAACAGCAGAACCCTCTGTCTTTGGTGCATAATGCATCATTGCAGCATTGTCGCGGTAAGCAATGATAGCGGTGAAGCTGTCACCTTTAAAGTGATTGCGCTGTTCACGGAAGGAATGAAGTTTTTCGGATGCCTGGTATTCGGTGATGGTTTCGCCATTTTCCAGTGCCTCAAACAGCCATGCATAGAATTCTGCTTCTGCAATACCATCCTGCAGGTATGCTTCATATGTATTCTTGGTTTCTACCTCATTTTTGAGGGCTTTCATCAGTTTAATCGGGTTATCTGCCGAAACAACGCTCAGGTGTTCGTTGTTCTGTACAATGTGATAGAGGCTGTAATTGAGCTCTTTCTGATCACACAGAACGCGCAGATCTTTCTTCATATTTTCCAGATATTCAAAGATATCTTCGTATGGACGCATGGTAATGCCGTTTTCGGACAGAACACGCAGAACGCTGTCATTTACTCTTGCTGTGTTGGTAAACAGGATTGCGTCTTCCTGAGAAACATAAGCATAAGCAATTGCAACTGGTGTGCATGCAACGTCATTAGCACGGATGTTGTACAGCCATGCAATACCATCCAGAGTATTTACTACGATTGCATCTGCTTCTTTTTCACGCAGTTTTTTTCTTAATTCAGAGATTTTTTCTGCTGCGGACTTGCCGGCATATTCTACCCCAAGGTTATAGATTTCGGTTGCACTTTCTTCCGGACGACCTTCCCAGATTTCGTTTGCATAGTCGATCTGGTTGTTGATCTGGATATTTTTCTTTGCAAATGCATCCTTCATGATCTGTACATAGGAAGCGGAGAACAGTTTTCCGTTAATTCCTACAACAGCATTTTCTGGCAGCTCTTTTGCAAGATATTCATAAACTTTTGGTGTTTCAGGCTCATTCATCTTGAACAGAACGCCTTCGCTTCCTGCAAGCTGTTTTTCTGCCTGAACATAATAACGACCATCAGTCCACAGACCTGCGATACTCTTTGTGATAACAAAGGTACCTGCCGAACCGGTAAAGCCGGACAGCCAAGCTCTTGTTTTCCAATGGTCGGAAAAATATTCACTCATATGTGGATCTGCACTTGGAACGATGACAGCATCAATTCCATTTGCCTGCATCATTTCTCTGATTTTTGCAATTTTTTCGTTTACAGTCATCTTTCTTCTTCCTCCGGTTTCTGATAAGAGTTGCTTGAATTTTTCATCTTTCACTCTGATTTTTCAAACCATATTTAGTATAGCACATTTCTTTTGACTTACAAGACTTTTTTTAGAATTTTTTACCATATTTTTGATTTTTTCATTTTAAAACATAATTTCTTCTGTTTTTTAGTTGAATATGCTGTTTTATTGTATAAAATCTCACAGTGAAATATTTTTCCGTAAGAGAACAAAGATACCGATACCTCAGAAAAGGTTACCGATGTCTTTGTTGTGTTGCTTATTTCTCGGACAGAATGGTATCAATTCTCTTTTGTAAAACATCCATCTGATTTTCCAGATTGCCAATGATAGGTGCTCCGATGATGTTTCCTTCCTTATCCACAACATAAGTGGTAGGATATCCCAGGATTTCTGAGATAAAATCCTGATAAAATGCATTCTCCGGGTCGGGAGAAATATTCTGGAAGGTTACTCCTTTTTCTGTCAGGATTTTGCGGGAGGTCTCCAGATTCTCTTCACTCTCTCCGGAATCTGTTCCCACCCCAATCAAGTTGATATTTTCCGCTTTCAAGTTTTGGTACATTTCCTCCAACTGAGGCATTTCTTCGATACAGGTTCCTCAGCCGTTGTTCCAGAAGTTGACAATGGTCACATCATAGTCAGAAAAAACTTCTTCAGTGATCTGATTTTCCTCCATGTCCACTTCTGAAAAGCTTGGAAAAGGCTCCTTAGAAACTAACTGATCTTTGGAAGAACATCCTGCCAGCATTGTCAGGAACAATGCGCAGGAAATAAAAGCACAGGCTATTTTTCGCATCCTGCTTTCTCCTTTCTTTCTGATGGTTTCATACAAAATGTCTGACAGATTGCGTGATGCGGGCAGGCCCTCACACAGTCTCCACATCGGATACATTCTGGATGATTTGGTGTTTTATAAACTTCTACATCCATTTTGCATACATGACTGCATGCCTTGCAGGAAGTACATTTTTGCTGATCTACCTCCAAACGGTAAACGGAAATTCGGTTAAACAAGGAATAAAAAGCTCCTAGCGGACAAATCCACTTACAGAAGGGACGGCAAAAAAACACCGATAACAAAATCACTGCTAGCAAGATACAGCTTTTCCAGCTGAACAACCATCCCAAGCTTGCCCGAATTCCAGAATCTGCAATTGCAAGCGGAATGCCACCTTCCAAAATTCCTGCAGGACAGATATATTTACAGAAAAATGGATCACCCATACCAATTTCATTCACAACTGTGATTGGCAGAATAAGAACAAACACCAACAAAATAATATATTTAACTTTTGTGAGAATCCTAAACGGTTTTGTGCTGAATTTTTTACTTGGAATTTTGTGCAGAAGTTCCTGAAACCATCCGAACGGACAGAGAAAACCACAGACTAACCGTCCCAACAAGACACCAACAAAAATCAAGAATCCAACAACATAATAAGAAAACTGATATTTGGAAGATCCGATTACTGCCTGAAGTGAACCGATCGGACAGGAACCTGCTGCACCGGGACAGGAATAACAATTAAGCCCTGGAACGCACAAAGATTTTAAATTGCCTTTATAAATCTTTCCTCCCAGAAAATTCCCCAGAAATGGATTGGTCGCCAAAGTAGCTGCAAGCTGTATTTTCCATCGGTTTTGCTTTTTCTTTTTATCCAATGCCAACACACTCCAGACAGATATTAATTCCCTTGCTCAAAACCACCGCAGCTTCATTTCTCCAGACTCCTATACCCATTAACAGGATTGCCGCAGCAAAAATCGATATCGTGACTTTCCTCATTGACTGACTCCCACGGTCATTGCTACCATTCCGCCATCCTGTGGTGCTGCATCCTGTTGTTTGCTTCCTTCTACAAAAGTAGCCGCAGAATCTTTTAAGTCCTCGGCTTCTACCTTTCCATACCATGCAGACAGGAAAGAACCGTTTACATACCAGGAAGCAGTGTTTTCCGTTTCTTCTACCATCCCAGCATTATTTCCCATCGCCTCTTTTAGCGAATCGTTATAAAGAATGACCGGGAATGGCGCTTCGGCAAACATTTCTGCATCTTTCTCTCCTTTGTTGCAAACCACAACCTCTGCTCCTGCCTTTTGGATTTCCGGATAAGCGTTTACAATCTCCTGATAATAATTCTCTGCTTCTGAGCTGGCAGGATCGATAAAGGCAAAAAAGGTTACATCTGCAACATCATCCCGGGTAAACTCCTCACCTGATATTGTCTGGGTTGTAAATTCTCCAATTGCATGATAGGCTACTTTATCAATGGCTGGTACAGATGAAGATTCCCGATACTCCTCTGCCCATTCCTGTGTCACCCATCCTTTTTCTACGGCATCCTCTACGGTAACACTGCCATCAGCAATTGCCTGCTCTACCTCTTCCTGTGTTGGTTTATTTGTACACGATGTAAGTGTCACTGCAAGCAATGCCGCACACAGCAAAGCAACCAAAATTGCTGTAAACTTTTTCATAAAAAAATACTCCTTTCTGTCGCTTTCGCGTTTTCCAGAAAGGAGTATAGCATATCGGATATAAAGTCGATGTTAAGATGGAAAAATAACTCTGAAAATACTGCCGCCGCCCTGATGTTCCAAAACGCTGATGCTCGCACCATGCCGTTCCAGAATTTTTTTGCAAACTGCAAGTCCAAGCCCGCTTCCGCCGACCAGCCGACTTCTGGATTTATCGATACGAAAGAAAGGTTCAAATACCAGTTCTCGATATTCCGGCGGTATCCCTTCCCCTTCGTCAATGACATCGACCAAAATGTGGTTCTCCTGATGTCTCGTTCTGATACAAACATGGCTTGAAGGGGCACTATATTTGATGGCATTCTCGATCAAATTATAAAAAACGCGCTCCAGAAGATTATCCTGTCCCTGTACGACACAATTTTCTCCATCCAGTGTCAGGGTAACCTGTTTTTCTTCCGCAACGCAGGACAGTTCTTCCGCTACATCCGAAATCAGCAGATCCAGCAGCACATCCCGACGTTCTTCCAAAGGAAGGTCTCTGCTAAACCAAAGAAGCTCTTCAATCAGTGCATTCAATCTGTCCAGCTGTTGATTCATCGAAGCTACCAGTGAATCTACATCCTCCAAACGCTGCTCTGACATAGAGAAGACATCCAACTTTGCCTGCATCACCGCCAGTGGAGTTCGCAGTTCATGTGCTGCATCTGCAGAAAACTGCTTTTGCAGCTCAAAAGCATGCTGAAGCTGCTTTAGCATATGATTAAAGGAAACCGTCAATTGCTGAATTTCATCCGCACTTTGTGGGATAGGAATTTGTTTTTCCAGATTGGTTGCATTGCGTTTTTCCACTTCCTGCGAAAGGGTACGAATTGGTTTGAGCACATATCCTGATGCAAAATAGGTTGCTAAGCTTCCTACTGTTACAATACAGATCGTCGCAACAATGCTTTCGGTACGAAATACATGATAAGACTTTTGTGCTTCTGTTGCAATTGCCGGCTGAATTTCTTCCAATGGAAAAAACAGAACATCGCCTTCTTGCACTGCTACACTGGGCTGCAGCTCGATGGCTTCGACCATCTTATTGGCAGAAAAGTTGGACAAAAAAGCAAGTACCGTACAGGAAACAAACAGAAAGACACTTGCCGTCAGCGTAAACCGAAGTCTCAGCGAAATTTTTTTCATGGCAGCAGGTAACCCTCCCCAATTTTTGTCTGAATCGGGTCTTTTCCCAGTGCTGCTTTCAGCTTTTTGCGCATTGCCGAAAGATGAACTCGAATCGAATTGCTCATTGGATCAGCATCCCCATTCCAAACATGGTCAATCAGTTTCTGCTGGGTAATCAGCTTTCCCGGATGCATCATAAAATATTCCAGTATCGACAATTCTTTTGCTGTAAAGTTGATTTTTTCTTCTCCGACGCTCGCAGTTCGGTTGAGTGTATCCAGTGCTAAATCACCTAAACGAAGAACATTGCTTTGCTGAATAAACTGACGATTCAGCAATACCCTGATCCTTGCCTCCAGTTCCGCGAAATGAAATGGTTTGGTTAGATAATCGCTTGCTCCCAGTGTAAATCCGGAAAGCTTTGTTTCCAAATGGTGGTTTGCTGACAAAATCAGAACCTTGCTTTCTGGTTTTTCCTGTTTTAGCTGTTTGAGAAGGCTCAATCCATCCATACCAGGAAGGTTCAGATCCAAAACGATCAGATCATACTGCTCGTCCATCGCCTTTTGGTATCCTTGTGCGCCATCCAGTGCGCTGTCCACAGCATATCCCTTGAGTGAAAGTCCTTTTAACAGGGCATCGGCAAGTTCCTGTTCATCTTCAATCACCAAAATACGCATACTTTCCTCCTTGCACAGACAGAAAATGGACAGCCGAGATTCCAGCTGTCCATTTTGATTTTGTAACAGAAATTGTTCTTACTGCAGATTTTCCAGATGAATACATTTTACCGGGCAACCTTCTGCGCACTTGCCGCAGTTGGTACATTTTTCCGGATCAATGTGTGCACAGTTGTTATCTACGGTGATTGCGCCGAATTCGCAAACTTTTTCGCACTTCTTACATCCGATACAGCCATTGGTGCAGACCTTGCGGGTATCTGCGCCTTTGTCGTGGCTCATGCAGGTAACATATGTGGTCTGGCTTCTTGGAAGAATTTCCAGAATACCGTTTGGACAAGCCTTTGCACAAGCTCCGCATCCGATACACAGATCTTCCTTTACCTTTGCGATATGGTCGACAATCTGAATTGCATCATATTCACAGGCATTGACACAGTCGCCATAACCCAGGCAGGCAAAGTTACAGCTTGTTCTTCCGTTATAGAAGAGTTTTGCAGCCTGACAGGTTTTTGGACCATCATAATCCATGATGTATTCGGAAGTCTGAAGATGTCCGCGGCATCTTACTACTGCACGTTTTGGCTCGATGGAACCAACCGATACGCCGAGGATCTCTCCAAGTTTTGCAGCAACAGCTGCACCGCCGACCGGGCAGAGGTTTGGCTCTGCTTCGCCAGCTGCCATTTTTGCGGCATACTCGTCACAACCTGCACATCCGCAGGCACCACAGTTTGCACCCGGCAAAACTTCTCTTAATTTTGTAACACGCTCATCCACTTCTACTGCAAAGAATTTGGATGCAACAGAAAGCAGAAGGCCTGCAATCAGACCTGCTCCGGTAACGATGGAGACAGGTACTAAAATGGTTTGTAACATAATTGCTTCGTCTCCTTTTCGTTATCTGAAGATACCGTCAGCAACGCTTGCAAATCCCATAAAGGACATGGAAACGATGGACGCTGCAACCAGAGTGATCGGAATACCCTGGAAGCTCTTTGGAAATTCTACGCTTTCCATCTTGCTTCTAACGCCTGCAAAGAGAACCATTGCCAGCATAAAGCCAAGACCGCTTCCCAGTGCATTGACCAGAGACTCCAGGAAATTGTAGTGATTTTCAAGGTTGAGCAGAGTACATCCCAGTACTGCACAGTTTGTGGTGATCAAAGGCAGATAAACACCCAGTGCTTTATACAGCGATTTCATGTACTTTTTGAGGATAAACTCTACCATCTGTACCAGAGCTGCGATAACCAGAATGAATACGATGGTCTGGAGATAATCCAGTCCATTTGGTGCGAGCAGATAAGTATAAATTGGCCAGGTAACAGCGGTTGCCATCAGCATAACGAAGATAACCGCAGAGCTCATACCTACTGCAGAGTCGAGCTTTTTGGATACGCCAAGGAACGGACAGCATCCAAGGAATTTTGCCAGTACCACGTTCTCAACCAGAACCGAGGTGACCAGAATGTACATCAAGTTTCTAAACAATTCCATTATTCACAGCCTCCCTTTCCGGCATTTGCGCAGCCAGCCGCATTTGGACAGGACTCACAGCCAAAGCTCTTTCTCTTAACAGCCTTGCCGTTGGAGAGCTTGTTGAGCAGAGCGATAACGCAGCCAAATACCAAAAATCCGCCAGGAGCCAGAACAAAGATGGAAATTGGCGAGAAGAGGTTTACGGTAATTGGCAGACCAAACCAGGTTCCGGAACCGAGAATCTCACGGATGGAGCCGATGATCAGCAGAGCGAAGGTAAAACCAATACCCATACCGATACCGTCCAGAGCAGATTTGAACACGCTGTTTTTGCTTGCAAACATCTCAGCACGGCCAAGAATGATACAGTTTACAACGATCAGCGGCAGGAAGATACCCAGTGCGCTGTAAACATCCGGCACATACGCCTGAAGCAGAGCGCTCAGCAGGGTTACAAAGCCTGCGATTACAACAATGTAGCAAGGGATACGGACTTTGTCCGGAATTACTTTCTTTAACAGGGAAATTACAATGTTTGAGCCAAGCAGTACAAAGGTTGCTGCCAGACCCATACCGATTGCATTCTTTGCCATGGTGGTAACAGCCAGGGTCGGACAGGTTCCCAGAACCAGAACCAGAACCGGGTTTTCCTTGATGATACCATTTGTCAGGATTTGCAGATTCGATTTTTCCATCTTCCCTACTCTCCTTTCACTGTTTCATAAACCTGGAATGCACTCTCGATTGCTCTCTTCATTGCATTGGAGGAGATGGTTGCTCCACCGATTGCCTCAAAGTTTTCCATCGAGCTGTCCATGCCTTCAAACTGGTTTACAAAGTCATCATTGGATACTTTGGAACCCAAGCCTGGGGTTTCGTTGTTTGCCAGCACCTTGATTCTTTCGATGGTGCCGTCTTCTTTCAGACCAACCATTACTTTCAGCGGATCGCTGGAGTAACCTTTAGAGGTAACAGTAACAGTATAGCCAGCGCCATTTGCAGCCTTATATACTTCCTGTACACCTTCTGGGAATTCCCCTTCGATCTGTTCGAAGGAATCTGCTTCGGTCAAAACTTCTGCACGGGCAATCTCAGCAGTTTTGCGCTCATTTTCGTCAATGATTGGCTGAGTGATCTCGTGGCTTACAGACAACAGCGCGGTGATTACCAGACAGATGATGGCAAGCACCAGCGTTGGTTTTACAAATTCATTCATTGCGTTCATTACTGCTGCACACCTCCAAACGCCTTATTGCGAACCATGCGGTTGATGTGTGGGGTAACGATATTCATCAGAAGGATGGAATAGGATACACCTTCTGGATAGGAACCAAATACACGGATAACCATGGTGATCAGCGCACAGCCCAGACCAAAGATGATTTTGCCTTTTTCGGTGATTGGAGAGGTGGTGTAATCGGTTGCCATGAAGAATGCACCGATCATCAGACCGCCGCCCAGTACCTG
>OGGQ01002399.1_pt1 | contig 20539 bp, 17 predicted proteins | sample 1571191 | NCBI WGS metagenome assembly OGGQ01 (sample SAMEA2582061, study PRJEB24529) | metagenome | biome: Human gut stool | place: China | collected 2011
AGTCCGGCGCCATTCCCGCCGAGGCCATGGTGGTGGCCGAGCATGTGGACCAGGCGACCCGGGACAAGCTCACCGAGTTCCTTACCAGCTATGAGAACGAGGACTACTTTGCTGATGTTATCAAGGTCCCCAACGCCCGCTTTATTGAGTGCGATATGAGTGACTACGAAGCCATCATCGAGCTCAACAAGATTATCAACGAGTTTTAAGCGTCGAGACGCACAGGAGGAACAATATGGAACCGATCCTACGATTTGAAAATGTATCCAAGCACTACCCCAACGGTGTGCACGCACTGAAAGGCGTGTCCTTTGAGGTGGCAGAGGGGGAGTTCATCTCCGTCATCGGCCCCTCCGGGTCGGGAAAATCCACCCTTCTGCGCGCCATTAACCGCCTGATCTCCATCAACGGCGGCACCGTCTGGCTGGATGGCCAGGCGGTCTCCGCCCAGCGTGGAACGGCGCTGCGGCAGCTGCGGCGCAAGGTGGGCATGATTTTTCAGAACTACAACCTGGTTTACAGCCTTTCAGTGCTGCAAAACGTTCTCCACGGACGGCTGGGTTATATGGGCGGATTCAAGGGCGTGTTCGGCCTTTACAGCGAAGCGGACAAGCAGGAGGGGCTGGATCTGTTGAAGGAGCTGGGACTGGAGGAGTTTGCCTATAACCGGGCCAGTGACCTCTCAGGCGGGCAGAAGCAGCGGGTGGGCATTGCCCGGGCCATCATGCAGCAGCCCAAGCTGCTGCTGTGCGACGAACCCATCGCCTCCCTGGACCCCTCCAGTGCCAAGACCATCATGGACCTGCTCAAGAGTATGACCCAGAAGCGGAACATCGCCTGCATCGTCAACCTCCACCAGCTGGATGTGGCCCTGAAGTATTCCACCCGGATCATCGGTCTGTCCAAGGGAGAAATTGTGTTTGACGGCAGGCCTGAGGAACTGGACGACGCCACCATTGAGCGGATCTACGGGACCTCCCGGAAAAATCTGATGATCGGAGGACATGGCGATGACCAAGCGGATCCCGCTCATTGCGCGTGACTTAAAGCGGCTCTACACCGGATTCCTGCTGGCAGCCGTGGCGCTGTTTCTGCTTTGCAGCTATCTGACGGAATTTAATCCCATGGTGCTGGTGGCCAATGGGGACGCTTTCTGGGAATTCATCACAGAGGATTTTCTGCCCCCCGCCCTGCCCCCAGCCAGCCGAATTCCCGGTGTCTTTTCCAGTGTGCTGGTGACTCTGGCTCTGGCCATGTCCGCCACCACGGTGGCAGCCATTTTGGCTTTCTTCGTGGCGCTGTTCGGCAGCGAAAAAGTCTCCCCCTTTCCCCGCTTTGCCAAGGTGGTACGGGGCTTTGCTACCTTCCTGCGGAATATCCCCGCCCTGGTGTGGGCCTTTATCCTGTTCTCGTCCCTGGGCATCGGTACCGGTGTGGGCTTCGTGGCCCTGTGCATCACCAGCTTTACCTTCATGGTTCGGGCCTTTGTGGAGACTATGGAAGATGTGTCTCAGGACTGTGTGGAGAGCCTGCAGGCGGTGGGCGCCACCTTTCCCCAGCGGGTGGCCCAGGCAATTCTGCCCTCCTGCCTGAGCGGCTTTCTCTCCTGGTTTCTCTACTGTGTGGAGGTCAATATCCGGGCCTCTACCATCGTGGGGATGGTAGGAGGCGGCGGTGTAGGCCTGACCCTCTTCTCCTACATCAAGAGCTTCCACTATGATATTGCCCTCTCGATCATCCTGCTGATTGCCGCTATGGTCATCGTGGTGGACCAGGTCACCGGGAAACTGCGGAAGGAGCTGTTGAAATGAACGCTGAAATGGTGAATTACGCCTCTGGTGCCGCGGCTCGGCCGGCACGGAGCGAGCGGACAAAAATTCCGGTAAAGTGCCGCCAGCGCAACCGGTTTATCCCGGCCTTCCTGACAGGAACGGCGGTGCTGTCCATCCTCAGCCTGATGTATCTGGACATTGACTGGGGAAAGATGGCTTCCCGGGTGCCGGACATCGGGCTGGTATTCTGGGACCTGTTTCACCTGGACTTCGCCAATATGGACCTGATCCTATCGGCCCTGGTGGAGACCATCTCCATCGCGGTGCTCTCTCTGCTGTACAGCTTGGTGCTGGGTGTCCTGTTCGGGATGCTGGCGGCCCGGAATATTTTCCGCCACCCCTGGCTGTCGGTGCTGACCCAGTCCTTCTTCACCTTCCTGCGGGCGGTACCCACGCCTGTGTGGGTGCTGCTGATGCTGGTATGCCTGGGCATGGGACCGGAGGCTGGCGTGGCAGGGCTGTGCGTCCACACCACCGCGTTTTTCACCAAATCCTTTGCCCAGAGCTTCGAGAGCATACCGGACGAAACAATCGAGGCATTGGAGGTTACCGGTGCCGGACGCTTAGCAATTTTTGTTAACGCAGTGCTGCCCGCCGCTCTGTCCCAGATTGTGGCCTGGGCTGGAATGCGCCTGGAGACCAACTTCTCCGAGTGCGCCATTCTGGGCATGGTAGGTGCCGGCGGCGTGGGCTACGTCATTTCCAACAGCCTTCAGGGCTATGACTATGGCACCGCCGGTGTGGCTATCCTGCTGGTGTTTCTGGTGGCCTACGGCATCGAGCGGGTCTTTGTCCGTGTGAAGAAAAAATTCTATTAAAATTTCATAACATTACAGTTTCCATGAACAACAGCAACCGGGCTTACTGGAGGTGCCTCTCAGACAGTAAGCCCGGTTGCTGTTTCTTTGCAGGGAAAAACTGCCCTGGGAACAGTTTGCCGAACATGAAAGAGCCATTGGAGCATGGAGCTTTCGATGGCGCTGTATAAAACCCCAGATTAGAAATAAGAAGAACGTGAAACCAGCAGGAAGGCAGCTTGACACTCTTTTGGAAGGTGCAAAGTTAGAAAGTCCGTTTTGTAAGGATTTTGAGAGTTTAAACAGGTTCATATTTCTGAAGAAAATCAATCAAAGAATCGTTGCGAAAATAGCCGTCTTGCAGACCTGTTTCAGGCATTTGTTCTCCTTGGCCATAAAAATTACTTTGGCTTTTACCAAATTATCGGTATAATAAATATACAATTTTTTGGGGAGGAGGGAAACAGATGCCAGAAAGCACAAGCGAGCTGTTTTGCAGGCTGCAGGTCCGGGAGAGCGGAAGAAATCTTATGAACCAGGAACAGAAAATTCCCACCTGTTCGCAGATGCTGCTGGAGCTGTTGGCGGGTGCGGGGCTGACCGCCCCGGAATGGATGGCCGCCGCCGATGTCAGCAAGTCCTATGGCTATCAGATTCTGCGGGGGGAACGGGTTCCGGGGCGGGATATCCTGCTGCGCACCGCGCTGTCTCTGCAGCTGTCTCTGAAAGAGACCCAGCGGCTGCTGGCTGTGAGCGGCTGTGGAGCCCTCTATCCCAGGGTGCGCCGGGACGCTGCCGTAATCTTTGCCCTGAACCAGAAGATGACGCTGCTTCAGACGGAGGAGCTGCTCTCCTCCCTGCCGGAGCGGAGCCTTTATGTCGGGGAGCGCTGATATGAGGGAAAGGGAACAGTTTTTGCGGGACTATCAGGGGCGGGTGCTGAAGGCCTTGACCCTTCCCACGGAGTGGAGAGAGCAGTACACCATCGATTCCTGCCTGAAAGACGGCGAGCGGCAGGTGTACTTGCTCCGGGATCACGCCGGGGAACCGGCGGTGCTGAAGACGCAGCCGGCGGAGCGGGAGGATTCCCTGCGACAGGAGTACGACCTGCTGCAGGAGCTCCGGCACCCCCAGCTGCCCCAGCCTCTGGGCTATCTGGTGTGGGAGGACAGAGAGTACCTGATTCGGGAATATGTGGCGGGGATCAGCCTGGCGGAACAGATAGATGGCCAGAGCCCGCTGACACCCGGTCAGACACGGGAGATCGCCCTGTCACTGTGCCAAGTGCTGGACTATCTGCACAAACAGAACCCACCAGTGATCTGCCGGGATGTCAAACCCCAGAATGTGATTTTGGACCCCTCCGGCCGCTGTCACCTTATCGACCTGGGAGCTGCCCGCCGTTACCGTGCGGAGCAGCGGGAGGACACAGTATTCCTGGGTACCCGGGTCACTGCGCCGCCGGAGCAGTTCGGCTATCAACAGACGGACCAGCGCTCCGATGTGTACAGCCTGGGGATGCTGATGCGCTTTTTGCTCTCCGGAAGCTACGATCCGCTGCCCCGGGGGACGGGCCAGCGGGATCTGGCCCGCGTCATCCGGCGGTGTACGGCGTTCGATCCCCGGGATCGCTACCCCTCGGTTCCGGCGGTGTGCCGGGCGCTGAAATACCGCTGGCGGCGCTGGACGGCCGCAGCGGCGGCTGCATGCGGGGTGTGTGCAGTGCTGCTGGGCGTGCTTCTCCGGCCGCCGGCTGAAGGGGTACAAGTTTCCTCTCCCCTGCTGGAGGAGGCGCTTCGCCAGGAGCTGCGGCTGAAGGATGGGGAGCCCATTCCGCTCCAGCGGCTGGAGGAGGTGGAGCAGCTGCTGGTGTGCGGGCAGACGCCCATAGGCACCCTCCAGGAGCACGAGGAGATGGTCAGCTCCGCCCATGACCTCTATGTGGTGGAGACGCCCCACGGGGATATCGGTGATGAGGACCTGGAGCTTCTGGCGCAGTGCAGCAACCTGCGGGTGCTGATTCTGGACTATCAGCAGATCTCTGACCTGGCGCCCCTGGCCAAACTGCCGCTGGAGTATCTCAGCCTCACCGGAAACCAGATTTCAGACCTGGGCCCGCTGGCCGGGCTGACAGAATTGCAGGTGTTGGATTTAGGCGAGAATCCGGTGCGGGCAGCGGAGGTGCTGGCCGAGCTGCCTGCACTGCGGGAGGTGGCGCTGGAGGCCACCGGCATCACCTCGGTGGAGGTGTTTCGGGGCAGCGGCATCCAGTCCCTCAATGTGCGCACCACCTGGGTGACGGACTATACCCCCCTGGAGGAGTGTCCCAACCTCACCCGGCTGGTCACCGGAAGTATGCCCCAGGGAGCGGTGGAGACTTTGGCAGAACTGACCGGCCTGGAGGAGCTGCGGCTGTATTCCACGCCCCAGGTGGATTTGGCCCTCTTTCAGAAGTTTCAGCGGCTTCAGGAGGTGGATTTTTTCGGCAGCACCGTCTCCCACCCCGAGGCTCTCACAGAACTCTCCTCCCTGCAATATGTCAATCTGGGGGAGACCGGAGTGGAGGATCTGTCCTTTGCCCCCTCCATGCCCGCCCTTACTGAGCTGGATCTGAGGGAAAATACCCTCACCGACCTGACGCCGCTGCTGGAGTGTCCCTGGCTCACCCGGCTGGTGCTCAGTCCGCGCCACCAGCAGCTGGCCCAGGAACAGCTGGCCCAGGCCCCCTTTGAACTTGTCTATCAGGCGTGAGTGCGCTGTCAGCGCACCACTTTTGACCTCCCACATGCTATGCTGAAGGCAAACCCGGCGAAAGCTGAATGGTAAGGAGGTCAACAGGATGAACAAAAAGAGATGGATTGCCCTTTGTCTGGCAGGGTGTCTGCTGCTGGCGCTGTGCGCCTGCGGGAATCCGGGGACAGTAGAGGAGAACGGCGGCGTGAGCAGTTTTGTGGAAAGCTCCGATAATAGCGGGGCTGTCTCGAACCAGGGCAGTACCTCCTCGGTGCAGGAGCAGGAGACGCTGGTAGAGTACGCCGTGGAGGGACTGGGCACGTTCCGGCTGCCCGAGGGGTTCAGCATGGACTCCGGTGAAATCACCCAGCCCCTGCCCAACCGCTACGCCACCTTCCAGAAGGACGGCTATTACATTCAGGCCAACCGCTTTGGCGCGGACGCCTATGAGATAGCGGGCGTGTCCCTGCCCGCGGACTTGGAGGATTACTCCACCCGCAGCGGCGTCCAGAACTCTGTGCCGGAGGGGACCGTGTTCGACTACGACGCGTATGGCAATTACGCCGCCCAGTTCACCCAGGATGACGGTTGGCTGTGCTACTATGTGCTGCTCCAGGGGGAGGAGTCCTTCGGCAGCATCTATCTCACCGCGTCTGAGGAGCTTTTTGATCCGGAGACCGCCGCTGTGTGGCTGAGCGGGTCGGTCCTGGAGTAGCCCCACAGGGAGCGAGGAGGGGATAGGACCATGTGGAAGAAATTGTGTGCTGCCGCACTGATCGCAGGACTTCTTGTCCCGTCCACGGCCTGCTCCGGTGCTGTACAGGCGCAGGGGGCAGATGTGGGGGAAAGCTGGAGCTTTCCCCAGGGGGACGCCCCCGACGGGGAGTACGACCGGCTTTTCTGGTATGGCTTTGGGGAGGAGGATCCTCACCGGGACCCCACCGCCGCCATCACAGAGAACGAGATGGTGGACCTGCTCACGGCCGTGATTGCCGCTGCCGGCGGAGATGTGGATGGATGGAGCAAGATGACCGCCGCAGCCTCTGACCAGGAGATCTACCGGGACTACGGAGCCATGCTCCTGCTCTATGCTGCGGAGCGGATGGATGCCGCGGAGTTCACCAACGGGTTTGCCCCCTATCTCATGGGCGGCCGGACGGACGAGAATTGGGACGCCTTCGGCACGGACATCCGGGGCGGATATCCGCTTTTTGAGGAGGGCCCCCACCGGTGGGATCGCGTGTGTGACTCCATCTCCAGCCAGATGGGGGAGGGGGTGGAGCTAAACTACCTGAACGCCAGCCAGAACTATGCCGTAAGCCGTCTCTCGCTCATCACCGGTGAGCCGTTGCTGGACTTCTCCTACGACAGCTTCACCATGAGCCTCACAGAGCCCCTGACCTATGAGGATGGGGCGGTGGCGGTGGTGCGGCTGTTTGAGAGCATCCCGGAGACCGCCGCCCAGTTCCCGGAAAATGAGGCGGTCACCGTCCGGGCAGAGGAGCTGCTTCGGGAGGGACAGTCCCGGCGAGATGCTATTTTGCTCACTGAAACGGACATTGTGAAAAGCGATACCTTTGTTCCCGGCGAGACTTACACCGGAACCGCTTATTATATCTCCAACGATGGTGACGACCGTGCCGCCGGGACCAGCCCGGATACCGCCTGGGCCACCATTGGCCGGCTCAACGAGGCGGACCTGAACTATGGCGATGCTGTGTTCTTCCGGCGGGGCGACGTGTGGCGGGCCGCCCAGGTGGAGAGCCGGCCCGGCGTGACCTACTCCGCCTACGGCGAAGGGGAAAAGCCGGGACTGTACGGATCCGTGGAGAACGGCGGGGGAGCGGAAAAATGGTCCCTGTGGTATGAGGGGGAGGACGGACGGAAGATCTGGATCTACTACCAACCCATGCTGGACTGCGGGGCCATTGCCTTGACTGAAAACCTGGCGGCGGAAAAGGTCCAGCCCTTCTGGAACGGGCAGACCTATCAGGTCCTCTCGGACCTGTGGCTCACCGACCAGGGAGAGCGGGCCGCGGAGGAACAGGCCGCCCTGCCCGAATTTGATCCCACCATACATCTGACCGAGGATCTGACCTTCTTCTCCCAGGCCAGCAGCGGCCTGCCGGATACGCTGCCCATCTATTTGCTGGGCTGGGTGGACACCGGCGAACGGGAGCAGTACTGCCTGACTGCCGACGGGCCCCTCTATCTGCGCTGTGACCAGGGAAATCCCGGGGAGTTGTATGGGGATATGGAGTTCCTCTCGCCATATGCGCCCTTTGACGGGGTCCAGGACGATGTGGTCATTGACAACCTTGCCCTGCGCTATACCGGGCGCAATCTGCTGTCTGTGGCGCCGGAGTGCGAGGGAGTTCTGGTGCAGAACTGCGACCTGGGCTGGGGCGGCGGGTGTTCTGCCTCCTACTCGCTGGATACCATCACCGGCTATGCGGCCGGCGTGCAGCGCAACGGCGGCGTAGGCGGGGCCAGTTCCAGCCACAACACCTTTCGCAACAACTATGTCCACGAGACTTATCAGGAGGGGCTGGGCCTGGAGACCGCTGTGGAATTCAGCGGCACGGTCTTTGATGTGACAGATGTGGTGATCGAGGGAAATGTGTTTTACCACTGTTCCGCGTCCATGCTGTACTTTAACTGGGATGAGGAAGCTAACCCAGACCACCAGTTCCGCAACATCAGCTTTCGGGATAACTACGTCTTTTACAGCGCCATGAGCAGCTGGACGGATAACGGAGAGAATGTGGACGGCTATACCACAGGCGCCTTTACCATGGATGGCGGGCCCAACATGCAGGACGGCACTGTGGAGGTACGGGACAACGTGTTTTTCGCCTCCGGAGAATGTCTGGTATATATCCGAACCTATGTGCCCGAGTACTTGCCGGACTTTGAAGGGAACTGCTACGCCCAGTTCTCTGATGGACTCTTCCTCTCCAGTGTTTCCGCTCCCTGCTACTGGAGCGGCAACGCCCAGGAGGGTGTGCAGGAGCTGTTGGGGGATGGGAGCGGCGAGGTTCTAAGCCTCTCCCGGAGGCAGTGGGGGGAGGCAGATTGGTGACCGATCCGCCCTGCGGGGAGGGGCTTCTGCTGTATTGTGAACACCTGGCTCACACCGTAACCCACGACGGTACAAGTTTCCATATTTCTCGCTTTTTCCTATGGGACAAAGCTCGCTCATTTCACCACTGTGCCTTCCATACGGCCCGCTTGTGCTGGGCGCACATGGGAGTATTTAAGCGCACCGGATAGGAAGATTTTCCTGTTCGATGCGCTTTTTCTTTCTGCATTACATGACCTACTCCATAAAGCTGTCCATGGTGGTTGCTGCCTCGCCCTGTTTCTGCCGTGTGGCGTGGGTGTAAGTGTGGGGCGTGCGCCACTGCTGGAAGGAGGCATCTATCTGCTCATTGTTCAGAATGTTCATAATTTTGTGTGCCGTCTTGGGCGGATCTACATGGTCAGCGGGATTATACGGCAGCAATCGCTGGCCTACCGCGGATTTCAGGGCGTAGTAGAGTGTGGTGTGGATGCTGTGGCCATGGACGGTGGTTGTAGATAGTCCGCGACTCTGACCATGCTGTCGCCGGATGGTTTTCGCTTTGCCGATCTGCCCATGAAAAGTATAGTTTCCTCATATAAAAGGGGAATCAAAATTACAAAAGTGGCGGTTGTCATAAAACGGCCTCACTATTCCATCTTTATCACAACTGTAAATTTATCGAAGAATGAAAAGACACCCGCAGGTATCCCAGCGAGTGCCTTCTCATTGAAGAGAGAAAAATGACAACGCCTGAAATTCAAAAGTTCCTTACAGGAAAAGGAGCCCGCAATTAAGGGGAAATTAGGAGATTTGAATTGGACAGGGCGTTTGCTGTGAGGAAAGCGACTAGCTAGAAATTCAGAATCAAATCAGCTCTGGGTTGCCACAGACTCGTCCTTGGTGCAGAGGCTGACGACCACAAAGGCGATAGCGGAGGGCAGACATGGTAATAATACCGCAGTCGACAGTGGACATCACAGCAGCCAGTGCGGCAGCAATGAGAATGGCGGCAACAATGGCGGGCAGCCTGCCCAAAATAACGCGGAGGAAGGCGCTGGAGCCCTGGGCACCGTACTAGGCGGCACCATAAGCGCCGATGAAGGCGAGTATTATAGCCAGAGGCGCCATTAGAATGGTGGACAGGATATGGGCGGTCTTGGAGACAGTGGCGCTCTTGGCGGAGTTGACACGCTGGAAGGTGGGCTGGTCGTCTTTTTCTACAACGGCACCATCAGGTACGATCTCCACGCAGTGGGTATTGGTGTGAATTTCCATACCCAGACGCTCCAGCTCCAGCAGGACCGCCTCATGATGCAGATAGGGGGCGTCACGGCACAGCTAGGGCCTCATCTCCACAATGGCCACCTTTCTGCCCTGGTTGGCCAGGAAGATACCCTCCTCGCAACCAACCAGATGGTGTATCCATATTTTATAATATAATTTGCAGCGAAACGAACAAACAAGATTAAATCATTCAGCATGAAACTAAAATGGGTTGAAAAATAAATCAATCCTAAAAAACATGGGAACCGCTCATACGAGGTTGTGGTTTCCATGCTGCTAAGTAATTCTTGAAGAGTGGCGTTATATATACTGTTTACAGCTGCCCAAAATATATTTTGAAAGAAAAAGAGGAAAATCCTCAGAATGGTATGAACTGGAGAGAGGACGCAAACCAAACTTAGTTAGAAGCGTAAGAGAAACATAAGAAAATTCGTGAGTAGAGCCAAAGAAGTAAAAAATATAGTTGAAAAAATTCCGTAATTTAATTGAATATTTAAATTTGAGGAGGAAAGGGGCTACCATAAGAGTAAAGACGGCGCACTAGGAATTTCCAGAGAAACTGTATGACACGATTTCTTTGTTTCAGCATACTGTTTGTTTTTAGAAATCAATTATATTTAAGCAATGTTTCAAAAAGGTGAGCGTTTTTATACAGTTTAATTGATTTTAGAACATAAAAATCCACTCACATTCCCGTATGGTTTGACCGCCCATAAAAGGCGGCAGGGACGGCCACCTCTTCGACCATCCCCGCCGTCTTTTCCGCTGCTACGGTTTTGTGTTCTCCTGAGTCCTCGGTCCATGCCCGGCCTGTCCATCACCCGTTCTTCGCAGCTGCTCCAATAGTTTTCGAAGGAAATCCAGGGGCAGCATGGTTTCTCGGGCATCTTCCCACAAACACAAGTGTATAAATTCTCTGTAGGTCATAGGAAATCATCTTCCTCATGTGACCTGGTGTGCTGAGCCAGCCCACACAGCAAGGGCGCTGTACGCCCAAAACTCCCGGCGAGTTTTGGGCATTCACAGTTTGACTTCCTGGGCGGACAACGAAAGCCCGATGCGGGACCACAGGAAAACCAGCCGTGTCTCAACCAAGCCGCAGCCCGGGCAACGTATTGGCCTGGTGTACTCCGGGCCGGATTTTTCTCCCACGGTACCGTTTGGGCAGCAAAAGACACCGAGGACGGCACATATGAACGCATAATTGACCTCCAATCTTTTTGAAGTTGTAACAAGAGGCACGTTCAAATTTGTTGCAGCTTGCCTCCCTGTAGAATAGGACACACAGTGGCCGGTGTTGGTTTTATGCAGTGCAGCCGATCTAGCTGAAATCCATTCTTTTCCATAAAATTTTAGCAGATCTATTCCCATATAAAAAACAACCGCCTGCGATGTATATCGCAGACGGTTGTTTTTTCTCGCCCATTAGGATTCCGGTATGACATATACGCTGCAGTAGCATTTCCGCACCGTTCCATCCGGCCAGGTGGCCGTACAGGTTATGACCGCATTGCCGTAATCCAGTGCTGTAAAGGAAATTTTGTGCTCCCCCGTCTCGGAAACGCTGGGACTCAACGACAAAATGTCCGGCTTGTCCACGCTCCATTCCACTGTGTACTCCGTGCCGAAACGCTCTGCAATCCCCTGATAAAGTACGGTGGACATGGTATCCCCCAAATGCATGGTTCCCGCTGTCATGGCGAACCAAATTTGGTCATCCTGGGGAATAATGTCTATCTTCGCCTGGGCCGTATACCCGTTCCAGGAGGCGGTCACAATGGCCGTTCCGGATCCGGTCAAACTTGTGCGCCCTGAGGAGGATACAGTTGCCAGATCCGGCGTCTGTGTTGACCAAGTCACCGTTCCGTCTGTAATTTCCTTTCCGGTCAAGGGATCGTAGGCAGACAGCGGATAAGTGGACCCGGGATAGGTGGTTGTTGCCTTGGGCCAAATCCAAAGCCCGGCTTCCGGCTGGGCCGGCTCGGGTTCCGGTTCCGGTTCGGGTTCAGGTTCCGGCTCCGGCTCCGGCTCGGGTTCTGGCTCGGGTTCTGGCTCGGGCACCGGTTCAGGTTCCGGCTCCGGCTCGGGTTCCGGTTCTGGCTCCGGCTCAACAACCGGTTCGGGTTCCGGATCAATCACCGGCTTGGGCTCCACGACTTCCACCACCGGCTGGGGATCTGGTTCCGGATCCGGCTGTGGCTGAGAAAGCACAACGCCTCCTACCACGGCTCCAGTCAGCAGTACACCCGCCACGGCCAGAGCTCCTTTATGGGCCACCAGCCCCGCCAATGTGTGAGTAACTGCCGCGCCTCCGGCGGTGCTGCCTGCCGCTGCACCCCCTGCCGCTGCTCCGCCTGCCACTGCCCCCTCGGCAGCGGCCGCTCCGCCCGCGGCTCCGGCACTTCCGGCGGCCGCCGCAGCTGCCGCAGCAGTGCCCTCTGCCGCGGTCAGCACGGTATGCGCCATGCTCTCCGCCGCAGCGCCCTTTAGGCCGCCAAACAATGCATCCTTCTGCAGGAAATAGAGCAGGAAGGGCAACGGGGAGAGGCTGTACAGCTTGATCCCCTGGGCGGCATAGCTCTCTACGCCCTTTTGAATGGCTTTTCTGGCATAGTTCAGGCGGCTTTTAATGGTTCCCTCCGAGGTTTCCAGCGCAGCGGCAATGTCCTTTACGCTCATTTCCTCGTAATAAAACATCAGCACACACTGCCGCTGGGGCGGGGGCAGGCTCTCCACCAGTTCCACAATCATGCGGCGGGTCTCGTCGTTATCCAGTGCTTTGTCCGGCACCGTCTGCTCGTCCAGGTTTTCAAAGGTATCCAGCAGACTGTTGCCCTCCTCGTCCTCCGGTATGGGCAGCTCCTTATGGCCTCTGCTCAGTGCATTGCGGCAATAATTGGCTGTCATGGCCGACAGCCATCCCCAAAATGCTTCTGGCTGTTTCAGCGTATCCAACTTCGTAATTACCTGAATGAGAATTTCCTGGGTTGCATCCAGAGCGTCGTCCTCATTCTTGAGCATTTTTTTGCAGTGGTAATAGACCCGGTTCTGTGCCGCCAGGATCAGCTCCTCCTGTGCCTGAGTCTCTCCGGCAAGGCATCGGCTGATCATCGGAACAACATTAACAGCTCCCATAATAAGACGTTTTTCCTCCCACAATGCAGACCGTCCCGCAGGCCGTCATCTGCGTCCTATCACCTATATTAGCCTTCTCACTTGGCACTGTCAACCGTCGCTGCACCTATCTGCACAGGAGGACTTGAATTGCTGGCCTGAATTTCTGCATGCTCATCAAAATGCCTTCTTTGCCTTATTAATTTTGTCCTGAACAAAAAAGGTTTTCACCATCTGGTAAAGGAAAGCGGGGATGCCCACAAAGATGCTCAGTCCGGCTTTTACAAAGATCCAACCCAGCCAGAACCAGATGCTTCCGATGATAATAATGGGAATAAAGGACTGAACATATGTTAACAGCTTCCACCCAAAGGGGATAAAGAACGAAAAAACGGCGAATAGGAGCAGTTCTCCCGCGCTGGGCTGCACATCACCCTGTGCACACGTAAAGCAGATGACAATGGCAACTATTGCTCCGTAGATGCAGGTGCGGATAAACTCGCCCCGGGTATCCACCAGGGCATCAATGTATTTCTGACGCCGGTCCTCTCTCTCCGCCTCCGTGCGGTGGATCTGTTCCTGGCGCAAAATCTCAGCGCAATCTTCACACAGACAGGGGGTGTACTTGGCTGCACACTCCCGGCAAAGTCCCTTGCCGCAATGCTGACAAGTAGCGACGGCCTCGCGATCCACATGGTTAAAGCATTTCATTGTGTCTCTCCCTTTCCAATTTAAGTAATGTTTGTGTTCCATCTGTTTTGCCGCTTCAACGATAGGGCATTTTTCTCATCACGTCGGGTTTCTGGCTGCCATGTTCCATCCTCTCCTCAGATAGTTTGTTTGCTTACAGGGATTAAGAAACAGATGCAAACGCTTAGGTTTTATAGTCTCAAAAAATTTTTTCCGGTTTTTAATTTTTGCCCCCGTCCCAATTGGTGTCCTCTCGCCATACTCCAGGATCGGATCTTCTCTGCCTTTCCAGCCTGCTCCAGAGGACCGCCCGTTGCCCGAGCCGCCTGGCAGAGCCGACTGAGCCGGTTTGGCGGGTTGGACTTTTTGAGCCGGCGCGCAAAGGGATGTATAAAAAACGGGTATTCCGGCGAAAAGTTTTCCATTCATAAAACCAATGTCTCCGCTCCCGGCACTATATGACGGAAGCGGGGCTCCGGCAGCGCCTGAGCATACCGCCCCGCGGGAGGCGGATATGCTTGCGTTTCCGGCAGGACCTTTGTAAAATAATAGAAAAAGAGGCTCCTTTCCCGTGCAATGCATTCCCTTCTTCCAATTTCTGCGCCGCCGCTTACGGATGGACGCGGAGGCGCACCCGCTGCCCCAGGCGATGACAAAACAGATAGAAAGGTCGAGAGCAAGGGATGGAACAGGAAAATTTGACTGCATTGATCCAGCGCGCCCGCCAGGGGGACCCGGACGCCCAGGACGCCCTGGTGCGGATGGTCCAGAATAAGGTCTATTACCACTGCAAAAAGATGCTGAACAAGGAGGAGGACGCCCAGGATGCGGTCCAGGACGTGCTCATCGTCATGCTCACCAGCCTGGACAAGCTGAAGGAGCCGGCGGCCTTTTGGGGCTGGGTGAACGGTATCACCGCCAACCGGTGCCGGCACCTGCTCAGCGCCCCCCACAAGGAGTGGCAGATCCCCGAGGATGACGAGGGCAACTCCATGCTGGACGGTCTGGAGAACGCGGACAAGACCCTGGTGCCGGAGGCAGCCCTGGACGACGCCGAGACCCGGCGGATGATCCTGGGTCTGGTGGACGACCTGCCGCCGGAGCAGCGGCTGAGCGTGCTGTTCTACTACTACGACGAGATGAGCGTCAAGGAAATTGCCCAGGCCATGGAGGTCAGCGAGGGGACGGTAAAAAGCCGCCTCAATTACGCCCGGAAGAGCATCCGGCAGGGCGTGGAAGAGTACGAGCGGAAGGGCGTCAAGCTGTACGGCGTCAGTCCCATTCTGCTGCTGGTCTTTTTCCTGCGTCAGGAGGCCTCCACCTGCACCCTGGAGAGCGCGGCCGCCGCTGCCATGGCCGGCCAGGCCGTGGTCCAGGCCGGAACAGCTGCTGTGGAGGGCGCCGGAGCGGGCGCCGCGGCCGGAACCAGCGCGGCAGCGGGAACGGCGGCGGAAACCTCGGCGGCAGGGGCGGCAGCAGCGGGGATCTCCACCAAGCTGGCCGCCGGGCTGGTGGCCGCCGCCATTCTGGTGGGCGGCGGCGCGGTGGGGCTCTCCAGCCTGCTGGGCGGGGACAGCCCGGAGGAGCCGGCGCCGGCCCCGCCTCCGGAGGAGGAGATCCAGGCGGTGGAGGACACCTCCTTCGGAGCCCTCCACGGCTTCACCATTGTGGATCCCCGGTCCTATGAGGAGCTGCCGCTGACCACCATCAGCGGGGACTCCAGCCTGACGGTCCTCTCCTCCACAGGCAGCCTGACCCAGCCGGACATCACCGTCACCGGGCCGGACGGGGAGGGGTATGTGACCTACACAATCCGCTATACCAACAACGCCCAGGTTGTCCTGGGCGGCACGGGAGACACCGCCCTGTCCTTCTCGCTCTTGGCCCAGGAATACAGCCTCTATGACTGGTACACAGGCCGGCTCTATTTCCCTGACCGGCGGGAGGACGGCAGCGGGGTTCTGGCCGTGGGCGAAGCCCAGGTGGAGCACGGCGGAGAAGCTTTCCCCATTTCCTATGAGAAGAGCTGGACCAGCGGCATGGACTACGGCGACTGGACTGAGAGCAGCCGGCCCGGCCTGGAGCGGGAGATCACCATCGATGCCGTTCAGGAGGCGGTCTACACCGTCCGGGTCCCGGCGGACTACGACGGGGTGCTGCTGGGGGTCAACATTGTGGACCCGCCCGACCCGGAGCGGGTCATCCAGACGGAGTGGGATCTGGAGACCGACGACCCCGCCCACTATGAGTTTGTCCGGCTCAGCGACTATTCGTGAGCCCCGGTGTTCGGGAAAAGAGAGGAGAGATATGATATGAAGATTACGAAAAAGATCCTGGCGACCGCCCTGGCCGCCGTCCTGGCCCTGGGGCTGGGCTGGAGTGCAGCGGGGGCGGAGAGCGCTGGAGAGGTCGAAGGGGGCCCCAGGATTCCCGAAGATGCCAGCCAGGGGACAATTGCCCAGGCCGACGGCCAGGTCACCTTTACCACGGCGGACTACGGCGTGGTGGTCACCCTCACCTCGGCCCACCTGGGGGGTGACGTCCCCTTCACCGACCCCCACGATGGGGAGACGGAGCTGCTGCACACCATCATTGCGGAGCCGGGGTGCATCGGCTACTCCACCACCCCGGACGGCCGGGTGTTCACGGACGACGAGCAGGTCATGGAGACTGAGGAGTTCTCCGCCCTGGGGATGCTGCTGTGCCACTACTACAACGTTCAGGAGGACGGCACCATCCGCATCGAGGGCATAAGCGACAACGATCTGCTGGGCAATTCCTATGCCCGGTACGGCCTGGGGACGGACGAGGAGTACGGCTATGACTACTGCGTCTCCATGACCATGTTCTACGCCGACGGCGGGTGCTACTGGATCACCACCCAGGAGGCCCTGGACCTGTATTGCCAGCTTACCGGCGTGGAGGTCCAGTCCGGTCCCACCTTCACCGACGTGTCCCCGGACGCCTGGTATTACAGCTTTGTGGAGACGGTGGCGGAGAAGGGGCTCTTTGCCGGAGCGGGGGGCGGCACCTTCGCCCCCGAGGCCAACATGACCTATGCCCAGTTCCTGACGGTGCTCTACCAGTTTTCCGGAGACCAGCTGCCCGCGGCCCAGGGTGCCTGGTACCAGAGCTATGTGGACTGGGCGGGGAACGCCGGGCTGGTTCCGGCGGGGATGGCGGACTTTGATCCCGACGCCCCCATCACCCGTCAGGACATGGCCGCCCTGTTCGGAAATTTTCTGGAGCGGTACGACCACCCGGGGCAGCCGGTAACCGGTGAGGTCCCCAGCTTTGCGGACGGGGACGCCATCGCGGACTACGCCGTCGAAGGCGTCGCCCTGGTCTACCAGATGGGGCTGATGTACGGCGGAGAGGGGAACACCTTCGATCCTCTGGCCACCGCCACCCGGGCCCAGGTGGCGGTCACCATGACCAACATGGCCAGAGTCATGGGGCGCTGAGCCCAAAGCGGGACAGAAATAAAGTGAGGCGGCCTGTCCGGAGAAATCCGGGCAGGCCGCCTGTGCCGTTTTTGGGCAGAGCAAAAAATTTTTCAAAAATCCAAAAATTTTTTAAAACCATAAAACCAAAGGAGAGCAGACCGGCACTATATCACAGAACAGGGCGCCGGAGACGCCAAAAAAGAGAGAAGGGAGGAGACCCGCGGAATACGCGAAACGCCTGCCGCGGGCAAACCAATATGACCAGGCACGAATTTCGGGAGGAACTGCGGCGAAGCAAGGAATATGAGCAGACGCTGGAAGAACGGAGAGCATGGTGGGAGCGGGAGCGGAATACGCCCATGTTTTCTTTGGGCACATCTCTTGTAGTCTTTGGCTGGCTGGCCGCCATACTCTATCTGGCGGGGGTAATACTGCTGGTGGGCTCGGTGGTGCTGATATGGCCCTACACGATCCAGCAGGTGGTCCAGCTCTACCAGGAGGAGTTTTCCCTGGCGGCTCCTGCGCTGACCGTCCTGTTGGTCCTCCTGGCGGCCATGTTCGTCCACGACGTGAAGGAGACCCGGGCCACGGCCGAGGCCCCCTGGCGGCGGTACATGCTGCTGTCCATCCTGTTTACCGCGGCCATCCGCCAGTGTGTGGTTTTGACCTGGGGGATGGCTTCCATGGACACCTTGATAGGCTATGCCGTCGACGGCTTTTTCCTGAGCCTGATGCCCGCCCTGATCCTGTACTACGTGGAGTTCAGAACCCAGGGGTATAGGGGCTTTGGGTCCATGATGGCCTTTCACATCTGCTGCCGGGTCAAGGGGGGCGGCACGGTGTTCGTGGTTATGGGTGTCCTGGTGCTTATCCCCACCCTGCTTCTGCTGATCGCCCGGCTGATAGAGCAGCCCGGCGCCACCTGGGGCATGGTTCTGGCGCCTCTGGGGGTGAGCCTGCTTAGCCTGTACATCGGAAAGGCAGGTGACTGCTGAGTTTTTGCCTCCGCGGCTTGCCTCCCCCTGCCCCTGGCTGGCCTCTCCACCCACCGCGTGGAGCCTGGGGCTGAACAGACAAAAGCGGCCCGGCCGGAGCCGGACCGCGGGAAAAAACCCTTGCACTTCCAAATATTATGCAGTACAATGAGACCAAGGCGAATAAAAAGGGCAGGACATGAGGGACGGCCATCCCTCATGTCCCTATGCAGGAGACGAGACCTCCCACACAGCAGGTTTACTGCGCCACTCCCATTATAATGGTACTTTCTCCGTTTTACAAGGGGAAATGTGCAATGGGCTTTGTGTGCTGGATCAGGGCTGTGTAGGGATTACTATACCTGCACAGCCCTTTTGTTCGCCCCAATCGGAATCTCCCCGGAGGGCGGAACGCTCTCCCGGGAGCACCGTTGGGGGGGGCTGCACAGAGACTGTTTCATGAATTGTACCGTTTTTGAAACTTAAAAAAGGAGATGCGCCAGAAGAAATTTTTTCGTTTTTTCTTCCCTTCTTGTACTCCTTCGGACGTCTCCTCCGGCCGTCCCCATACGGCCGGACCCGTCTCAAGACGGAACCTGTCACCCCTGCTGGGTCAACTACATGATACAAGAAAGGCGAGGTTATCCACCATGGAAGTATCGTTCATCACCTCCTATCTCACGTTTTATTTGAAAGGTCATGTGAAGTGCGACAACAATTTCGTGAATATCTCCTGCCCCAACACCATTTTGAAACTGATCCCCCTGGGCTCCCTGAATAAGACCTTCCCTGTGGAGCAGGTCTCCTCGGTCAACTCCAACTTCAAGGTCACCCTGGGCTCCCTGCTGTGGGGCGCGCTCATCACCGTGATAGGACTGGGTTCCCTCACCGCCAGCCCTCTGCTGGGCCTGATTTTGGCCGCGGTGGGCGTGCTGATGGTGCTGGGCTCACTACAGACCGCTGTGTACATCACCGTGGCCGGCAACGACTACCTCATCCCCATCATCTTCCTGGAAAAGGCCAAGGCCGAGCAGATCTGCTCCGGCATCCAGGCCATGATCGCCAACCGGTACAGCGACACCAACGTCCGCGTCCACACGGAGAAGTCCACCGACCGGCTGGTGGATGCCATCAACAGCATGTCCCACAAGTGAGCAGAATCTGTACAAGTCCGCGCTGCTGGTTTCTCCTCCCGCAGCGCGGACAGTTTCATTCTCCGGCAGCGGGTCAAAAAGAGGAAAATTTTTTCAGAAAATTTTCCTGACGTTAAAACCTGCCGCCTCTGTTCTGGCACTAGAAAACAGAATACAAAATGGAAGGAGCTTCTGCATGAAACATCTTACACGACATGTACTCTCACTCCTGCTGGCAGTATTTCTGCTGGCCGGGACGGCCACTGTCCCCGCCGGGGCGGCTGACGTCAGCGGCTTCCGGGACGTGAGCCAGACGGCCTACTACGCCGACGCGGTGCAGTGGGCGGTGGAGCAGGGCGTCACCGCCGGCACCTCGGACACCACCTTCTCTCCGCAGGCCACCGTCACCCGCGCCCAGGCGGTGACCTTCCTGTGGGCGGCCGCGGGCCGGCCAGAGCCCCAGTCCCGCACCTCCCCCTTTACCGACGTGACCAGCCCCGCCCTGTACTACTATGAGCCGGTGCTCTGGGCGGTGGAAAACGGCATCACCGCCGGGGTAAACGACACCCAGTTCGGCCCGGAGCTTACCCTGGCCTATGACCAGATCTTCCTGTTCCTCTGCCGGGCCGCCGGCGACGTCCCCGGTCCCGGCGACTGGTCCTCCGCCGCCGTCCAGTGGGCCCAATCCGCCGGGCTGACCGATGAGCTGACCTTCACTGCCCAGGCCGCCTGCCCCCGGGCCGACGTGGTCTACTGCCTGTGGAAGCAGCTGGGAGACGGAGAAGAGGATCAGAAACAGCCCCAGGAGGAGCAGAACCAGACCCAGGAGCAGCAAAAGCCCACGGACCCCGATCAGCCCAGCCTGAGCAATGAGGCCGGAGCCACTCTGGCCATCACCACCGGGTTTTTGGACCGAAAGTCCGCTATCGACATCAGCGGCTTTGGACTGGAGGCCTCCCAGGCGGAGCAGCTGGCCCTGGAGATTGCGGACCTGGATGGGAAAAACCCCTATGGGGTGACCCACCTGAATGCCTATGAGCAGGACGGGCAGATCGCCAAGACCCTGGCGGTCTACTACACCGACAGCACCATCTCCATCACCACAACAGCGGACAGCGACTGGCGCTACGTCTCCGACGCCGCCCTGGCGGAGGCCGACCGGGTGGTGGGTGAGCTTGTCACCGCCGGCATGAGCGACTACGACGTGGTGAAAACCCTCCACGACTACCTGGTCACCCACTGTGACTACGACTACCGGGTGGACATCGGCAACATGCCCTTTGTCTCCCACCAGGCCGAGGGGGCCCTGCTGAAGGGAACCGCCGTCTGTTCCGGCTATGCCAAGGCCTACGAGGCCCTGCTGGATGCCGCCGGCATCCCCAATGAGACCATCACCGGCTACGCCGGCGGCTACCACGCCTGGAACCTGGTGCAGGTGGACGGCCAGTGGTACCACGTGGACACCACCTGGG
>OGGQ01002413.1_pt1 | contig 20402 bp, 17 predicted proteins | sample 1571191 | NCBI WGS metagenome assembly OGGQ01 (sample SAMEA2582061, study PRJEB24529) | metagenome | biome: Human gut stool | place: China | collected 2011
GAAGATTGCTCTGCCCCTGGATGTCCAGGTCCCCAGCCCCGAGGAGCTCTTCAAGGACTGAGCCGATTGCTATTTGTCAAAAAACCGAAGGCGGCGGGAGTGAAAACACTCCCGCCGCTTCCTGCTCAACTGCCGAATTTTAGCCAGAAAAGCTACGTAAATTCAGCAAATTCGGGGGAGGTTCCTCCTTGCAAATCAAAGAGGCTGTGCTAGAATAGGCACAGATAAAGGGAGGCGGTCTGATGGATATGTGGATGGAGCTGGAACAAGAGGGTGTGGACCCGGTGCTGCTGAAAGAAGTCCGTGCGTTCCATGACGCGAATCCGCCGGACCCGGCCGCTGCTGGGCGTGTTCCGCAGCCGCGATTTTTGTATTATGGAAAACAGGTTTGGGAGGCTGCGGCCGCCGCGCTGCTGTGCGGTGAAAATATTTTGCTGGCGGGACCCAAGGCGACGGGAAAAAACGTGCTGGCAGAGAATCTGGCCGCAGCATTCGGAAGACCTGCCTGGGATGTATCCCTCTATGTCAATGTAGATGCCGCGGCGCTGATCGGCGCGGATACTCTGCAGGACGGGCAGGTTGTCTTTCGAGAGGGACCCATCTGCCAGTGTGCACGACAGGGGGGCTTCGGGATTTTGGACGAGGTCAACATGGCAAAAAACGAGGCGCTGGCCGTGCTCCACGCCACGCTGGACTTCCGGCGGGTGATTGATGTGCCTGGCTACGAGCGGATTCCCCTGGACCCGTCCACGCGCTATATCGGCACCATGAACTACGGCTACGCTGGCACCCGGGAGCTGAACGAGGCGCTGGTGTCCAGGTTTGTGGTGGTGGACATGCCGGTGATCTCCTCGGAGAATCTGGAAAAGCTGATCCGCAAGGGATTTCCCACCCTGTCGGAGAGCTGGCTGAAGCAGTTCGCCGCGCTTTTCCAGGACCTGCGAAAAAAATGCGACAGCGGAGAAATCTCCACCAAGGCGCTGGACCTGCGGGGGCTGCTGGCCGCGCTGCATCTGATAGAAAAGGGGCTTCGCTCCGGACCGGCGTTGGAGCTTGGCATCGTCAACAAGGTCTTTGACCCTTTTGAACGGCAGCTAGCGGCGGATACGGTATGGGCACGGATTCCCAAAGACGCAGATCGGGCCCAGCTCTTTGGAGGCTGACATGGACCGCCGGGAGGTGGAGTCCCGCCGCGCCAACAACCAGATTTGGAATGGGGCGGGAGACTATGGGCTGCGTCCTCAGTTCCAGGTCTACGGAAAAGACGGTCGGGCGGCGCTTTATTTCAATACGGTGATCGGCCTTCTCTATCGGACCTATGACTATAAAAAGCTGTCAGCGCTGTTCTACTCGTTCCGAGAGCAGGTCAACGGAGAGCTGTACACAGACCTGTTTTGGCTGGGGCTGGAGCGGTGCGTGTATCTCAAGCACCGGGAAGAGCGCCCCGTTTTGGAGAAGCTCAGGCGGGACTATGCCCGCCAGATGGTAGAAAAGGCCCGGGCAAAGGCGGACCGAGATACCCTGGAGAGTCTTCGTACCGCGTGGTTTTGCCGGATTTTAGGAGAGGAACCAGAGGAGAGCGCCTGGGAGACAGGACTGCTGGACCGACTGGAATTTTCTGTGGAGCTGGACACAGACGGCGTGAGACAGCAGATGGAGGATTTGCTGTACGAGTACTTCCGCCGGCCCAGGCGCAGTGTGCTGGACGAGCTGGGGGGAAGCCGGGTCAACAAGGGCTTTTTCGCCACTTGGCATGTGAAGCATACCAGCGGAGACGCTCTGCGTCGCCTGGATATGGCCGGGGGAGCCGGGCGCAGTGGGGGCGGACTTTTGCAAAAGCGATTCGTCCCCTTTTGGCAGACGAAAACTAAAGAGGCCGCGCTGCGGGAGTATATCACCAATTGTTTCGGCGTCTCCATGCTTCCCGAGGCCAAACGGATAGAGGCGGAAAAACTGCTTTGCACCGGGGGGCACCGTCACTGCCGTCTGCATTTTACCAAGGGCTTACCACCCAAGAATCCGGGAGCGGCCAGGGAACGGGCAGCGTTCCAGGCCCAACGGGAGAGGAATCGGGCATATTTTCAAAATCATCTGGTACAAAACCGGCTCCTGATCCAGAAGCTGGCACAGGGGCTGCAGAACACGATACTGTTACAGATGGATGTCAGTGAGCACCGGACTCAGGCCGGCGTGCTGCAGCCATCCCTGGCATGGCGAAGCGGGAGTTTGGGAGAACGCAATATCTTCCTTCAACGCCAACAAAACGAGCCGGGCCAGCTGAGCGTGGATATTCTGCTGGACGCCTCCGCATCTCAGAGCGGCCAGCAGGAGAAGGTGGCAGTGCAGGGGTATTTGATTGCCGCCGCTCTGACCCGCTGCCAAATTCCTGTGCGTGTGGCGGGCTTTTGCAGCGTCAGCGGGTGCACAGTGCTCCGGGTGTTTCGGGACTATCAGGAGACGGACCGGAATGAAATGATATTCGATTATGTTTCGGCCGGCTGGAACCGGGATGGACTGGCTTTGCGGGCGATGAGATGGTTGATGGCCCAGAGCAGCGGAGATCGCCGGCTGCTGATTGTCCTCACCGACGCCAGCCCGAACGACGACCAGAAATTTCCGACCAGTGGTTTTCTCAGGAGCAGCCGGGACTATCGTGGAAAGGCGGCGGTGGAGGACACGGCTGCGGAGGCCGCCGCGCTGCGCCGCCAGGGGGTCACGGTGCTGTGCGTTTTTACAGGCGGGGACCGGGAGCTGCCCGCCGCACGGATGATCTATGGACGGGATATGGTCCGGGTCCCAGCAGTGGGGTGGTTTGCCGATACGGTTGGCAAGCTGATTCAAAGCCGTCTTGCGGAGCTGTAGTGGGCAGGAAAATTGGGTGGAAGCCAAAGGCTTCCACCCAATTTTTAAATGGCGCTGTCAGAGGCGACTACAGGGGAGAGGCGGGAGGCCAGAGCCGCCATATCAGCCGGCAGCGGCGCACTCAGATGCAGAATCTCTCCGGAAACAGGATGGGTCAGCGTCAGCGCGCAGGCGTGGAGGGCGGGGCGGGCGATCAGAGATGGGTCCTCTGTGCCGTAAAGCCAATCTCCGGCCAGAGGACAACCGACAAACGCCATATGGAGCCGCAGTTGATGGGTGCGGCCGGTCTCTGGAACCAACCGCAGAAGAGAGAGACCGGCACCCTGTGCCAGTACCTGATAGTGGGTGACGGCTGCGGCACCATCCGGCCGGATGCAGCGGCGGACGGCGGAGCTTTCATCCCGGCCAATCGGCGCGTCAATGGCGCCTGTAGAGGGAGTGGGGCGGCCCAGGCAGATGGCTCGGTACTCCCGATAAAAACGCTGGGTATGCAGCTGACGGCGCAGTAAGTCATGGATATAGCCGCTTTTAGCCACCACCATCAGTCCGGTAGTGCCCTTGTCCAGCCGGTTCACCGGATGGAAGATAAACGCCGTACCCCGGTGCCAGGCCAGGGCACCGGCTACGGTAGGGGTATCCGGCAGAAAGTTGGAGGCATGGGCCGTCATACCTGCGGGCTTGTTTACCACCAGCAGGTGACCGTCTTCCCACAAAATGGGAAGCGGCCAGTTTCCGGGAACAACAGCGGCCTTTGGCGGACGGTGGTCTCCGGTTTCCACGGTCAGAATATCCCCGGTGTGGAGAATATCCACCGTCCGGGCATGACGGCCATTGACAAGAATACCGCACTCTGCCCGGGTTAAGCGAGAGATCGCATGGGAAGAAAAGTGCAGGTGCGCCTTGAGTATGTGACGGACGGTAGCGCCATCCTCCTCCGGCGGGATTGTTTTACTGATGGTCTCCATGAGAGCCCCCCTTTTGTTCCTACCATAACACAAACAGCCGGCTTTGACCAGGGAAACGTATCGGGATACAAAAAGCCTCCGTTTTTTGTATAATTCCATTTGTCGGGAAAACACTATCCCTGTACCAAATCATACAGGAGGTTGAATCACCTTGAAAAAGCATTTGATGAGACGAAGCGCTGTGTTGGCTCTGGCAGCAGTGATGCTGACAGGCAGTGCCTCGGCACTGTTCGGCAGTAAAAAGGAGGCGGCGGAACCGGTGGCGGGTGCGCCCACGGTTCAGGATCTGAAGATCAGCACGTATCGGGACATTCCCTATCAGACCCAGTTCCTGCTGGCCAGCAGCGAGGGGGACGTAACCTACGCCGTGGCGGAGGAACCCAAGAAGGGGACTGTGACCATCTCCGGCTCAGAGTTCACCTACACCCCGGAGGAGGGAGTTACCGGATCGGACAGCTTCACCTATACTGCGACGGACAGCCAGGGCCGGGTATCCCAGCCCGCCACAGTACAGGTGCGCATTGAAAAGAGCAAATCCGGCGTAAAGTACGCCGATATGGGCGGCAGCCCCGCCGCTGCCGCGGCCCAATATCTGGCGGAGAGTGGAATTTTTACGGGTGCCAAGATTGGGGAGAACTACTATTTTGAGCCAGATGCAACCGTGTCCCGCAGCGAATTTTTAGCCTTGGCAATGGAGACGGCAGGCAGAGAAGTGACGAACGTCACCATCACCGGCTTCTGCGATGACGAGAGCATTCCGGCATGGGCCAAGGCATATGCCGCCGCCGGCGTGGCGGACGGCATTGTTCAGGGCAAGGCCACCGCTGAGGGTGCAGCCTTCCAGGGAGAGGAACCCATCACCTTCAACGAAGCCGCGACGGTGCTCAACCGGATGCTGAACCTGGGGGATGTGGATCTGGATGTATGGTATGCGGATCGGGAGGCCGTGCCTTCCTGGGCGGCTCAGGCCGTGGGCAATATGGAGGCGTTCAGCGTGCTCTCTGCCGGCAGCTTTGGAAGCAAGACCATGGAACAGGCTGTAACCAGGGCGGACGCGGCACAGATGCTTAGCGCGGCCAGCACCCTGCTGGCTGGCGAGGAGCCGGAAGGTCTGTTCGGCTGGCTTCAGTAATTGGAGGAATATCAGCCCCCGGGGCAGCCCGGGGGCGCTTTTCTCGCGCTGTATGGCTGCCCATACTTGGCATATGGATGCAAAATGGTCTCAGCTGTGAGCTTGAAAGCGCTCCGGTCCGTGGGCATCCGTCAGATACCGAACAGCAGACTGGACGAGCCCTGGTTCTCCATAGCCGTGAGAACTCCTGCCAAGCGCCGTACGGACTTCCCTGAGCGCCCAATTGACTGTTTTATGGTACTCTGCGGACTTTTTTCTGTCTGAAAAGAGACGCATTCTCCCAGCCTGCGAGCTGCTATGCCTGTGTTATAACATCCATCGGAGCGATTCTGCAACCCTCCTTTTTTACTCTTGGGTGCAGAGCATTCCGGCGATTTCACCAATCGCATGGAAAACGATTGTATCAGATGCTGCCATGAATCCGGCAAAGATGAGTCTGATAGAAAATGTTTTGTTCAGCCATATGGGTTCGAGCACTTTATGGAACAGCAGGTATCAAAATACACCTAACCCGAAATGTGGGGGAATCATTTCTTTGCACGACCGTGCATGCAGGGAGCGCCAAGAAAAAATAAAATAGCAGATTCTGAGCAGTCATCAGGTTTCTGGCGACTGCTTTTCTCGCGTTCACAAATCTCCCGGAAAAGGACCTCCTTTGCAGCAGGGAAGAGTGAAGGTGAGAACCCTTCTAGCGGTGGGGCCGGCACGCGTTTTGGCAGTTGTATTCCGGATGAATTTGTGCTAAACTATGGAAGATTATAATAGCATGAATATACGCCTCCGGCGGACCCAGACCGTAGATGGGCGCTGGGACTCCCGCGCCGGAGGTGGTTTGCCGCATGCTGCGGCAGAATGGGGGATGCGTAATGAAAATTGTTGTGCTGGCAGGAGGTATTTCCACGGAGCGGGACGTCTCTTTGGTAACGGGAGCCAGCGTGTGCCGCGCTCTGAGGGAAAACGGTCACAAGGCCATTTTTGTGGATTTGTTTTTGGGCCTGGAACAAGTGCCGGACCCGTTGGAGGCACTGTTTGACGCCCCGGACGGACTGTGCCCAGATGTGAAGATTTCCGCTGTGGCACCGGATTTGGAGGCTGTGCGCCGCAGCCGCGCTGACCAGAGTGCCCGACTGTTCGGCCCCCATGTATTAGAGGTGTGTGCTCTGGCAGATCTTGTGTTTTTGGGCCTTCACGGGCAAGACGGGGAAGATGGCCGCATTCAGGCAGCCTTTGACCTGCTGGGCATCCGGTATACCGGCGGTGGGTACTTGGGAAGCGGTATGGCTATGGACAAATCCATTACTAAGATGATCATGGATCAGGTCGGAATCCCAAATGCACCCTGGCGGAACATCCCCCATTATACCGAGGCGGACATCCCGCGCCTGACAGAAGAGCTGGAGGTGCCCTGCGCGGTGAAGGTGGTCAACGGCGGCTCCTCGCTGGGCCTTGCCCTGCCGGACACGAAGGAGGAGCTGGCCCAAGCGCTCCATGACCTTCTGCGGTATGGAAGCCACATCCTCGTGGAGAAGAAGATCCATGGCCGGGAGCTGACGGTGGCGGTGCTGGGCGACCGATGGCTGCCGGCAGCGGAGACGATTCCAGCCAGCGGGGCCTTTGATTACGCGGCGAAGTATCAGCCCATGGCTGCCGGCGGCGCCCGGGAAATCTGTCCCGCGGAGATCACGCCGGAGCAGATGGCCGCTGCCGGGGAGTTGGCTCTGCGGCTCCACCGGGCGCTGGGACTGCAGGTTTACTCACGGACGGATATGATTCTGGACGGAGAGGGCAACCTGTGGTGCCTGGAGATCAACTCCCTGCCGGGCATGACGCCGGCCAGCTTCGTGCCAAAGGAGGCCGCGGCGGTGGGGATGAGCTACAATCAGCTTTGCGAGGAGATTGTGCGGCTGTCCTACGAGATTCAGAGGAAAGGATGAGTGAAGCATGCAGCCCTTCACCATAGAAGAGATTGCGCAGATGGTTCACGGGGTCTGGAAGAATCCACGACCGGGCATGGCGCCCATCAGCGCTGTATGCACAGACAGCCGCAGCGTAATTCCCGGGAGCCTGTTTCTTCCCTGGGTGGGAGAGCGGTTTGATGGCCATCGCTTCATTGATGCGGCGCTGGAGGCCGGCGCAGCCGGGTGCTTATGCGCCCAGACGCCGGAAAATCTGCGTCCGGACAAATTTTACATCGAGGTAGCTGACACGCGCCTTGCGCTGCGGGACCTGGCGGCGGCCTATCGGGACCGCTTTGAGATTCCCTTTATCCAGATCACTGGAAGCGTGGGCAAGACCACAACAAAAGATATGGTGGCGGCGGCACTGGGAGCGAAGCTCCAGGTGCTGAAGACACCGGCAAACTTCAATAACGATATCGGCACGCCTCTGACGCTGTTGGGGCTGGAGGCGGAGCATCAGGCCGCTGTGATTGAGACCGGTATGAACCACTTCGGGGAGATCGCGTATTTGGGGAGCATGGTACGGCCCGACATTGCCGTGATCTCCAATATTGGCGACGCCCATATTGAATTTCTGGGCAGCCGGGAGGGAATTCTCAAAGCCAAGTGCGAGATTTTTGAGCACTTGAAGCCTCATGGATTGGCCATTTTAAATGGTGATGACGCTCTGCTCAATACGGTAAGCCTTCCCATCCGCATGGTGCGCTGCGGACAATCAGAGCACTGCGGAGTACGAATTACGGAGATTGATGACCACGGTGTGGATGGGATTACCTGTACCGTGGAGACAGCGCGATGCCGCTATGAGCTGGTCACAGCGGCGCCGGGAGAGCACATGGCCTATCCCATGGCCATCGCCGTGGCGGTGGGGGAGGAGCTGGGGCTGAGCCGGGAGGAGATCACACGGGGCGTGGCGGATTACAGGCCCTCTGGCTCTCGGATGCGGGTGATTCACCTGCCCCAGGGCAGGATTATCCTAGACGATTGCTATAATGCCAGTCCCCAATCCGTGGCGGCGGCATTGGAGGTATTGGCCAAGACGACCTGTGAGCGGAAGGTGGCGGTGCTGGGGGACATGGGAGAGCTGGGAGACCTGACGGAGCAGGCACATTACAACATGGGTGCCCTGGCCGCCATGCTGGGCATCGACTTCCTGGTGGCCATCGGTCCCAAGGCGGTGAAAATTGCCGATGGTGCCGCCCAGAGCGGAGGAGCTGTGCTGCACTTCTCCACCAAGGAGGAGGCTGTAGCAGAGCTGCGGGAACAGCTGGAGCCGGAGACTGCCATGCTGATAAAGGCTTCCCACGCTATGCATTTTGAACAGCTGGTGGAACAGCTGAGAGGAGATTATGATTGAGATACAGGTAAACGGCCTGGTGAAATCCTTTGAGGTGGGGCAAAACGTCCTGGACGGCCTAACCTTTCAAATTGACCAGGGCGAGCGGGTAGGACTGCTGGGAAAAAACGGCGCCGGCAAGACGACCCTTTTTAAGATTTTAACAGGAGAGCTGGAGTGTGACGAAGGCCAGGTGACGATCGGCCAGGGCCGCCGGCTGGGCTTGATTTCCCAGATTCCGGTGTACCCGGCGGACTATACCGTGGAGGATGTCCTGCGCTCCGCGTTTTCCAGATTGCACAAGCTGGCGGAGGAGATGGAGGCCCTGACTGCCCGCATGGCAGCGGGAGAGAGCGACAGCGCCCTTTTGCGGCGCTACGGCGTCCTTAGCGAGAAGTTCGAGGTTTTCGGTGGCTATGACACGGATGTTGCCGTCAACAAGATTGCGGGCGGCCTCTCCATTTCCCAGGAAATGCGCTCCCAGCTCTTTGATAGTCTCTCAGGCGGAGAGAAGACCCGGGTGAATCTGGGCCGCCTGATCCTGGAGGACACGGACATCCTGCTGCTGGACGAGCCCACCAACCACCTGGACCTCCATGCCACCGAGTGGCTGGAGGACTATATCCGCTCCTTCCGGGGCACGGTGGTGGCAATTTCCCACGACCGCTACTTTCTGGACCGCACAGTGACACGCATCATTGAGGTGCTGGACGGCAAGGCGGAATTTTACAGCGGCAACTATAGTTTTTACGCCGTGGAAAAGGAGCGCCGCTTTCAGGAGCGCATGAAGCAGTACCAGAAGGAGCAGGCTAAGATTGAGCAGCTGGAAAAGGCGGCGGAGCAGCTGCGGCTGTGGGCTTTCCAGGGTATGGACAAGACATATCGCCGGGCCATCTCCATGGAAAAACGCATTGAGCGGATGCGGACCACCTCCAAGCCCACGAAGGCCCGGAAAATGGACGCCCGCTTCTCCACCGCCGAGTTTCACGGCGACGAGGTGCTCTCCCTGCGGAGCCTCTCCAAATCCTATGGGGACAAGCATCTATTTGACGGCATTAACCTGAAGGTGGAGGGAGGCGAGCGCATTGCCCTCATTGGTGACAACGGCACCGGAAAGTCCACCCTGATCAAAATGATCGTTGGGGAGCTGTACCCTGATGACGGGCGTATTCGGCAGGGACCACAGGTGCGCCTTGCCTACCTGCCTCAGATCATCCGCTTTGATCACCCGGACTGGAACCTGGTGGAGAACATGATGGCCGCGAAGAAGGGCCTCTCCGCCCAATCTGCCCGGAACCGGCTGGCGGCCTATGACTTTCGGGGGGAGGATGTGTTCAAGCCTGTTTCGGTGCTCTCTGGCGGTGAGCAGAGCCGGCTGAGGCTTTGTATGCTGATGGATGACGAGATCAATTTCCTGATCCTGGATGAGCCCACCAACCACCTGGACATCGCCTCCCGGGAGTGGATTGAGGAGGCGGTGGAAGCCTATGACGGGACGCTTCTCTTCGTCAGTCACGACCGTTATTTTATTAATCGCTTTGCAACCCGCATCTGGGAGCTTGCGGACGGCACCATTACGGACTACACCTGCGGTTTTGCCCAGTACCGCCAGCTCAAGGCGCAGGAGGCGGTGGAGCGGGCGGAGCCGCCCAAGGCCGTGAAGGAGAGAACAGAGCGTCCGCAGAGGGGCAATAAGGCCCAGCAGGCGGCTCGGCGGCAGCTGACCATCTGTGAGCGGGATATTGCAAAGATAGAGGCCCGGATCACAGAACTGGACGCGGCGATGGAGGCCGCCGCCTGCGATTATGAAAAACTCCATGAACTGCTTCAGGAGAAAGAGCGGGTCCAGAGAGAGCTGGACGAGCTGTATGAGAGGTGGGAGAGCCTGAGTGAAGAGGCTGAGGGCTAAGGCGCGTCCTAGACGCCGGTACACAGCCTATCGAGGCCGCGGCCGGTTAGAAAGCTGGGGGTTCCTCTTAGCGGGAGTGCTGGCGCTCATAGGCCTGGTGATGAGTCTGGTTCGGAGCTGGGGGATGCGTTTTTCCGGCTGCCTGCTGCTGGGGGCCGCCGCACTTTTGACGGCGGATCTTCTATTCAGCCGTTGGGCCAGGCGCTCCAGTATCGGCTGGAGCTGCCGCTTTGCCTTTCGGGCGGCGCTGGCGCTGGTGCTGGTGCCACTGAGCATCCTTGAAATCTGCATCATTCACGAGGGGCAAAAGCCCCCGGCGGAGCGGGACGCGGCGGCGGTGGTGGTGCTGGGGGCTGGCGTCAACGGTAAGGAGCCGTCACTGTCTCTGCGAACCCGCCTGGACGCGGCCCTTACGTATTTGGAGGGCCATCCGGAGATCCCGGCGGTGCTCACCGGCGGGACAGGCTACGGCGAGGAGATCAGCGAGGCCCGATGCATGTATGACTGGCTCACCGCCCGGGGTGTGGACCCGGATCGACTGATCCTGGAGGAGCAGGCGGAGGACACATCGGAAAATTTTGCCCTGGCCCGGCCGCTTCTGGAGGAGGCGGGCGTGGACCCGGCAAGGGACGCCGTGGCGGTGGTAACCAACGACTTCCATATGGCCCGGGCGAAGCTGCTTGCCCAGCGGCAGGGCTATGGGGATGCCCTCGGCGTTCCGGCGGAGCTGCCTTGGGCGCATCTGGAAATCAATTATTATCTGCGGGAGGCCTTTGCTATGGTAAAGGCACTGGTCTTTCCGCGAGTTCGTATTTGATGGGAAAAAGGAGTGCCATGAGCGACGTATTATGTATTTACTATTCCCGTACGGGACATACCAAAAAGGCAATGGAAGAGGTGGCGGCGGCGCTGGGCGCGGAGTTGCTGGAACTGAGCGATGGCATAGACCGAAGCGGGGCGCTGGGCGCGTTTCGCAGCGGACTGGACGCGATGCGCAAGAACTGCCAGCCGCTGCGCGCCTTTCAGACGGAACGGGCCCTGGGGGACTATCAGCTGGTAATCGTGGGCACGCCTGTCTGGGCGGGGCGGTGCAGCAGCGTGGTGCGCAGCTTTTTGCGTCAGTACGGAAAAAAGCTGCGGCAGGCCGCCTATCTCATCACCCGCGGCAGCGAAGACAAGTGCGAGGAGGTCTACGGGCAGATGGACCTGTATACGCCCTGTGGACACCAGGCGGCAGTGTCACTGCGCAGTGGTTCCGTGGGCTATGCCTTCTGGCAGGAGGAGTTTTTGCGGCAGGTGCGGGAACTGTTGGGTCAGTAGCAGATTCTTTTTCAAAGAACTTTTGGAAAGGAGCGGACAGATGCTGGACAAACTAAATGCGCTGGTCCTGCGCTGGGAGGACCTGGAGGCCCAGCTCTCAGATCCGGCGGTCTATGGCGACACGGAGAAGCTGCGGAATGTGAACCGGGAGCTAAAGGAGTTGGGACCAGTGGTGGAGACCTACCAGGCCTACCGGCAGGCTCAGCAGAGCCGGGCAGAGGCGGAGGAGCTGCTGCACGATCCGGAGTTCCGGACTCTTGCACAGGAGGAACTGGCCGCAGCGAAAGCGAAGCAGGAGCAGCTGGAGCAGGATTTGAAAAGATTGCTGCTGCCCAAAGACCCCAATGATGGGCGTAATGTCATCATGGAGCTGCGGGGGGGGGTCGGCGGAGAGGAGGGCGCGCTGTTCGCAGCCTCCCTTCTGCGTATGTATACCATGTATGCCCAACGGCGGGGCTGGAAGCTGGAGACGGTGAATCTGAACGAGACAGAACTGGGAGGCGTGAAGGAGTGCAGCGTCCTGATCGAGGGCGAGGGGGCCTTCTCTCGGCTGAAATTTGAAAGCGGGGTCCATCGCGTCCAGAGGGTGCCGGAGACGGAGTCCGGCGGCCGTATCCACACCAGTGCGGCCACGGTGGCGGTGCTGCCGGAGGCTGAGGATGTGGACGTGGAGATTGACCCGAAGGATTTACAGATTGACACCTATCGCTCCTCCGGCGCGGGCGGGCAGCACGTCAACAAGACGGAGTCCGCCATCCGCATCACCCACTTGCCAACAGGTCTGGTGGTGGAGTGCCAAGACGAGCGGAGTCAGTATAAGAACAAGGACAAGGCAATGAAGGTGCTCCGCTCCAGGCTCTATGAGATGGAACGGCAGCGGCGGGAAGCTGCCACGGCGGCAGAGCGCCGGGGACAGGTGGGCAGTGGAGATCGCAGCGAGCGGATCCGCACCTATAACTTCCCGCAGGGGCGGGTGACGGACCATCGGATTGGGTTGACACTTTACAAAATAGATACCGTGATGGACGGCGACCTGGATGAGCTGATTGATGCGCTGATTACAGCGGATCAGGCGGAAAAGCTGAAACAGGGGGAATCCGCATAGCATTCATGAGGTGTGCTGCCGGTTGGAAAAGGCCTGCGGCGTGATTCACAGAGGTTGGAGAAGATAGGGCACTGCCCGAGAAGAGATAGAGGCGAACACATATGATGCAGACGATATATTATGATTTACGGGACATCAAGGGCCAGCAGAAGGAAATCCGGGATAAGGTATCTGCCGCCGCAAAGATTTTGCGAGAGGGGGGGCTGGTAGGTCTTCCCACAGAGACGGTCTACGGGCTGGGGGCCAACGGTCTGGACGGCGCCGCCGTCCGCCGTATCTTTGAGGCGAAGGGGCGGCCCCAGGATAATCCCTTGATCCTCCACGTCAGCGGCCCTCAATGGCTGACCCGCTATTGCGCTCAGGTGCCGCCGCTGGCCTATGTGCTGGCAAGGAAGTTCTGGCCGGGTCCACTGACCATGATTTTGAAGCGGGACCCCTGTGTGCCGGACGAGACCACAGCGGGGCTGGACACAGTAGCGGTTCGCTGCCCAAACCACCCGGTGACACTGGCGATTATTCGGGAGGCGGGCGTGCCCATTGCCGCACCCAGCGCCAATCTCTCCGGCCGGCCCAGCTGCACCACGGCCCAGGACGTGCTGGAGGATATGGACGGAAAGATTCAGTGCCTGGTGGATGGCGGCCCCTGTGCCGTGGGCGTGGAATCCACGATTCTGGACCTGACGTGTACGCCGCCGCGGCTTCTGCGACCCGGTGGAGTGCCAGTGGAGCAGATTGAGCGGCTGATCGGGCCCATTGCCATCGACAAGGCTGTAAACGGAGTTCTGGACGGCGAGGAGCGGCCCCGGGCCCCGGGCATGAAGTACCGCCACTACGCGCCCAAAGCGCCCGTCATTGTGGTTGCCGGCGCGCCGGAGGCGTCTGCCCAGGAAATCCTGCGGAGGGTAGGGCCGGAGAGCGGCGTGATCTGCTTTGAAGAATATCTTCCGCTTTTTGAAAAGCAAAGGGTCCAGTCCCTAGGTCCCAGTCAGGATAAGCAGACCCAGGCCCAGCGGGTGTTTGACGCCCTGCGTGCGTTTGACAGTGAGACTGTCACAGAGATCTATGCCCAGTGCCCAGATAACCAGGGACTGGGACTGGCGATTGGGAACCGGCTGAAAAAGGCTGCCGGCTTCCATGTGATTGAGGCGGATCGGGAGCGGGTGGTGCTGGGCATCACGGGCGGCACCGGCGCCGGAAAAACCAGCGTGCTGGATGTAATCCGGGAGATGGGCGGCGTGGTGGTGGACTGCGACGCGGTCTATCATGAGATGCTCAATGGCAGTGAGGAGATGCGCAACACCATCAACGCGGTGTTCCCCGGCGTCTTTGATGCCGATGGGAAGCTGAACCGTCAGAAGCTGGGAGAAGAGGTTTTCTCCCGGCGGGAACGGCTGGCGCGGCTCAACGACATTGTCTATCACTTTGTGGTGCCAGAGGTGGAGCGTCGGCTTGGGAAGGACACGGGCTTATATGCCATCGACGCCATTAATCTGCTGGAAAGCGGTATTTCTGAGCTGTGTGACAAAACTATCGCCGTGACTGCGCCCACGGAGCTGCGGGTGCGGCGTATCATGGCCAGAGACGGCATTTCTGAGCAGTATGCCAGGATGCGCATCACCGCTCAAAAGCCGGACGAATACTACCGCACGAAGTGCGACTGCGAATTAACCAATGCTGCCGATACTCCGGAGAGCTTTCGAGAGGAGGCACGAGAATTTATTCGGCGGCTGATGGAGACGATCAAGGAGGAAAAGACCCATGGAAACGAGTGAATTCAAGGCGCTGAAGGAGAAGCTGTTCTCCGCCAAGAAAAACGGCTATGATCAGCTTGAGAGCGCGGAGCTTCAGGCGATGGAAGAGTATTGCAGCAACTACAAGGCCTTTTTAGACGCAGGAAAGACGGAGCGCCTTTGTGCCGCGGAGAGCGTCCGCTTGGCAGAGGCCCATGGATACCGCCGCTATACGCGGGGCATGCCGCTGCAACCGGGAGACAAAGTATATGTCTGCAACCGGGACAAAGCGGTTCTTCTCGCCCATATTGGCAAGCAGAGCCTGGCGGAGGGCGCGCAGATTGCCGCCGCCCACATTGACTCGCCCCGGCTGGACCTCAAGCCCAATCCCCTTTATGAAGAAGGGGAGATGGCCTATTTCAAGACCCACTATTACGGGGGTATCCGTAAATATCAATGGGTGACACTGCCCCTGGAGCTGCACGGCGTGGTGGTGCTGTGCAGTGGGGAGCGGGTCACGGTGAACATCGGCGCAGCCCCGGACGACCCCCGCCTGGTGATTACGGACCTGCTGCCCCACCTGGCCCAGGAGCAGTCCAAAAAGCCTCTGGGCGAGGCAATTCCCGGCGAGACTCTGAATCTGCTGTTGGGCAGCCGGCCTATCGGCGGAGAGGAGGACAGCGGCCGGGTGAAGCTGGCTGTTTTGAAGCTGCTGAACGAAAAGTACGGTATCACCGAGGACGATTTCACGTCCGCCGAGCTGGAGGCTGTGCCGGCGCTGAACGCCTGTGATATCGGCCTGGACCGCAGTCTGATCGGCGCCTACGGACAGGATGACCGGGTATGCGGCTATGCCGCTCTCCGGGCTCTGCTGGATCTGCCGGAGACGCCGGAGCGGACCGCCGTGTGTGTGCTGGCAGACAAGGAGGAGATTGGCTCCGACGGCGTGACAGGCATGCAGTCTGCTGCTTTTGACACCTTTATGGAAGACCTTTGTGCTGCTCAGGACGTGCCGCTTCGGGCTTGCTTTGAGAAGTCTTTCTGCCTCAGCACAGATGTGACTGCGGCCTATGACCCAGATTTTGGGGATGTCTATGAAAAGCGGAACGCGGCATTGATCAACTATGGCGTGGGCCTTTGCAAGTATACCGGTGCCCGGGGAAAATCCGGCGCCTCCGATGCGGATGCGGAGACGGTGGGCTATGTCCGCGGTCTTTTCGAGCAGGCCGGAGTCATCTGGCAGATCGCAGAGCTGGGCAAGGTGGATATCGGCGGCGGCGGTACCGTGGCCATGTATATGGCCAACCGCAACATTGCTACGCTGGACGCCGGGGTACCGGTTCTGAGCATGCATGCGCCATTTGAGACTGTCGGCAAGCTGGACTGCTGGGAGACCTACAAGGGCATCCGGGCGGTCTATCAGGCGAAAACCGGAATTGTGGAGAAATAATCAATAAGCCGTGCCATTTGGCACGGCTTATTGATTCCAAGCAGCAGCCTGTGTCCGCAACGGGTTCCGCAGCGCTGAAAAGGGCAGGAGGCGGAAAGCACAGAAGAGGGGGAGTTTTGTCAAAATGCCCACGGTATACGGACAAATGCCCGCAACTTTCCCTGTATCCGCCAAAATTATTTGGACCATTTTACTTGCGTCCACTCCTAAAATATGATACCATGAACAATATGTAAGGACAAATGACCACAGGAGGTGGACGAATGTCAAAGACGACCAAGTTTTATATTGTGGCGGCAGATGCCCTGCCGGAGATTTTTATCAAGGTGGCGGAGGCCAAGCGCATGATGCAGACTGGGGAGGCGGACACTGTGGGCGCTGCCACCAGACTGGCGGGGATTAGCCGCAGTGCTTTCTATAAATACAAGGATTCCGTTCAGCCTTTTAACGATATGAAGGCAGAGCATATCATCACATTCTATGCCATGCTGAAAGACAATGCCGGCGTGCTGAGCCGGGTGCTGTCTGTTTTTGCATCGTCCGGCGCCAATATTTTGACCATCAACCAGTCCATTCCCACGAACGGCTGTGCGGCAGTCACCATTTCGGCGGAGACCAGCGAGATGGAGGAATCCCTGGAACAGCTGCTTTCCGACGTATCTGGGCTGGACGGAGTCGTTCGGCTGGAAATCCTGGCGGGTTAAATCAGAGAAAGAGGATCAGGCATGATACAAATTGCAATTTTGGGCCTTGGAACCGTCGGCACCGGCGTTGCCAGGGTAGTGGCGGAAAACGCCCGGCAGATTGAGCGGAAGCTGGGAGAGCCGTTGCAGGTGAAATCCATTTTGGTGCGGCATTTCAAGGATGGCCCCTACCGTCAGCTGATGACGGATGACTTCCGGCGGATTGAAGAGGACGAGAGCATCCGCGTGGTGGTGGAAACCATTGGCGGGGTAGACGCGGCCTATGAGTACACCAGGCGTGCTCTGGAGGCGGGCAAGCATGTTGTAACCGCCAACAAGCAGCTGGTGGCGGAGAGAGGTTTTGAGCTGCTGGCTTTGGCAAAAAAGAAGAACGTCAGCTATCTCTTCGAGGCCAGTGTGGGCGGCGGTATTCCCATTTTGCATCCGTTGACCCAGTGCATGGCGGCAAACCGCATTGACGAGGTATACGGCATTTTGAACGGGACCTCCAACTATATTCTCACCCGGATGGTCCGCACCGGCGCGTTCTTTACTGACGCGCTGCGGGAGGCCCAGGCCAAGGGATATGCAGAGGCCGATCCTACCGCCGATGTGGAGGGTGTGGACGCTGGGAGAAAAATCTGCATCCTTGCAGACCTGGCTTTTGGACACCAGGTAGAGCCGGAGCGAGTACCTATGGAGGGAATCCGCAAATTGTCCCTGCGGGATGTAAGAATTGCCCAGCGGGCGGGATACCGCATCAAGCTTCTGGGGCGGGCAGTCCGGCTTCCGGGCGGCGGGCGTACAGCATATGTCGCCCCACACCTGATTTCAGAGGAGAACCCCGTCGCCAGCGTGGAGGACGTATTCAATGCCGTGGTGGTCCGGGGGAACGCCACCGGTGAGGTGATGTTCTATGGTAGGGGCGCCGGCGAGCTGCCCACCGCCTCCGCCTGCGTAGCGGATGTGATGGAGTGCCTACAGTCCAGCGCCCGGCGGGAGGAAATTGGATGGTCCTCTGAAACGGATGGATTTGAAGACCCGGCGGAGCTGAAAACCCGGTACTATTTCCGCATTGAGGGCAGTCTGACGGACGCAGCCATGGCTTTTGGCCAGGTGGAGGTTCTCAGTGAGGACGGCGAGACCGCCTTTTTGACAGATTCCATCAGCGGCACGGACGCCCTGCGGCAGTCCAGCTTTCTCAACGTTCTGGCCTGTATGCGGGTCCTGGCCTGATCTCCAACACCCCACCACCTGCGTATGATGGGATGGGAGACCCGAATTTGAAGCAAAGAAGGAAAAGCTATGAGTTTGATCGTACAGAAATTCGGCGGCAGCTCCGTGAAGGACACCCAGCATATCCGCAATGTCGCCGGTATCATCGCGGAGACCTACTTACAAGGCAATGACGTGATTGTGGTGCTCTCTGCTCAGGGGGACACCACAGACGACCTCATTGCCAAGGCGGAGGAGATCAATCGTCACCCCTCCAAGCGGGAGATGGATATGCTGCTTTCCACCGGAGAGCAGATTTCCGTTGCGCTGTGCGCCATGGCGCTGGAGAGCATGGGCCTGCCCTGTGTGTCCCTGGCGGCGTGGCAGGTTGGCATTCACTCCACTTCCACGCACTCCGATGCCCGGATTAAGAAAATTGACCCGGAGCGGATTCAGGCGGAATTGGACCAGCACCGGATCGTGTTGGTGACGGGCTTCCAGGGGATCGATCGCGGCGGAGACGTCACCACCCTGGGCCGCGGCGGGTCTGACACCAGCGCCGTGGCGCTGGCAGCGGCCTTCCGGGCAGACTTGTGCCAAATCTACACCGATGTGGATGGAGTGTATACCACAGATCCCCGCATCGTTCCCAACGCCAGAAAGCTGGAGGAGATTACCTATGACGAGATGTTGGAGCTGGCGTCTCAGGGAGCCCAGGTGCTCCACAACCGGAGTGTGGAACTGGCCAAGAAGTTCAGAGTGAATTTGGAAGTCGTGTCCAGCTTGGAGCGCAAGCCCGGCACGAAAATTAAGGAGGTCACCAAAGTGGAAAAGACAAATATTGCCGGCGTCGCGAAGGACACCAGCATTGCCCGCGTAGCCCTGGTGGGCCTACAGCACAACCCCGGCGTTGCGTTCCAGGTTTTTGACCTGCTGAGCAAGCACAATATCAATGTGGACGTGATCTTGCAGTCCATCGGCCGGGAGGAGACCAAGGATATTACCTTCACCGTCCATAAAAAGGACTTGGATGAGGTGGAGGACATTCTCAACCAGCATAAGGAAGCGCTGCGCTTTGACCATATTGAGGCCGACGACAAGATTGGCAAGGTCTCGATCGTGGGTGCAGGGCTCATGAGCAACTGCGGCGTGGCTGCCAAGATGTTTGAGGCGCTCTTTGAGGCCGGCATCAATATTCAGATGATCAATACCTCCGAGATCCGCGTTTCCGTTTTGCTGGATGAGGCGGATGTGAACCGGGCCGTCAAGGCGATCCACGCCAAATTTTTCGACGAAGTCTGAAAGCCGCAGCCGTCTCCCCTCTATGGGGAGGCGGCTGCTTTGCATGGCGGCCCTGATTTCGATCGCCATGTGCGGGGAGCCGGTTGATCAGGCCGTCTGTGGCGCGGCGTTCGACATACTGGAAAACCGTGTCTGGACGGTGCTTCTGGCCGTGTTCCTGAGCGTCCTGTGCGCAAAGTGCGCGTTCCGTGGGCTGGAGGGCAGCGAGTGAAGCGGGAAGCTTTCCCGATAAGACGGCGGAGCTTTACATTACCGCTGCCCTGTGCTACAATAAACCGGCTATGAAATGTGAGTCTACTTTGCGAGGAGGAACGATATGAACGCCATCGTGACGGTTGTGGGGCGGGACAGGGTCGGCATCACGGCCTCTGTCTGCACGCTGCTGGCTGAGAACAACATCAACATCCTGGACATCTCTCAGACGATTCTGCACGGCTCCTTTACCATGGTGATGACCGTGGATGTGGGCGAGTCCAAGGCACCGCTTGGGCAGCTGCGGGAGCTGCTGGAGGAGCTGGGGAACAGCATGGAGATTTCCATCCGGATTCAGCGGGAGGAGATCTTTGACGCCATGCACCGCATCTGACGGGGAACCCACCGCCCCGGGACAAATACGATGAAAACATGCAGCTGTCCATGTATAGATGCATGATGGAGGAAGCTATGCTTAACCAAAAGGAAATTCTCTCCACCATTGAGATGATTGACCAGCAGCACCTGGATATCCGGACCATTACCATGGGGATCTCCCTTTTGAGCTGCTGCGACCCGAACGCCGAACGGGCCTGTGAGAAAATCTATGATAAGATCACCCGCTATGCGGAAAAGCTGGTGAAAACCGGCGAGGACATTGAACGGGAATTTGGCATTCCCATCGTCAACAAGCGGATTTCCGTGACCCCCGTTTCTCTGGTGGCCGGCGCCAGCGAGACGGAAGACTATGTGCCGTTTGCTTTGACCTTGGACCGGGCGGCGCAAACCACTGGCGTGAACTTTCTGGGAGGCTATTCCGCCCTGGTGCAAAAGGGAATGACGGCGGCGGATGAGAAGTTGATCCGCTCTATTCCGGAGGCTTTGGCCCGGACGGAACTGGTGTGCTCCTCCGTGAACGTGGGGTCCACCCGAGCGGGTATCAACATGGATGCGGTCGCCCTGATGGGCCGGATTATCAAAGAGACTGCCGCGGCCACGGCGGACCGGGACGGCCTGGGCTGCGCGAAGCTGGTGGTCTTTTGCAACGCTGTGGAGGATAACCCCTTCATGGCTGGCGCCTTCCACGGCACTGGAGAGGCGGAGAAGGTCATCAACGTGGGCGTCTCCGGCCCCGGCGTGGTGTATCACGCCTTGCAGGCCGTGAAGGGACAGCCCTTTGACGTGGTGGCGGAGACGGTGAAGAAAACCGCCTTCCGGGTGACACGCATGGGCCAGCTGGTGC
>OGGQ01002420.1_pt1 | contig 20377 bp, 17 predicted proteins | sample 1571191 | NCBI WGS metagenome assembly OGGQ01 (sample SAMEA2582061, study PRJEB24529) | metagenome | biome: Human gut stool | place: China | collected 2011
TAAAAGTTGGCTTGGATGATAAAGCAAATGCTTATCCTGATCAGCTTTCCGGTGGTCAGCAGCAGCGTGTTGCAATTGCAAGAGCTTTGGCGTCCAAGCCGGCAATCATTCTTGCCGATGAGCCTACCGGAAATCTGGATTCCAAAACAAGTCAGGATGTATTGGGACTTTTGAAAGTGACAAGTCAAAAATATGCGCAGACCATTGTGATGATTACGCACAATGAAGAAATTGCCCAGCTTGCAGACCGCATCATCCGCATCGAGGATGGCAAGATTGTGGAGCATCATTAAGGAGGGGCAGGTATGAAGGTAAAAAATAAACGCTGTATCCGAACTTTGAGTTTGAAGCAGTTTCGGGCAGCCAAAACCAGAAATCTGATTGCAGTTTTTGCGATAGCCCTGACGACATTACTTTTTACTTCGCTATTTACGATTGCGCTTTCCATCAATGATGGCTTTCAGCAATCTAACTTTCGTCAATGCGGCGGTTGGAGCCATGGCACCTTCAAATATCTCACCGAAGAGCAGTTTGAGGAGATAAAAGAAGACCCGCTGATTAAGCAGTGGGGATTGCGCCGATTTGTAGGAATGCCATCGGAAGTTCCTTTTAATAAATCTCATGTTGAAGTAGGCTATTCCGATGCTGTGCAGGCACACTGGATGTACTGTGATCCGATTGTAGGCAGCCTGCCAAAAGAGGGAACCAATGAAGCAGCGACCGACACAAGGGTTTTGGAGTTGCTTGGAATTGAACCTGAACTTGGGGCAGAGTTTACCATAACTTTTGATGTGGATGGTAAGCAAACAACACAGACATTTACCCTCTGCGGCTGGTGGGAATATGATGAAGCGATCGTAGCAAACCATGTTCTGATCCCGCTAAGCCGTGCAGAAGCCATCTACAAAGAGACAGGGTTGATTCCCGGTCAGGCAAAGGATGGTATGACCGGAAGCTGGAATCTGGACGTGATGTTTCAAAACGCCTGGAACATTGAAAAAAGTATGCAGCAGGTACTGAGCAATCACGGCTATCAGGATGAAAGCCGCATGGATGGGGATAATTATGTGGCTATGGGTGTTAACTGGGGATACAGCGCTTCTCAGCTGGCAGATAACATAGACCCTATGACGGTGCTGACGATTGCAGCCATTTTATTGCTGATTATTTTTACAGGTTATCTCATTATTTATAACGTATTTCAGATTTCTGTTGCCAACGATATTCGATTCTATGGGCTGCTGAAAACGATTGGTACAACGCCGCGCCAGCTGATGCAGATGATCCGTCAGCAGGCAATCATCCTGAGTCTGATGGGGATTCCTTTGGGATTAGTGGGCGGCTGGCTGGCAGGTGCTGCTTTAGCACCGATCATTATCGCCAGACTGGATGGAATTGTGAATACGGTCTCTGCACGACCGCTTATCTTTGTTGTGTCGGCACTGTTTGCTCTGTTTACAGTACTCATTTCCTGCCGCCGTCCGGGGAAGATGGCAGCAAAAGTTTCTCCGGTGGAAGCTGTACGCTATACGGAAGGCATGAATGTGAAGAGGAAAACCAGAAAATCGACAGGGACAGTTTCTCTCCTTTCGATGGCAAAAGCAAACTTGGGACGCAGTCGAGGAAAAACATGGATCACGGTGATCTCCTTGTCTTTGGCAGTCGTGTTACTGAATCTTACCGTTACCTTTACCAAGGGATTTGACATGGACAAATACCTGTCTCATTTTGTGGCTACGGATTTCATCCTGGCAGATGCAGCTTATTTCCAGATAGGTGCTGGTCAGCGTTTTTCTGCGGACAGCCCTCTCCCACAGGAAGTCATTGATGAAATTGCCGCTCATGCAGAGATTACCGATGGGGCAAGGGTATATGGAAAAACCAGCGTCATTCAGGAATTTATTTCAGAAGATTATTACCGTCAGCTGCGGAAACAGTGGTACAGTAAAGAAGAATTAGATCGTCTTGTTCAGTCAGAACCCAAAACAGAGGACGGACTCCTGACTGACAATGCCCAGCTTTATGGAATGGAAAGCTTTGCTCTGGATCACCTGAAGGTTTTGGAAGGGGATCTTTCCAAACTGTATGAACCTGGCGGACGATATATCGCGGCGGTATATAGTGAGGATGATTACGGCGATCCCATCATGGATTCTCATTGGGCGAAGCTCGGGGATACCGTAACCCTGCGGTATGTGGAAGAACTGGAATATTACAATCCCAATACAGGAGAAATTTATGGATCATGGGATGATATTCCAAATCCAGACACAGATGTCTGGGCATCACGGGCTGCAAAATGGCGGGATGTTGACTATACGGTAGCAGCTTTGGTGTCTGTGCCAAGTCCACTTGATTACCGATATTATGGCAGCGATGAGTTTGTGCTCAATGATCAGACATTTATTCAGGACACCCAAACGGATGTGGTTATGTACTATGCGTTTGATACGACAGACGATACAAACGACCAGATGGAAGCTTTCCTGTCTGATTACACAAACAATGTCAATCCACAGTTTGATTATGAAAGCAAAGCAACCTATCTTGCAAACTTTGAGAGCTTCCGTTCCATGTTTTTATTGTTGGGTGGAGCATTGAGCTTTATTGTAGGCTTGGTAGGAGTTCTCAACTTCTTTAATGCGATTCTCACCGGTATTATTACGCGAAAACGGGAATTTGCGATGCTGCAATCTGTTGGTATGACAGGAAAACAATTAAAGACCATGCTGGTGTATGAGGGTTTGTTTTATGCTTTGGGGGCAGGTTTGCTGTCGCTGCTTCTGGCACTCATTTTAAGCCCACTGATGGGAGTTACCATGAGCAATATGCTCTGGCTGTTCACTTATCGTTTTACGATAATGCCTATCCTGCTGCTGCTGCCGGTATTTGTACTGTTGGGTGTACTGGTTCCATTGATCATTTATCGATTTGCAGCAAAGGCCACGATTGTTGAGCGTTTAAGAGAAACTGAATCATAATGATAATGAAAAGCCGCCTGCTTGCGTGTTTGATACACGTGCAGGCGGTTTTTCCTACTCTTGATATGTATTTTCAGAGCAAACGATTATTTGCTTTCCCTGTCGGAAAGATGTTGGACGACACTGTCGAGCAGCTCCAGCTTCTGTTCGGTGGGACAGGGGAGCCGTTCAATCATTTTTTTGGCCTGTTCGGCATGAAATCTGGCAATCTCTTTTTGCAGCTGAGCTTTGCCTTGTGGCGATTTTGGTAATACCATGAAAATTTCTATGAGCTCTCCCTCCCTCCTGCGTGTTAAATAGTATGCGGGCGATCTGGCATAAAATCACAGATTGAAGTAAAATACCAATCTCCTCCGATCAATATGGTATCGAAGAGAGAATATATAGTCTCAACAGAATAAGATACGGTGCCGTCTTTAAAGTAGTACTGATTTTAGACGTATTCCCTATACCTGTGCAAAACCCCATCTACGAGAATAATATTTGTTTGATCTGCAAAATCTTCGACAATCTGAAGAGCCCGATCTTTTATTGCATTCGTATTAGTGTCAAGATTACTCATAGTGGAAGATACTGATAAAAAAATAAAAGCCTTACTTTACCCCAGATTGGGACAAAGTAAGGCTTATCTTGTCAGCATCTTAATTTTCATTTTTTGAAAGGGTTACAGAAAAATCGCCCTGCATATTTGCAATCACATCCATACCTGAATCAATGTGTCCGAGAGAGATTAGTCCATTTGAGTTTCGGAAATCCTGATAGAAGATTGATAAATTTCCCCACGGAGCATACAGGCACAGATCGCCGATATCCGGATCAAACTCGTCCGGCTCTCCCTCTGTGGGAAGTTGTGTTTCCAGATAGGCGATTTTTTCTGTATACCCAAAATCCTCAAAGGTTAGTGTCAGAGGGAGCATATCATAGAGCGCATTGGCGGCAGGAGTATCATATAAGGTTACGTCCAGTTCCTGTTCATCCACCAGCATTTTAAGCTTTCGTTCCTGGGATTCAGGTGCTTCTGTATCTTCGGAATCAGATTGCAGCTCCTGTAAGTTAGTTGATTGACTTTTTTCAACTTCAGTACTGCTTTGCGTGTCAGGTTCTTCCTGATGTGAATCTTTCGAAGTTGACGCAGCATCAGTAACCTCGGCACTGCTTTGTGTGTCAGGTTCTTCTTGTTTTGAGCTTTGTCCAGAAACAGGAGAAATTGTTTTCTGTTCTGTACAAGCGGTAAGTCCAAGACACAGTAATGTGGTTAAAAAGAGTAAGATGCCTTTTTTCATGATCATACCTCCATCCTCTTTTTGCATTTCTGTATGAGTTTTACGCTGTAATGGGCAACAAAGATACAAAGTCCCATCAGTGCAAGATAATCCATGTAGAACAAAATCTTCGGTTCACTGTAATCCAAAAATACAAATTCACTTCTTAAAAAGAGGTAGGTAACAAAATCTCTGCCAATCAATGCCCGTACACCATACCCGGCGATAACCAAAGCGATGACAAAAGAGATAATGCTGCGAACTTTTGAATGTCTTTTCATCCGTGCCGCTTTTCGGGCTATTCCTAAAATCATGTTCCAATGAAGTCCAAAATGCAGGCTCATCAAAAGGAAACCCCAGTATGCTCCGAGAATATGCAGCCGGCGAGCCAAAGCCATGCCGCCGCTAGATGGAAGAAACAAAAACACATAGCGTGACATGACAATGCCGCTGTAAATCTGCGCGAGCATGGAAATCAGTACCAGGAAGTCAGTACATAGTGTTAAAATGCGCAGAGCAGAAAACTTACCCTTAAATAGATTAATGTGCCAGGAAGCGTTCAAAACATGGTGGAGGATAAAGAGAATAAACATTCCAACCCCGACCCATTCATGGGGTGCTTCTCCCCAAAACTGATAACCCATTAAAAAAAGCAGGGCAACTGTCATAAAAACATCAACAACTAATTTGAGAACAGTTTTCGGTTTCATTCCTCCACCGCCTTGTTAATGCAGGAAATCGCATTCAGGGTCCGGGGATAACCAATATACGGCAGGCACTGCGAAACGACTTTCAGAAGGAAATCCCTGTCGTTTCCCATATTCATATTTCCTTTTGTGTGAGCGATCAGCTGCGGTTCACAGCCACCTTGTGCCATCAAAAAGCAAAAGGTAATTAGTTCACGTTCTGCCAAGGTAAGTCCTTTGCGAGTATAATAGTCACCAAAGCAGTTTGCCGCGAGCCAGCGGTTGATATGGCTTGCCTTCCAGGCTTCTTTCATATGCTCGCCAAAAATTTTTGCCTGCGCCTTGATTCCTTTTTCCAGTCGATCATCGAGGGTAGTGGTTGCCTGTCCGGGTAATGGAAGCTCTATGCCTATCTCGGTCAAGATTTCATTGGTAACGTTCAGAAAAGGCAGCATTCTTCCATAGCCCAGATAGTCGGTAGCCTGATAAACGATCTCCTTTGCAATGATCGGAGTCATACCATTTTCGAGTGCTTTCGGGAGTATTTCTTTATATGCGTCTATGCCGCCGCATCCGATTAGCACTGCCAAAATCACCAGGTAGCGGGTAGAAGATTCTAATTGTTGTTTTTCTTCCTTTGCCACTTCATTCAATACAAAATAATCAAAGCGTTTTGCAAATTCAGGGTCAGTTTTATGTAAATTCATCTTGATTTCTCCTTTCAGATTTTCTGATTTCCGGTAGACCAGACATGTTGTTCCTTTGCAGAGGCAGGTGTATTCTGTGCCATCACGCCAACCAGCGTATGTGGGAGATACGGTTCCTCTAGGAAAGCAAGTTCATCAGCAGTCAAAGTTAGATTAACAGTTTTTGCTGCATCCTCAATATGGTGGAGTTTTGTTGTACCTACAACAGGAGCAGAAACCTTTGTGAGCAGCCATGAAAGGGAAATTTCTGTCATAGAAACACCGTACTTGTCAGCAAGCTGTGCCACACGGTCAATGATGATACCGTCCTGCTCAGCGGTAGCGTCGTATTTCAGATGTGCATAGCTGTCCTCCAGCAAACGTTTTGAAGTTTCACCGGGACGTTTTGCAAGGCGCCCTCCCGCAAGTGGACTATACGGAGTCATAGCAATATTTTCCTCAAGACAGAATTTTGCCATTTCCCGTTCTTCCTCCCGGAAGATGAGATTGTAGTGTCCCTGCACTGATACAAATTTTGTGAAACCGTACTTTTCGGCAATGGCGTTTGCCTTTGCAAGCTGATAGGCAAAGCAGTTGGAGATGCCGATATAACGAGCTTTACCTGATTTTACGGCATGATTCAGACCCTCCATGATGTCATAAAGAGGGGTGTTGTAATCCCACATATGGTAAATGTATAAATCAACATAATCCATACCGAGATTTTGGAGGCTCTTATCCAGCATTTTTTCAATATGTTTTTGTCCCGAGATTCCCGCTTCGATTTCCTCATTTGTACGGGGAAGAAATTTTGTTGCGATGACTACATCATCACGATTTACAAAATCTCGAATCGCTCTGCCCAGATATTGCTCGCTGGTACCGCTCTGATAAGCGATTGCTGTATCAAAAAAGTTGATGCCAAGTTCCAGTCCTTTTTTGATGATTTTGCGAGAATCTTCTTCATCTACAGTCCAGCTGTGCTGACCGTTTCCTGCTTCACCAAATCCCATACATCCCATGCAAATGCGGGATATCGTAAGGTCAGAATTTCCTAATTTTGTGTACTCCATATTGACTGCTCCTTTTGATTTTAAAGAATGGAAAGATCTCTTAACCAGTTCTGAAGTTCTGTGTTCGAAATATGATTTAACATCTTACCGACTTTCCAGTTTGCAGTTGGGCAGAGTGCTTGTAGTACTTCCACCGTTTTTCCCATACCGCTGCCTCCAGAAGTAGCAAAAGGAATAATGGTTTTTCCTGAAAAATCGTAGCTTTCCAAAAAGGTGTCAATGATAGTTGGTGCAACGTACCACCAAATCGGGAATCCAATAAAGATAGTATCATAATCTTCAATATTGGAAAGCTGTTCTGAAATTGCAGGACGGGAATCAGGATTTTGCATCTCAATCGAACTGCGGCTTTTTTTATTTGTCCAGTCAAGGTCAGCACGGGAATAGGGAACAGCAGGCTTTATCTCAAATAGGTCTGCACCTGCTGCTTTTGCCAAATGTTCTGCTGCTTTTTTTGTTGTACCACTTGCTGAAAAGTATGCGACTAATTTTTTACTCATTTATTTTTCTACCTTTCTATTCGATATTGTTTTCTTCAAGCCAATCGGCGATATCACTGGGAAGTCCGGAATAGTGAACAGATAAAGCTTCACCCATCGCAGCATCCGGTACAAGTTTTGTGATAGCGGTCAGGCTTTGTCCAAAGCGACCGCCGCCGTGAGAACAAAACGGGATGATGGTTTTACCTGAAAAATCATATTCTTCAAGAAAAGAAGCAACCGGCATAGGGATGGAAGCCCACCAGTTAGGATAGCCAAGAATAATGGTATCGTATTGCTCCATATTTTCCACATGGGATGCAAGTTCTGGTCTTGCCTGTTCGTTCTGATCTCGTTGTGCCTGATCCAAAACGGTGTTGTAATCGCTGGAATATGGATTTACCAGGGTGATTTCGAACAGGTCTGCACCAGTCTGACGCTGGATTTCTTCGGCAATTCCCTTTGTATTTCCGCCCCATGAAAAATATGCAATCAAAACATTTTCTCCTTCGCTGTCCGTTTCGTTTTGTACTCCTGTACCGGAAATATTGCCTGCACCGGGAGCTGCGTTTAATACCAGACGAACACCAAGATTGAAGCTGGATTTTTCCTGTTCCAGTGTGGCGCGGTAAGCAGACCGCATATTTTTGGCAAAGTCATTCCAACCGCCGCCGCGATAAACCCGCAGGGTGCCAGAGTCAGGACCGGTGGGATCACTTTGTTTGTCGGTTGGATATTCGCCGTAATAATCCCAGACCCATTCGCTGACGTTGCCATGCATATTGTATAGTCCATAAGGATTTTCAGAAAAGCTGTCCACTGGAACAGTTGTCTGTCTATATTCCCCAGGCTGCACCTGCAAATTTCCCTGTGAAAAATAGTTGTTTTCTATTTCATAAGGGTAGTGTCCGTAATAGTTTGCCTCCTCAGCACTCGGAGAGTTTTCTATATAAAATGGTGTTGTAGTTCCTGCACGGCAGGCATACTCCCATTCAGCTTCGGTGGGCAGGCGATAACCGTTTGCACTTCTGTCCCAGGAAACAGTTTGTCCATCAATGGTATAGACTGGGGTGAAACCATCCTGTTCGCTTTTGGCATTACAATAAGCTATTGCGTCGAGCCAGGAGATATTTTCTACGGGAAGATTATCCCCTTTAAAATTGCTGGGGTTATTTCCTGTGATTTCTTTATATTCCTTTTGAGTCAGTTCGTATTTGCTCATATAGAAATCGCTGACCGTAACGGAGTGCTGTGTTTCATCCGCACTGCGCCATGCTTCGGATTCTGGACTGCCCATCTGAAATGAACCGCCCTTTATCAGAACAAAATTTTCAGGAACTTTTTTCTCTGGATTTTCGGTAATGTTCTGTTCTGCAACTTCCAGAGAAATGCTTTCTGTCGCTTCATCTGGAGTTTCACTGCTGTTCTCTGTCTGCTTATTAGCAGGCTGGCTGCAGCCAACCAAAGAGCAAACAAGGGAAAGCGATACCAGCAGAGAAAGCAGCTTTTTCATAAAACAACCTCCTATTCAGCAACTCCAATTTCGTTTAACCATTGGCTTACTGCATCATCAGGACTAGAGGAAACTTCGCTTCCGATATGAAGTCCATCTGTTACTATTGCGTTTGGTTCCAATTCTTTCATTTCATTCACTGTGTTGGAAAGACCGCTGCCACCGCTTGTGCAGAATGGAGCGATTGTTTTTCCGGACAGGTCATAGGTATCGAAAAAAGTATAAAGAATCATCGGCATATCGCCCCACCAATTCGGAAATCCAACATAGATCACATCGTACTGATCGATGTTTTCGACGACATCGGCAATTTCCGGGCGAGCATTGTTTTTCTGTTCTTCCTGTGCCAAATCCACAACAGTATTGTAGTCATCGCTGTATGGGGTTTTTGGTACGATTTCAAAAAGATCCGAATTGGTCTGGGTTTGAATAGATTTGGCTACATTTTCCGTGTTGCCCGACCATGAAAAGTAGACGACCAGAGATTTTGAGGTGGTTTCAGATGCTGTTTCTTCCGGTTCTTCCTCTGTGGCAGCCTCAGCAGGAGTTTCCGCTGATTTCTCTGCGGTAGCTTCAGCAGAGGATTCTGTCGATTCCTCCAGAGGAGTCTCTGCAGTAGCTTCAACAGATTTCTCTGTGCTGCCACTATCGGAAGCTTCTGTTGCTTTTTCATCCGCCATTTCTTCTTCTGACGTCGAAATAACATCGTCGGGAGCTTTTGTCTGGGAAAGGTTTTCGGTGCTGCCTGTACAAGCCGTCAAAGAGAACAACAGGGTACAGATCATAAGGATGAGGAATAATAGTCTTTTCATTTGGAAAACTCCTTTCAGGTTTATTGCTTTTGTGATTGCTTTTCTATCTCAAACCGCAGATAATCCAGGCGGTCTAACTGGCGCTGTTTAAAATGGATTTCATCTAGGGTTCCATTTCTTTTTTCTCTCAGCATCTTTAACCGTTCTTTTTCGGTCGATTTTCCTTTTAATAGCAGAAGCATGTATTGCTGAACTTCTTCGTTAGTGAATCCAATATCGTGAAGAGTCATAATGGTGCTGAGACGTTCGATGTCACTTTCATCATAGTGCCATGAACCCATGACCTTTTTTACTTCACCGCATAGCCCCCAGCTTTCATATTCCTGCAAAATTTTAATGGGAATATTATATCGCTCACTTGCTTCTTTGATTGTCATTTCAAACTCCCTTTCCAATAGGTATAAAAAAATAAAGGTGCTCCATCTTGGAACACCTTTATTATAAATCTCCGGGTTTCTGATGTCTAATACTTATAATTCATCACCAGTTATGCTTTTTAAGTATTGATCAGCAAAATCTATGAATGTACTTGTTGAAGAAGAGAATATCTGCTCTTTTTTCCATGCCAAGGCAGTTGAGACCTCCAAAGTAGGGAATAGTGGTATAAAGCGAAGGTTTTCATAGAAGCAGTTTAAGTTCAGGCTAAGCATAACACCGATATTTTCCTTGGCTAATACCGCCTCATTGTATGGTAGGTTTGCGGTTGCTACAATATCAACCTGGTCTTTATAATCACCCAGCCATTTTCCGATTCGGCTCTGGTTAAAATCTCCGGTCGCAGTGATAACCGACATACCAACTAAATCTTGAGGAGAGATACTAGTTTTTAGAAAAAGAGGAGAATTGTCTGGAACAAACACGCCCCACTGTTCTTTGGTTGGCATATTCAAAAAGTGATATTTGCGCAGGTCGATCGGTTCTGACATTAAACCGATATCCAGGAATCCCCGTTCGATGTAATCGCGAATATTATTGGCATTTCCGCTGTATATTTCGTATTTCACATCGGGGTATTTTTTATGAAATTCAGCAATGATTTTTGCCAGATACTCTGTGGAGCGAAATTCACCGCTTCCGATTGAAATAGTGCCAGTAAGAGCTTCGTCTTTTTGCAGAAAATCCCGCTTTGTTTTTTCTGCCAGAGATAAGATTTCCTGAGCCCTGCGTTTCAGAATCATTCCATCCTCTGTTAAAACAATGTTATGATTGCTGCGGATAAACAGCTTGACGCCAAGCTCCGCTTCCAAATCTGCAATTTGTCTTGACAAGGTCGGCTGTGTTACATGAAGCTGCTCGGCTGCTCTTGTAAAGTTTTCTTCTCTTGCAATCGCTAAAAAATAATTAAGTACGCGTAGTTCCATACCAGCACCTCCTGATCCCATCATATCAAGAAAAACAACGAATTTCAACATGTCTGTTTATCAGTGATGCTTATTAAGAATATCTAGAGACCGATCAAGTTTTAGGACTTCTGTTTGGATAGGATAATCTCTATTTTTCTCTGTCAGAATTTGTCCGTCAATAGTCTGCTGGGGAATATGGTTCGGAGGTATCACCTCGCAGTCGTAAAGAAAGTTTTGCATAATTATGTTCGTGTACTGTATACCATCTATACTTTTTTCAACCAACTGATTGTGAATGAAAAAGATATGTAAAGTTAAGTATAAAGCAAAACATAGAATATGGTAGAGATAGAACTTTCAGAAATATAGGAAGAACATAGTCAAGCTGTCTACTTTAATAATGAAATTTTATAAATTATTTCTATTGAGTTTAAAGTGGCTTTATAGTTTATAATAGCAATAAACAAAACACCATTTTATAGTATCAATAAATATTAGCTATTGATGAAAGGGAAAAGAACTGTTTTGTTGAAAAAGAAGATACAGGAGGGTAAAAATGAAGAAGTTAGCAGGCCTTGCGGCAATGATATTAGCAACAGCGTTAACATTGACATCCTGTGGAGATCGGAAGAGCGTCGTGTAGGGAAAGTGTAGATCTCGGTGCGGGAGTGGATACATCTCAAGAGCAGGAAAAAGAAACTGAGGAAATTAAAGACTTAGTGATAGCAAGATTATCTACACAGGAAATACAGACCTTTAATATCCTTTACAGCCAGAGTATGGAAGATTTTGCAAACCTGACAAATTTGGTCGATTCCTTGCTGGAGATAGATGTCCATGGAAGAGTCATTCCGGGGATAGCGGAATCCTATGGAACAGAAGATAATGGACAGACATGGAAATTCCAGATTCGTGATGGTGTCAAATGGGTTGATGTTAATGGAAAGGAAAAAGCAGACTGTACCTCTTATGATTTTGCTACTGCAATGGAGTGGATTTTAAATTTCCATAAAAATGAATCTGCTCAAACATCTGATTTTATTCTGATGTTGGAAGGAGCGGCAGAGTATTATGAGTATACAAAGTCTCTTTCAGAAGAAGAAGCATATAGCTTAACAGCAGGAGAAGGATCAAAATTTGCGGAATTGGTTGGAGTAGAAACTCCTGATCAAAATACACTGATTTATCATTGTATTGATTCCCGTCCATATTGGGACAGCTTAGCAACCTGTTTATGGCCAATGTCTCAGCAAATGGTGGATGAGTTAGGTGGTCCTGCAAATGTTAAGGGAATGAACAATGAAAATATGTGGTATAATGGATGTTATACAATGACTTCATATGTGCAAGGAAACGAAAAGGTATTTACCAAAAATCCGCTGTACTGGGATCAGGATTGTTCTTTGTTTGATACTGTGACAGTCAAGATGGTTGAATCGAATGAAACGATGTATCAGTTGTATCAATCGGGAGAGGTAGATCATGCTGTCCTGACTGAAAGTAATTTGAAGACAATCAGTGAAAATCCTGAGCATGAATATTATGATTACTTAGTAGAAAACCCGGTGAGCGGCAGCTATCAGATTCATTTTAATTTTGATAAACACCTAGAAGACGGAGAAAAGGATACTAACTGGAATCTGGCGGCAGCCAATGAGGCATTTCGTTTGTCGTGGTATTACGGACTGGATCTGACCGAATATTGGAAGCGAACCAATTCGATTAATCCATTAAGTTGTGAGAACGAATACTACAGTATGAATGGTCTGACCTATACCTCGGATGGAACCGATTACACCGAATTAGTCAGACAGGAACTAGGATTGCCGAAACAGGATGGAAAAACAATTACACGTCTCAGTAGCGAAAAAGCGGGACAATACAAACAACAAGCAATAGAAGAATTGACAGCTCTAGGCGTTGAATTCCCGGTAGAAATAGATTACTATATTTCTGCAGGAAATCAAACTGCACTGGATACAGCAACAGTTTTGTCTCAGTGCTTTTTAGAAAGTCTGGGAGAAGAATACGTGAAATTCAATATTAAAACATATGTTTCCAGCGGTAGTCAGGAAGTATATACTCCAAAGCTACAATCTTTCCTGTTTAATGGATGGACTCCTGGTGTGAACGATCCAACAAACTATATGGATACTGTAATCTATGGAGACGACAATGCATACATGTCTGTATTATATTCTAATATTGACGATGTGCAGGAAAGTGAAGCAACTAAACAATTGTTGGACACATATAAAACATTTACCCAGATGGTAAGAGAAGCGGAAGCAATCAATGATGATTTAGACAAGCGGTATCAAGCCTGTGCTAAAGCGGAAGCGTATTTAATTTCTCATGCTCTCGTTATCCCAGCTTACCATAGCTCGTCATGGTGTTTGACCAAAATCAATCCATATAGTAGGATTCATGCAGCATTTGGCGGTTTGAACGAAAAAATGAAAAACTGGGAAACCAATGCAGATGGTTATACCACAGAAGAGATTGCAGCGATCAAAGACGAGTACGAAACAGGAAAATAGCTTTGTTCTTCCTCTGTGGGGTTTATTCCAAAACAGATGGATACACAAAAATCCGGTACAGAGAATGTACCGGATTTTTGCATCACATAATGAGAAAATAATCTTTATAAAAAGGAGAAGAAATGTTATGTATACCTACACACAAAAGCTTTCCGAGATGCTGCGGAATGATCTTTCCGAACGCTGTTCCTCAGCAGCCTATGCGATTATGGTGGATGGTAAGATATTAGCGGAAGATTCGATGGGGCGTAATCCAATTCGGGGCGGAACTTATAATGTGGGTTCCATTTCCAAAGTATATTGTGCAGTAGCAGTAATGCAGCTGGTAGAGCGGGGCTTGCTAGGATTGGATGATCCGATCTATCAATATCTCCCCCGATTCTGGATGCCGGATGAGAGGTTCAAACAGATTACCATGCGCCATTGTTTGAGTCATTCCAGTGGCTTTCCAGGAACACAATGGCGATGGCTTGCTGCGTCTACTCCAAGAAAAGATTACTATGAGGAGGTTTACCGCTTCTTATCTCACAGTGCTCTACATAGTAATCCGGGAGAGTTTTCAGTTTATTGTAATGATGGATTCACACTGGCAGAGATGGTTATTTCCGAATTAACGGGAATGGAGTATGGCGAGTATTGTATGAAATATATCACAGAGCCAATTGGCGCCCATTCCAGCCGTCAGTCCTCCCAGCGAAATACCGATTATCCGCATACGTTTATCGTGGGTATGCCACAAGAAAGTATCGGCCCGGAAGGTGCGGGTGGAATAGGAAGTACCATGTCCGATCTGTGCCTGTTTGGACAGTTGTTCCTGGAGGATAATCTGGTAATTTCCGAATTGTCTAAGAAAGAAATCAACCGTCCACAAGGAACAACCTTCCTTGCAGCAGATGAATGGAGTCCAAATTATGGCCTGGGCTGGGATTCTGTGGATATGCCGCATCAGGAATATTCTCTGGGGTGCGGTGTACTGGATAAGGGAGGCGGAACCAAAGAGTTCAGTTCCCGTCTGTTGGTTATCCCCAAATACAAGGCAGTGTTGGCTATTTCCGCAACATATGACTGCGGCATTGATGTAAAGGAAGAAATCTTACAGATGTTTGCAGTCTTGATGGCAGAGCGCGGTATTAATATTTGGAAGGATGCTGTTCCTGTAGATAAAGAAATAGCACAAAAGAATGAAGGAACCTATCTCGCAAGTGGAAGACAGCTTCAGGCTGCATTTTATGGTGCAAGAATGGATTTATTTACCTGCAATGCTCAAGGAGAAAGAAAGCTGCTCTATCGAAATTTACTCTGCCAGGACGGAGAATTCGTCTGGAAAAAACAATTTCATTTCCTATTTTCCCAGCAGGACGGAGTTAACTATCTGTTTGCAAAAGTACAAGAAAGAAAATTTCCATTTGCAGTGCGTGCAGAGGACTGTAAGGGAAATCCGGTTGGAACAAAATGGAATCAGAGATTGGGAAAATTGTATCTGATCTGCAATGTGTTCCCCGAAGACTTGATTGGAAGCAGTGAGCTGAACGCTTTTGAATTATATCAAAGTAAAGAGGCGGAAAATATCCTGATTGCTTCCTTTGTCAATGATAGCAGGGAGGGCAAAAGAGACCGCTTCGAAGTCCCTCTAACACCGTACAAAAATGAGGAGTATTTACAGAACTTGGCGGTAGGCGCAATTTTGATTCCATATCAAGCAGGACGAGATCTGCTCAATCTGTTTTTTGAAGAAAAAGATGGAATATCATACTGTGAGTGCTCTGGATATCGTTATCGGGCGGCAGATTCTCTCGAAGAGTATAAGGGACAACTCTTCGGCTCGGAAGAGGAAAATACAATTTACCGTATTCAACACTTAACTGTTCTTCCTGAGATTCCACAGGGAAGAAGAATACTTCTATTTAATCAGGAAGGAAGCGTTGTGTATGACAGCTTGATGAACGATCACTTTGAGCCGCTTGAACAGGGATATATCTCCCTTATTTAATGAGAAAACCCCCGAGAAATTTTCTCGGGGGTTTGTTTTAAGCAGGGAACACAATTGGAATAAATACGGCAGCAAGAAGTAGGCAAAAACGGCTTCCTATGAAGGTAGTAATAATAAAAGGAGTGCTGATGTGTTGAAAAATGAAAGAATAGTGGTCGCTATCTTCAATATTTGTGCGAGCTACTTCGGTGATGATATTTTGAACTCCAGGAAAGAAATAGAAGAGTCCTATAGAAGCAACGATACCAAGCATAGGCTCGCATCTCATTATTTTTGCTCCGACCGCTCCTCCAATCACCAGTCCCAGAATACTCAGCAGAATAATGACCAAAAGTGGAACAAGTTGTTTTGTAATGAGTGACCAGGAGAGATCTCCCAGCATCTGAAAAACCATAGTGAAAATAGCTGACATAATCAAACCGGAGGAAGCAGTGCGTTTCATCATATTCAGCCGAAAAAATCCTAAAGTGCTTCCGGTTAATCCAAGAATTACCAGCATGAATGCCCAGCCTAGCCCAGTGAGATCACCCAATAGATAGGATAAATACACAACAATTGCCAGCTGAAGCAGAGCAACGCTATTGGTTTCGTACTGAGGTGGAATCCAGGAAGTAAACCAAGGACTTGGATTCTCTGGAGAATTGAGTGCTATGCCATTGCGGTTGAATTTTTCATTCTGTACAGATGTAGCTGATGAAAGCGGACATTGATGCCAGTTTTTTTGCAGATGAAGAATATATCGTTTGGTGAGCAGGGAGCCAATTGGTTGTCCGACAGCATCGATCGTCATAGTGAGAAGGAGAGGAAGTGCAGTCAATTCGCCTAATCCCACATTATTGAGATGTTCAATAACCAGCATACCAGCAGTAAAAGCACCTCCGCAGGTGACAATTGCCCCGGAAAAAACGGTCGGAATCCCCAGAAAAAGCCCACCGACAAAAACAGTCAGCAGCATAGAAAATCCGCTGGCAATACAGCCAATTAGAATGAATTTCCAGTACTCGAGCAGATCTTTAGGAAGAATATTGGTAGTAACAGCTGCGACAAAGAAAGGAAACAGTATATTTCCAAGAGTGGCTAAACCAGAAAGTTCCGGATAGTTTTTAGGCATTCCCAGCGAAGTGGCAAGCAGATACAGAAGAATAATAGCTGCCATTGCGGGGATTTTTGCCCGACTCATAATAGAAATGATGTCTCCCAGTGCAATTAGAAAAAGGCAGGCGGTTAAAGCAAGAATTGTTTCCATAGTATCGACCTAAACCGTAGTTTCCCCAATGACTCTAAGAGCATTTTCAAAGAAGATCTTGTCGATCTGATCTGCGGAAAAGTGCGCTTTCTGCAGTTGATCGTACAGCAGATCAATACGGGAGATAGTGTGAATTTCCAGGGGATTTGCTGAGATTCCCCCGTCAAGGTCACTACCGATGGCAGCTGTCTCGATTCCGGAAATGTCTGCAATCATGCGAATATGCTGAGCAATGCGTTGGGCAGTCGAAACACCATCAGGATGTAGGAATCCGCCATAAAAATTCACGCCAATCACTCCACCCTGATTTCCGATAGCACGAATCATTTCCTGTGAGAGGTTTCTTGAATGATTGCATAGCTCCCGTACACAGGAATGGGAGGCAACTACTGGCTTTTTACTGTGTTCTAATACATCCCAGAATCCGCCGTCGGAGAGATGGGATACATCAATGATTATTCCCAAGCGATTCATTTCTTCGATTACTTCAAATCCAAATGGTTTTAGTCCACGAGACATGATTTCGGGATGTGAGCTATTGGGAAATCCCAGCGAGTTTTCATAATTCCAAGTCAAAGTAATCAAGCGGATTCCCTGCTGATAGAGGTGGTACAGACGTTCCATTTTTCCGTTGAGAATACCACCCTCTTCAACGGTCAAAAAGGCAGAAATTTTATTGACAGAATCATTTTCCCGGATTTGGGTAAGATTACTGGCAAGAGCAATTTGATCGGAATATCTTTCTGTTTCTAAGTTCATCCGCTGAATCATATCCAGAACATTCTGGTATCCATAGTCATAAGCCTGTGTAGGGGGAGCGGCATATGATTGGAAATCAGTGAAGCAGGCAAAAAACTCAACCATAGAGTGTGCTTGTATTAACGCGGGAAGATTGACTTCCAATGAAGGATTGCACAGATCCATTTCCGGTTGACTGAGCAGATTCGTTGCAGTGTCACAATGCATATCAATTAGTTTCATAAGGTGGACCTCCGTTTACTAAAGAATATGAGGACGGGTATACCGCCCTCATAATATATAAAAATTTTATAGAATAACAAACATCAACATTCTGCAGACTTCATACCAGTTATTACTCTGGTAAGTAATCGTTGTAGGATTTAATAAAGATGCTCCAGGATAAAAACTGCTTCTAACAGCTTTACAGTGATCTTTAAAGGTGATCTCTACTTCAAAATGTTCAGGAAGTTTGATTTTTGCATTGCTTAGATTCTGTTTGCAAGCATCTTCTGCTGCTTGACGGATTTTTTTGCACGCAAGTTTAGAACTAAGTCCCTGAGTATGGCCGCCAAAGTCATCCTTAACAGCAACGGTCAGGAGATTTGGATGTAGGGATTTGCTGCTTTCACACAATGTTTTGTCCCCAGTCAATAAGATGCTAGGGACACCATAATATGCAGCCATGTAGCTATAAATGAGAAATTCTGTTGCAATTTCTCCATTTACACGAATGTATTCTACTGCATCGCCAGAAATGGTATGACTGAGGACATTCCCTTCTTCTCCAGCAGCATTATGATATCCGATATACATAGCAGCATCGAATGTTTCATCAATCCCTTCAACCATACATCTAGGTTCAAAGGTCCAACCACGAATCAACTGTACATATTCTGGCATTTGTTCTGGATAGATGTTGATACCAGGGCCATGTGCGTCTTTTACAACAACTAACTCAGCTCCTGCAGCATGAGCACCTTCAGCAGCTGCGATTACTTCATTTGTCATTTCTTGGCGATTCCTCTCATAATCATGTCCTCCAATGTGAGTAGAATCCCAAGTGGCAGCGAAAGCGGTTCCTTCAATATCCGCACTGATAAATATCTTTTTCATAACAATCGGTCCTTTCTGTTGTATAATTATTTAATCAAAATTGGCATTAGAATGGTTCCAACAAGCAGACACATTTTTCCACCCATTGATGCGGTTATAATGGACGGAGCAGAAAGCTGTTCGATAAGATAAGCATGTTCGTCATCGTTTCTCGCATAACTGCGGGATACTTCGTTGATGATGTTTTTGATGCCAGGGAAGAGGTAGAGCAGACCGATAGTGGATGCTGCACCAAGCCATGGATCGTACCCAAACAGTTTTGCTCCCAACATACCACCAATAACAAGACCAAGAACACTTAAAACAACGATAACGATGATGGTAAGCAGTTTGTCTAAGATTGCAGAAATGGTTAAATCGTTGAGCATCTGAAAAACCATTGTGAAGATAGCCGCCATAATAATACCAGAAGAAACTGTACGATCCATCATGTTAAGGCGGAAAAATCCCAACAGGCTTCCGAGCTGACAGATGATAACCAACATCAAAGTCCAACCCAAGCCAGTAATATCGCCTAGCCAATATCCCAGAGCAACAGCAATGGCAATTTGGAACAGAGCGACTGCTTCAGTTTCATACTGTGGCGGAATCCAGGCAGTAAACCAAGGGCTTGGATTTTCCGGAGAATTGAATGGTACACCATATCGATTCAGTTTCTGATCTTTGTTAGTCTGAACTTGGATTCTTTTTTCTTTATCTGTTTTTAAGTAAGCATCCGAGACAATCAGCTTTTTTACGTATTTTTTGGTCAGGAAAGAGCCAATTGGCTGTCCAATAGCGTCCATTGTGGAAGCAAGGAGAAGAGGAACAGTAACCATACTGGTTAAACCGATTGCTTCTAAACGTTCGATCACAATCATTCCGCCTGTGAAGCCCATGCCGCAAGTTGTCATAGCCCCGGCAAACATTTCTCTTGGATCAAAGAGCAGTCCGCCGATGCCAATAGTAAACAACATACCGGTACAAACAGAGATTAATCCGATAACCAGAAAACGCCATTCTCGTATCATTGTAATAGGAGTAACGCTTGTAGCAGTTGCTGCTACAAAGATGATGAAGAATGTGTTCCCAATTGCAGCTAAACCTGACACATCTGGGAACTCTTTTGGCATCCCTAAAAACCAGATAGCAATCAGGTATGCTATGATGGAGGCAGCCAATGCAGGAATTTTTGCTTTTGTTATCAGCGAAACGACGTCACCAAACGCAACAAAGGCAAGACAGATGGCAAATGCTACTACAACTTCCAAAAAAATCACCTCGTGAATACTCCTGTACATTATTATATAGGAATGATATAATAAGGAGTGTTTTATTTCATGTAATAGTATAAAGTATAAAGTAAGTTGAAGCTCAACTGTTAAAACATATAAATATTATCATAAGATTTTATATAAGTTTCCAGGAGTCTTGCAATGAAAAAATTAAAAATCAATGATATTTCTAAGTTGTTTCAAATACCTGCATCTGCATTGCGCTATTATGAAAAAGAAGGATTGTGTCATTTTCAGCGGAGCGAGAATAACTATCGTTGGGCAGATATTCGAACCATCCGAAATTTGTGCGATATTTCATTCTATCGGAAATTGTCCTGTTCAGTGGATCAGATTGCCAAGTTGTCTCACATGAGTCGTCAACAAATTGTTTCTCTGTTGATGGAAAGTAAGATTAAGGTGGAAAAGCAAATCGTCCAGCTGAAAAAAATGCTGGATGACATCGACGAGAAATTGGAGCGGATTCAGAAGACCGATCAATTAATTAAAGAAAAACCATCGGTAGTGATGGCTGCTTTGCCTGAAATTCGGGAATTTAACCTCTTTTGCAGTGAAGATATCAGTCGCTTGATTGATTATGAAAGAAACTTGTTTATTATTATAGATCCGGACAATTCAAAGGACTTTTGTTATGGCTT
>OGGQ01002423.1_pt1 | contig 20359 bp, 17 predicted proteins | sample 1571191 | NCBI WGS metagenome assembly OGGQ01 (sample SAMEA2582061, study PRJEB24529) | metagenome | biome: Human gut stool | place: China | collected 2011
CCGCCGTCTCCTGCCCTTCATAGAGGATGGAGCCTGCGGTTTTGGGATAGACACCCAGAATGGTGCGGCCGCAGGTGGTTTTGCCGCAGCCCGATTCGCCCACCAGGCTGAAGGTTTCGCCGGGGAAGATGTCAAAGGTCACATCGTCCACGGCCTTGACGGTTTTGCCGCCCTTGGCGGGGAAATAGCGTTTCAGGTTTTTGATTTCAAACAGAGGCTGTTTACTCATGGTCGTATCCTCCTATCCCGGCGGGGGGAGTGACTTTGGGCGCCATGGGATGCTGGAGCCAGCAGGCCACCCCGTGGGTATCGGTGAGGAAATTCTCCTTGGGGATGGCTTTTTTGCAGATGGGCATGCAGTATTGGCACCGGGGGGCAAAGGGACATTGCTGCAAGGGAAGCAGCAGGTCCGGAGGCGTGCCCTGGAGGGAATAGAGCTTGCTCTTGCTCTCCTGGGCCCGGCCGGGGATGGAGGAGAGCAGCGCCCAGGTATAGGGATGGCGGGGAGAATCGAAGATCTCATCCACGGTGCCCCGCTCCACAATGGTGCCGGCGTACATCACCTGTACCTTGTCGGCAAAATCGGCCACCACACCCAGATCGTGGGTCACCAGGATCACCGACATGGAAAACCGTTCTTTCAGCGAGCGGAGCAGATCCATCAGCTGGGCCTGGATGGTCACATCCAGGGCGGTGGTGGGTTCGTCGGCGATGAGCAGGGAGGGGTTGAGGGCCAGGGCAATGGCGATCATCACCCGCTGGCGCATACCGCCGGACAGCTGGTGGGGATAGTTTTTCAGCCGGGTCTCCGGGTTAGGGATCTCCACCAGCTTGAGTAGCTCGATGGCCCGCTCCCGGGCTTTCTGCCGGGTGGTCTTTTCGTGGGTGAAGATGTTCTCCATGATCTGGTTGCCAATGGTCATGGTGGGGTTCAGCGAGGTCATGGAGTCCTGGAAGATCATGCTCATTTTGCTGCCCCGGATCCGGTTCAGTTCCCGGGTGGACAGCCCCAGGATATCCTGGCCCATAAACTGGATCTGGGAGCCTTCTTTGATGATGCCGCCGCTGCGGGACAGAAGGCGCATCACCGCTTTGGAGGTTACGGTTTTGCCGCAGCCCGACTCGCCTACCATGGCCAGGGCCTCTTTGACCCCCAGGTCAAAGGAGACGCCCCGCACCGCTTTGACTTCACCGGCGTAGGTGTTGAAGGACACATTCAGGTTTTTGACTGAGAGAAGGGAATCCATGGTATCACCTCCGGAGTTTGGGATCCAGCGCATCCCGCAGGCCGTCTCCCATCAGAGTGAAGGAGAGCATGGTCAGGGCGATGAGCAGGGCGGGGAAGAACATCATGTAGGGATAATAGAGCAAAGAGCTCTGAGCGGCAGAAGACAGGGCGCCCCAGCTGGTGTTGGGGGGCTGGACACCCAGGCCCACATAGCTGAGGAAGGCTTCGCCGAAGATAAAGCCGGGGATACGGAAGGTCACCGCCACGATGATGACGCTGAAGGTGTTGGGGATCATGTGGCGCACAACGATCTTCAAAGGAGAAACGCCCATCAGCCGGGCGGCCATCACATATTCCGAGCGGCTGATCTGGAGCATCTGGGAGCGCACCAGCCGGGCAATGGGACACCAGCCGGTGACCGTCATGGCGAAAAGCAAAGTGGGGATGCTGCTGCTTTCCAGCACCACCGACATCATGATGACCACCAGCAGATTGGGCACAGAGCTGAGGATCTCCACGATACGCATCATCAGCATATCCACCTTGCCGCCGAAGTAGGCAGCGATGCCGCCGTAGATGCAGCCCACCACGGCCACAATGGCAGCGCCCAGTACGCCGATGACGATGGACACCCGGCCGCCGGCCCACACACGGACAAACAGGTCACGACCCAGGTCGTCGGTGCCGAACCAGTGCTGGGCCGAGGGCCACTGCTTCCGGTTGAGAAGATCGTGGGCCGAAATGGAATGGCTGCTGAACATGGGGACAAAGATGGTACACAGGGTGATGATGATCAGCAGGCACAGAGCCACCACCGCCAGTTTGTTTTCAAAAAAGCGGCGCCAGGCGTCCCGCCAATAGATTACCGGCTTGCGGGCAAAAAGCTCGGCGGAGGCCGTGTCTGCCCCTTGGATCTGAAAATCTTTGGGGTCCAGGGCTTCTTCCTGGATGGAATTTACAGCATTTTCATTCATAGAGAGGCCTCCTTTCTAGTTTTCTTCCGCAATGCGGATACGGGGGTCGATGATGGCCAGTAGGATATCGCACACCAGGATGGAGAGGATATAAGTGCCGGTGAAGATGATATTCAGGCCCAAAACCACCGAATAATCCCGGTCATTGATGGCAGTGATGAAATACTTGCCCAGGCCGGGGATGGCGAAGATCGATTCGATGATGAAAGAGCCGGAGAAAATACCGGCGATGCTGGTGCAGATCATGGTGATGCAGGGCAGGAAGGAATTGCGGAAAATATGTCGGGAGACGATGCGGAAGGAGCTGACGCCTTTGGCTTCCGCCGTGAGGATAAAGTCCTGGTTTGTGATATCCAGCACGCTGGAGCGCATATACCGGGCATAGCTGGCCAGGGGTCCCACACACATACAGGCCACCGGCAGCACCAGGTGTCCCACGGTGCCCCAACCGGTGGTGGGGAAGAGGGGGACGGTAACGGTGAACACATACTGGAGCACCGCCGCAAAGACGAAGGTGGGGATGGTGGTGCCCAGGAGGGCCAGCACCATCACCAGCCGGTCAGGCCAGCGGTTGCGGTTGAGGGCGGCGATGATGCCGGAGACCGGGGCGTAGTTTGCCACGATGTCCACCACCTGGCGGCCGGGATACCGGAGGGATTGTCCCAGATCGCCGGTGAGCAGCTGCTGGATGAATTTCAAATACTGGACGATGAGGGGCTGATCAAAGCCGTATTTCTGCAAATACAGATCCCGGGTCTCCAGGGGCAGGTCCTGCACCATGGAGGTGATGGGATCGCCGGGGATGCTGTGTACCAAAAAGAAGGTGAGGGTAATGACACAGAAGAGCACCACCAGCATATAAAGGATACGCTTGAGGATGAATTTTGCCATTGTGTTTTCCTCTCTCTTTCATAAAAGGATGGGGAGGCGGGGAAAGAAAAACCCGCCGGGGAAAATCCCCGGCGGATCGTGGTGCAGGGTTATCTTCCCGAAGTGTAGACTCCCTTGAAGCTGGTGGTGTCAAAGGTGTTGCCGTTCAGGCCGTTCACATAGGAATAATAGAAACGGCGGGAAGCCTGGAAATAAATAGGCGCAATGGCGGCTTCGCGGATGAGCAGCTCTTCGGCCTGGCCGTAGAGCTCCAGACGTTTCTGTTCATCTTCGGTCTGGGAGGCTTCGGTGACAAGGGAGACATAATCGGCATTCTTCCACCGGGACTGGCCGCCCACTTCGGTGCTCCAGCGGCTCAGCTGGAACTGAGGCTCGTAGTTGGCGCCCCAGCTCATGGAGGCCATCTGGAAGTTGCCGGCGTTCACATTGCTCTGGTGGGTGGCGCTGTCGTTGAATTCCAGCTCCACGGTGCAGCCCAGAGCTTCCTGCCACAGCTGCTGATACAGCTCGGAATAGGTGCGGGCCTCGGCGGTGGTGGCGCCCCAGGCAAACTTCACGGTGAGCTTGGAGGGATCGTCGCCCAATCCCAGCTCCTGCATACCTTCGATGAGCAGGGCCTTGGGATCGTCCACTTCTTTTGCCAGGGCGGTGAGGGGTTCTTCCACATTTTCACGGAAGTTCAGATCGCCCACCTGGCAGTCGGGGGGAACCAGGCTGTAAGCGGGAGTGGCGGTGCCATTGGAAATCACTTCGGCCAGGGCGTCCCGATCCAGGGCCAGAGAGAAGGCCTGGCGCACTTTTTCATTGGAGAATACGCTGTCTTCGCAGTTGAAGACGACCATAGAGGTACGGGCGGAAGAGATCATCATCTCATCCATGTCGTCCCGGCCCTGGAATTTTTCCACATATTCCGGAGTGGAAACACCCAGGTAATCCAGAGAACCGTTTTCAAAGGAGGCCAGCTGGGCGTTGGAATCGGGGATGATGTTCATGGTGACCTTCTGGAGGTCAAAGCTGTCGGCATCCCAGTATTTGTCGTTTTTGACCAGAACCAGCTGGCTGTTGTGGGTCCAGCTCTCCAGGGTGTAGGGGCCGCAGCAGATCATTTTGTCGGCCTCGGTGCCCAGGGTGTCGCCATACTGCTCAGCGATGTCGGCACGGTCGGGGAAAAAGTCGGTGCTGGACAGCAGGGCCACATTGGGGGCGTTCAGCTTGAGCACCAGGGTGTTTTCGTCGGGAGCAGAAGCGCCCAGAGTGGACATATCGGCTTCGCCGCTGTTGATGGCTACGAAGTTTTCAATGCTGTTGTAGTCGCTCACATGGGGGAATGCGTTGTTGGGGTCGGCCTGGCGCTGCAGGGCAGTGAGATAGTCCTGAGCGGTGACTTTCTGGCCGTCGGTCCAGTAGTTTTCACGCAGATGAAAGGTATAGGTCAGGCCGTCGTCGGATACTTCCCAGGTTTCGGCACCGGCCCCTACCACTTCGCCGTTTTCAATGCGGGTCAGAGGCTCCAGAATGTTGAAGAACATATTCCGGTCCACCACGCCCACGAAGCGGGCCACATCCAGAACAGAGGGCTCGGCGTCGATGAGCACATTCAGGTACTGATCGGTGTCCTTGCCGTCCTCGGTCTGTCCCTGTTCTTTGTTGCCGCTGTCGTTCATGTTTTCGTCTGGGTTCTGCAAGGCTTTGTTGCACCCTGTAAAGAGGGTGACGATCATCATCAGAGCCAGCAGAAGGGAAAGCTTCCGTTTCATAATGATTCTCCTTTGTTTTATCTGGATCAATAAAGCTCGCCAGGAGCCATGATCTCCGGTTTCTGTTCGTAGGCCCGGACAATTTCTTCCGGAGCATACTTTTTGCGGATGACCACGCTGAGCACATATTCGTCAAACCAGCTGTCATCCATCACATAGTGGCCGTGGATGCCCATTCCGTCGCCGTAGCTGTTGTGTACCTTCCAACGCAGGGGTTTTTGGTTTTCATCCAGGCTGACCCCATCGAAAGCCATGATGTGAGTGCCCGAGGTGCCCTTGTAAAGGATGCGGTCGGTTTTGCTCAGCATCATGGGAGTGCCGAAGGCTTTTTCATAATCATAGAGCTGGGCGTGCATATAACCTGAGGGCTTGTGGGATTGCTTGGCCACATCGCACCCCATCACCACCTGCTGGCCGCCTTGCAGCTGGGCGATCACCAGTTTTTTGATGGTTTCGATATCCAGGTTCAGCATTTTGCTCATGTCGTCTGTTCCGTCCTGGTTTCCGGTGTAGGTTTTGCCATAGGGGCAGTGGGGCACCGGATGGTGGATGATGGTCATGTATTCTTCCACATCCATCTGGGCCAGGGCGAAAAACTCCAGGGGAGTGATGTTTTTCAGCGTCTTGAACTGGCCGTCCTTGGTTTTGTAGGGGAAATCGAAGGCGGCGGGGGGCTGACCCAGGAAGCGGCAGAGGATGCCGTAAACCCCGGCCAGCTCCTGTTCCTTGATGGACTGGATGGTTTCCGCTCCGGCCCCTTCCTCATGGGCCTGGCGCAAGGCGTGGGCGGCATAGCGCAGTTTGTCGCTGAGAATACGGGTGACATACTTGGTGTCCGGGGAGCACTGGGTGTCCGGCATGACAAACTTGGGAACAACGCCGTACTTTTTCGCCAAAGGTGCAAAGACGAACCATTGGCCGTTGTCCATAATGGGCCGGCGGAGCATCTGGAGCATCGCCGGGCTGCGCAGAGGCTTGTCGAAATTCCGGCACACATTCTCAAGGAACTTGGAGCTCTTTTCCAGCTGGTCATAGAAATAGGTGAAGTTCTGGGAAAGCTCGAAGTTCTTTTCGGCAAGATTCAGGTTTTCCGAAATGCTCTGGCGCACCACATTGAGGGAGGCGAAGGCCCAGCAGCGCAGGCTTTCTCCCTGGTCGGTCACCCCCTCGTCCCACACATCCACCGAGAAGGTGAAGGGCAGGCGGCGGGGCACATCCACATCCATCACCCCCAGAAGCGGGCCGTTTTTGGTGATGGCCCTGGCGGCCTGGTGGCCGCTTTCATCGGATTCCCAGGCGGCGCGGCAGCGCTCCAAAAAGTCTTTTGTGATGCAGTTTTCCAAGGATATCTCCTCCTTCATTACAGTGGATAGGATTGAAACCAGGCGATCACATCGTCAATATAGCTGGTGCCTTTCAAGGAGTGATCGGCGCCGGGATAGACGATCAGCTTGTGGACTTTGTTTGCCTTGGACAAGGCGGCGTCCATGTCATAGGCCTGCTGGGGAACCACCCGCCAGTCGTCGGTGCCCTGACAGATGAGGATAGGCGGGATGATCTTTTCCGGCCAGCATACCGCCGAGCGGGCCTGGAAGGCCTCCGGCTTTTCCTCCGGTGAGCCGCCCACCAGTTCGTGAAAGACCTGCTTCATGCTGTCCTCCCGAGTGCGGTACATGGTAAAGCAGTCGGCCAGGCCCGCACCAATGGCGGCCGCTCGGATGCGCTTGTCCCGGGCGCAGCACAGATAGGTCATCATGCCACCACGGGAATGGCCCAGCATATAGATGCCTTCGTGGCGGGTAAAGGGTAGAGCCAGGGCGATGTCGGTGAGGGCGATCCCATCATCCACATCGGCGCCGCCGAATTCCTCCTGACCGGTGCCGCCGCAGTTGCCCCGGTACTGGCTGCCCAGGGCCACATAACCCCGCTGGGCCAGACGGCACAGCATCCGGGGGTGCAAAGCGCCGAATTCCCGGTTGCCGCCCCGATTGAACAGGATAGCGGGCAAGGCCCCGTCCATCGTTTCCGGAAGGGCCAGATACCCCATCACCCGACAGTCTCCGCTTTGGTAGCAAAGGGAAAACAGACGGATGTGCTCTCCATATTCCGGTGGACATTCTTCCTCGTTGACCTGGAGTATTCCAGGGGTCTGCTGGATGGCGGTCAAAATGTCCATAACAATCCCCCCTTTTGCAAAATTCATCTTATAATGTTATATGATGTTAATAATCCTAGCATGATGAATAGATGCTGTCAATAAACACCACACAAAATCGTAGAAATTGGCGAAAAATATCGTGAATTTTTAGACAAATTGACAAAAGGAAACAGTCTTCTCAGGAATCAGCGGTATTCCAACACGCTGCCGCTGCCGATGGGACGCACCGGCACAGCCTGGTGGATGCGGCAGCGGGAAGGGAAATCGGTGCAGTGGCAGGGGGTAATGTGGGAAAGGCCCAGCTGGGAGAGATAGTTCACCGTTTTGTCCATTCGTTCTTCGGTGGGATGGAGCAGATGGAAGCCGCCCACAATATCCTGGACTTTGCTTTTTCCGGTGATGGCCTTGGCGGCCTCCACCGTGTTGCAGATGCCGGCGTGGGCACAGCCGGAGAGAATCACTAGGCCTTCTTCGCCGTCGAAGACCAGGGAGGTGTCGTCCAGCAGTTTGTCCTCTTCCCAATCCCCATTCAGTTTGGTGACCACCTTGGAGTGGGTGTTTTCAAACTCCAGCACCCGGGGGATCTGTCCCAGGAAGGTGAGGTGAGGGGTGAGGGCATAGGAGCCGGAGACCGGAATGATATTGAAATAGCCTTCCAGCAGCTGGGGGCTGAGTACATTGCCCATGTTCTTTCCGTTCAGGCACTTGGGGCACAGGGCGTTGGGATGAAGAATCAGATCCACCTTCTTTTCCACCTGGCGGGCTTTGTAGTATTCCATCAGGTGATACAGGCCGCCCATGTGGTCGTCGTGGCCGTGGGAAAAGACAATGGCGTCCAGATCGGTGAGATCGATGCCCAGGATCTGGGCATTTTTCAGGAACAGGTCGCTGAAGCCGGTGTCAAAGAGGATCTTTTTGCCCCCTTCTTCCACATAAAAGCTGAAGGCCGGTTCCCCTTGGAAGTTAATTCCCACCAGGGTGTCGTTGTCCACCAAAACAGTGACTTTCATCGTGGTTCCTCCTTTGAATAAAAGTTCAATATAGCGAATAAAATCGGTAATAGGATAGCATATACATTGATAAACTTCGAATTGTTTTTTCAAATAAATGTAAATAATATTATTTTTTTTTTTTCGATAGATCAAAACAATGGCAAAGACCCCTTGCAAAAGACGGCGGTTTGGCGCATGATAGAGGCAAGAAGAATCATGCCACAGACTATAAAGGGAAAGGATGAAGGTGCAATGGAAGAAAAATGGACACAGACGGCCAAGGAACTGGAAGATGCGCTTTTGGAGATGAGCCGTACCATCCATCAGAACCCGGAACTGGGGTTTGAAGAGCACAAGGCCCAGGCCCTGTGTACCGACCTTTTGGAAAAAGAGGGATTTTCGGTGGAAAAGGGGACGGGAGGCATTGAAACCGCCTTCAAGGCCCGGTTCCCCTTGGGCAACGGCCAAGGTCCCCGGGTGGCCTTTCTGGCGGAATATGACTGCCTGCCCGGTTTGGGCCACGCCTGCGGCCACAATCTCATCGCCGGAGCAGCAGTAGGGGCCGGTATTTTGCTGCGCCGTCTGGCCGGGGATGTAAACGGAGAAGTGGTTGTTATGGGCACCCCCGCGGAAGAAGGGGGCGGCGGTAAGGTCATCATGCTGGAAAATGGGGCCTTTGACGATGTAAACTATGCCATCATGATGCACCCCTCCACCGAGAATCTGGTGGGTCGGGGCGGCCGGGCCACGGTGAAGTTCGACATCGCTTTCCACGGAAAAGGCTGTCACTCTGCCGGACCGGAAAAGGGAATCAACGCTCTCAATGCAGTGATTCTGCTCTTTAACGCCATTGACAATCTGCGGCCGCTGCTGCCCACCGATACCAATATCAACGGCGTCATTCTGGATGGGGGCAAGGCCTGCAATGTGATCCCTGATTATGCCCATGCCCAGTTCAGCGTTCGGGTGCGTACCCAGGCTGAAGGGGAAGTGGTGATGGAGCATCTGCGCCGGGTGATCCAGGGCGTGGAGCAGCTCACCGGCGCTCGGGCGGAGTATGTGCTGGAGCCGGGGTATGCCGAGAGGTATCCCAACGATCACATTGAGCGGGAGATCCAGAAGACCCTGGAAGAGCTGGGAGAAGAGGTGGAACGGGCGCCGCTGATGGGCCGCTATGGCTCTTCGGATATTGGCAATGTGACGCTGAAAATGCCGGCAGTGCACACCTATTTCAAGATCGCTCCCAAGGGTGTGGCCAGCCACACACCGGAGTTTGAGAAGGCATCGGATACCCCCTATGCCTATGAGCAGATGATGAAGGCCGCTCTGGCCATGGCCCGGGCCGGAAGCCGTATTCTGTCCGATGGGGAGTTCCGCAGCCAGGTGGATGAGGAATTTGCCCAGCAGGCCAAGGCTCGGGAAGAAGCCAAAAAACAGGCATAAATCCGCTGAAAACAGAAAAAGCCCCCGTTTCATGGAAACATTCCCATGAAGCGGGGGCTTTGAGCGTGTCGAAAAAGTGGCGAAAGCCACTTTTTCGAATTTTTGCAAGGGTCTGCATGCAGCCGATTGGCCGCTTTCAGCAGTCAATCGGCCACACTGGCCCCTTGAGAGGTTCAAAATGGGGCAGAGACTTTTCCACCCTGCGTTTTTTCCGACAGTTTAAGGGTTTCTTTTTACAGAGGTTCGTTGTCCTTTTCCTCCTCTTCGGACTGGGCCTCTTCTTCCTCTTCCTCATCCTCGGGGCGGACAAAGTCATCCTCATCCAGGTCTTCCGAGGGCTGCACCGCTCCGGCGGCGGGATGGACAGGGATCACATAATCCTCCGGATTGGGTTCTTCCATGGGAGGGGCAGAGTGGCCCGGCTCCTGGCGGATCATTTCATTCAGCTCGTCGTTCTGACAGCGGATCATCTGCCAAAGCTTGGCCCCGGCCAGAGCCAGGCCGGCGGAAGCGGCGGCAAACAAAGCAAATTTGGTTTTCTTTTTCATAACCGTTCCTCCTCGGTCAGCAAGGTAAAATTATCACATCAGCGGGGCGAACATCCGCAGCAGAGCCCGGCCCGTCTTGATATACCAGGGCGCCCGGCGGCAGTCGGCCAAAGAGATGATCTGGCACCGGCGCAGAGTCTTGGTAAAATCGTCCCGCACATCTTCCACTGTGTCGGTGCCGTAGAGGAGCACACCACATTCAAAGTGGAGGTACAGACTGCGGTAATCCATGTTGATGGTGCCCACCACACACCACCGGTCGTCCACCACAATGGTTTTGGCGTGGTTGAAACCGGGGGTGTATTCATAGATCCGCACCCCGGCCTGGAGCAGCGTGGTATAGTTGGCCCGGGTGACGGCATGGACATACCATTTGTCCGGAATATGAGGGGTGATGATGCGCACATCCACGCCCCGTTTGGCCGCCGCCGTCAGAGCGGTGACCGTTTCGTTGTCGATGATCAGATAGGGGGTGTTGATATAAAGATACCGGTTGGCGCTGTTGATCAGGTGGAGATAGACGGTCTCCGATACCGGCTCCCCATCCAGAGGGTTGTCGGCAAAGGGCTGGACGATGCCGCCGGAGTGGACTTCGGGAAAGACGGGGAAAAAGGACATGATGTCCTCTTTGCTGCCCCGCAGGTAATTCCACATGGAAAGGAAGATCACCGTCAGGTTCCAGGCCCCGGGGCCTTGGATCAGAATGGCGTTGTCCTTCCAGTGGCCGTATTTTTTCCGGGCGTTGATGTATTCGTCCGCCAGATTGATGCCGCCGGTGAAGGCGGTGTGACCGTCCACCACCAAAATCTTCCGGTGATCCCGGTGGTTGAAATGGGAATTGAGCACCGGCAGGAAGGGATTGAACACACAGCAGCGGATGCCCATCTGCTCCAAAGTGAGATCGTACCGGTAAGGCAGGGTCATCACACAGCCCAGATCGTCATAGATCAGGCGCACATCCACCCCTTGGGCCGCCTTTTGCCGCAGAATCTCCAGAATCTCGCCCCACATTTTTCCGTCTTCCACAATGAAATACTCCAGGAAGATATAGTGCTGGGCTTTTTGCAGCTGGGCCTTCATGTTTTCAAAGGCCAGTTCGCCCAGGGCGAAATACTTGGTGTGGGTGTTTTCACACGGAGGACAGTAGGCGTATTTCTGCACATAGCGCATCAGTCCGGCAGCGGAGGGGGCCCGGGTCTTGACCCGCTGGATCAGCGGATCGTTGTTCCGCAGGCTGTTGGCCATCTGCCTTTGCACCGACTGCATCTTCTGCCGGCTCCATCGGCCCATGTGGTTGCCGCCCAGCAGCAGGTAAAACAGCCCGCCGAACACCGGGAAAAGCAAAATGGGCACGATCCAGGCGATCTTGTACGCCGGGTTGCTCTGGCCGTTGACGATGATGAGCACCACGATCAGACTGATGACCAGGGACAGGGCATAGAAATAGACGAAATAGCTGCCGAAAGACATTACAACAATGGCCAGGAACACCGCCTGCACCAGAATGGATACGCCCACCATGGTCACCCGCATGGTGAGCAGTTTCAGCAGCTTTTTCAGCAGGTTTTTTAAGATAACGCCCCACCTCCTTTGGCGGCCTGACGCTTTTTCTCGAAAAAAGGTCGAATGTATCATAACACACCGGGGGAGGGGAAAAAGCAATAGATTGTAAATTCTCCCTCCCCCGCAGGTTGGTTACTGGCAGAGTTTCTGGAGAACCGCCTTGAGCAGGTCATAGGTGCGGGCAAAGGAATCCAGCTCCATATGCTCTTCGGGGGAATGGGCGCCTTCGCTGTTGCAGCTCATGGCCACCATGTCCACGCCGGGCATTCTCTTTTGGAAGATGCCGCATTCCAGTCCGCCGTGTGTGGCCACCACGGTTCCCTCTTTTCCGGTGAGGGCCTTGTAGCAGTCCAGCACAGTCTGGCGGATGGGGGAGTTCTTTTCGATTTCCCAGGATTCGTAGTCGTCGTGATGGCGTACCGAAGCTCCCAGAAGATCGCCCAGAATGTCCAGACGGGCAGCCATGTCCTGACGGTAGGCGTCGTTGCTGCTGCGCATGGAGACGATGCACTTGCATTCTGTTTCGCTGGTGTGCACGCTGGCGAAATTCTCCGAAGCCACCACACGGTCATTCATGGTCAGGTCCCGCAGCTGAGGCCCGCAGGGCAGCATCACCATCAGATGCATCATCTGGCGGCTCTGCCCCAGGGAAGCGGCCTGGTATGTTCCAGCCGGTTCCGAGGAGATTTCCACCCGGAAATCCTTATCGGCGGGCATCAGCTGAGAACGGATTTCTTCTTCGGTCTGCTTGACCAGAGCCTGGGCCGCATCCAGCTTGTCCTGGGGCACAAGCAGCACAGCATCGCATTCCCGGGGAATGGCGTTGTCCTTGTCACCGCCCTGGCAGGACTGAACCCGGCACTCCATTTCTTCCATCAGACGGCGGAAAAGGCGGCCCATGAGCACATTGGCATTGCCCAGACCCATGTGGATCAATCCGCCGGAATGGCCGCCGGACAGACCGCGGATGGCCAGACGGAGCAGAGCCCCATTTCCCTCTTCCATGGTCAGGGGCAGGGTGAAGTCGGTGACCTGGCCGCCGGCACTGCCGCAGCAGAACACACCTTCCGGACCGCAGTCCAGATTGATGAGACGGCGGGCATGGAGACGGCTGTAATCCAGGTTGTGAGCGCCGATGAGCCCCACTTCTTCCGAAGCGGTGAAGACGCATTCCAAAGGAGGATGCACCAGGGTACGGTCTTGCAGAATGGACATCATCCAGGCAACGGCCACGCCGTTGTCGGCGCCCAGGGTGGTGCCTTTGGCCCGCAGGATATTGCCTTCCACCACCAACTGGATGGGATCTTTCAAAAAGTCATGCTCCACATCCCGGTTCTTTTCGCACACCATGTCGGTGTGGCCCTGAAGCATCAGGGGCGGCAGGTTTTCACAGCCCTGAGAGCCGGGCTTTGTGATGCACACATTGAAGTGTTCGTCCCGCCAGGCTTCCAGTCCCTGCTCCTTGGCAAAGTCCAGCAGGTACTGGCTGATGGCTTCCTCATTTCCCGAACCACGGGGGATGCGGCTGATCTCCTCAAAATACCGGAGCGCCATTTTGGGCTCCCGGCCTTCCAGCAGATATTCCATGGTATTTCCTCCTCTATTTTGTGTTAAACCAAAGGGACAGGCCCTTTTTTCCATTATATAAAAAAAACCGTTCCTTGTCCACGCTTTCCCCTCTTGACAAAAGGGAGAAGTTCGCATAAAATATGAACTGTACTAACACACATAATACAGATAACACACCTTGGGAAAGGAGGGTACGGATTGATCACCATAGACTATAAAGACCGGCGGCCCATCTATGAGCAGATCGTCAGCAGCATAGAAGATCTGGCGGTGCGAGGGGTGCTGGAGCCGGACAGTCAGCTGCCATCGGTGCGGCAGCTGGCGGTGGAGCTTTCCATCAACCCCAACACCATCCAGCGGGCCTATTCTCAGCTGGAAAAGACCGGGGTGATCTATTCGGTCAAAGGCAAGGGGAATTTTGTGGCGGCCGATCCCAAACGGCTGCGGGAGGAAAAAATGGAACAGATCTTGCAGGAGATGGAGAAGCTGCTGCGTCAGGCTTTGGCCCTGGGCGTCGAGCGAGAACGAATGGAAAACTGGCTGCACAGCCTGCTGGAGAAGGAAGAAGGAGGGAACAAGGCATGATAACGGCTACCGATGTAACCAAGCGTTTCGGCAATATCCTGGCGGTGGACGCCGTGACGGCCGAGATCCGGGAAGGCAGCGTTTTTGGGCTGATCGGCTCCAACGGCGCCGGAAAATCCACCTTTTTGCGTATGGTCGCGGGTATTCTCCGGCCGGACAGCGGCAGTCTGATGGCCGATGGCATGGAAATTTATGAAAACCCCCAGGTAAAGGGGCGGATCTTCTATATTTCCGACGAACAGTACTTTTATTCCAACGCCACCCCTCGGGAACTGCGGGATTTTTACGCCAGCATCTATCCCGGCTTTGATAAAGGCCGGTTCCAGACTTTGATGAAGGGCTTCGACCTTCAGATGGAGCGGAAGATCAACACCTTTTCCAAGGGCATGAAAAAGCAGGTGTCTGTGATCTGCGGCATCTGTTCCGGGGCGGACTATCTTCTGTGCGACGAGACCTTTGACGGACTGGACCCGGTGGCCCGGCAAGCGGTCAAGAGCCTTCTGGCCGGAGAGGTGGCCGAGCGGAACATGACCCCGGTGATCGCTTCCCACAACCTGCGGGAGCTGGAGGACATCTGCGATCATGTAGGCCTTCTGCATCGGGGCGGCATTTTGTTCAGCCGGGATCTGGAAGATATGAAACTGGGCATCCACAAGCTTCAGTGTGTGTTCCAGGAGCCGGTGGAGCGGGGGGACTTTGCGCCCCTGGAAGTGATGAGTTTTGACAAGCGGGGCAGCCTTTTTACCATTACGGCCCGCTCGTCCCGGGAGGAGCTGGAGGAAAAAGTCCAGTCCATGGGCCCGGTGTTTTACGAAGTGCTCCCCCTGTCTTTGGAGGAGATCTTTATCAGCGAAACGGAGGTGCAGGGCTATGACATCAAAAAGCTTCTGTTCTAAGGAAGAGTCCCGGCTGCTGCGGATGATGACAAAGGAAAAAATGCGCCGCAGCCTGTGGGCCATCAGCCTGTGTACCCTGGCCTTCTTCTTCATGCTCACAGTACCCACCATCATGGGGGTGCAGCAGGGGCTGGAGCGGCGGAAGCTAGACCCCCAGGCCATGGAATCCATCTATTCCATGCTGAGCACCATCGTGGGCCGGCACAATGTGTTTGTCACCTTGGCCACCGTGGCCATGGCCGTGCTTCTGGCGGCGGTGAGTTTCCACTATATGCACAAGAAAAAGCAGGTGGACTTTTACCACAGCCTTCCCATTCGCCGTCCCTGGCTCTTTTTGGCCAATTTCCTGGCGGGGCTGTTTGGGTTCCTGTTTGCCTATCTGCTCAATCTGGTGTTGTCTCTGGGCATCATCTTCTGTTCCGGCTTCGGTAAGGCGCTGAGCGGGCCGCAGGTGCTGGGAACCATGGTGCTGCATCTGGTGTTTTTCCTGGCGGTTTATGCCCTTTCCATTGCAGCTCACCAGCTGGCGGGCACCACTGCCACCGGACTTCTTTGCACCGGGTTTTTGCTGGCATTGTTCCCGGCGGCCCTGGGGCTGACCATCGTCTACGGTCAGCTGCTGTACCGCCATTGGTATCTGCCCGATGAGATCTTCAACCGCCTGGGACAGTGGCTTTCCCCTCTGTGGAGCTACTTTACCATGTCTTTTTCCTACAACGATTCCATCCGGGCGGGAATGGTGGTTTATTGGCTTTTGTGGGCGCTGGTGCTGGGAGGAGTGGGAATGTTCCTCTATACCCGCCGCCCCTCGGAGAGCGCAGGAAAAGCCGTGGCGTTTTCCCGACCGGCCGCTGTGCTCAAATATATCGCCGTTATTCTGTGCACCCTGGCCGGAGGCGTACTCTTCCGTGTGATCGGTGTGGGCCTGGGCTGGCAGATCTTCGGCTTTTTCTGCGGCGGGATCATCTCCCACTGTGTGCTGGAGGTGGTCTACAACCTGGACTTCAAAAAGATCTTCTGCCATATCAAGGGCCTGGGGATCTGCGGGGTATGCTTTGCCGCCCTGTACACCGCCTGCCATATGGATCTTTTTGGATATGACAAGTTCCTGCCCACGGCGGATCAGGTGAAGGCGGTGAGCCTGATGAGCAATGAGAATGAGGACTATGTGCTGAGTGTGGATGAAACCCAGCTGGACACTCTGTACCGGCAGACCTATCGCCAGCCGGAGAACATCAAGGCCGCTTTGGAGCTGTGTGCTTCCTCCATCGAACCGGCCTCGGAGGAAAGCGGCTGGGATGGAGCCCGAATCTGGGTCTGTTATCAGATGAACAGCGGCCGGAAGGTCTACCGCAGCTACTTTGCCCCCTCCCGGGAGGCGTTTTTGGAACAATGGGCCGTCCTTTATGACAGCCGGGAGTATAAAGAAAATTACTATCCCATCTTCCAGGTGGAGGACAACGAGCTGCAAAGCGTAGGCTGCTGGCAGGGCGAAGGAGATTATACCGGCTTTGTGCGGAAGCAGGAGCAGGCGGTTGCGCTGGCCGAGGTCCTGCGGGAAGAGACTTTGAGCCTCACCGTGGAGCAGCTGAAGCATCAGGCGCCGGTGGCCATGCTGGAATGGGGAAACGATCCCAATTACGGCAAAGAGGGCAATTACAGCCACATGGTCACTCAGATGCCGGTGTACCCCTCCATGGAAAAGACGCTGGCTCTTATGGAAGAGTACGGCATCTATCAACCGGGGGCCGTGCTGAATCTGGATGAGGTTCAGGGCGTATGGCTGTGGAGCTGGGATAAGGAAGGTGCTCATACTTTGGATCTGGAAGAGGATATTGCCATTGCCAACACCCAGGTCAGCGGCGATGGGGATGTGTATATCAACGACAAAGAGCAGATCGCTCGGATGCTGGAAAAGGCAGTCCTCACCGAGCTGGCCGAAAAGAACCCCTATTTTGAAGAGGATTCTGTGCGGGCCCGGTTTGTTTTGGATGAAAACATGGGTTACAGTGTGGACTGTGTGTTCCCCGCAGGAGAGTTCCCTCTGCGAAAGAAGTAAATAAAGCTGAAAACACAAAAAACGCAGGCAAACGCCTGCGTTTTTTGCTGTTTAACTGTTTATTTGATACCGGCCAAACGAAGGATCACATGACCGGCGATCATCAGCCCGGCCACCGAGGGGACAAAGGACAGGCTGCCGGGGGTCTGACGGCGGCCCGGCGGTGGAGCCTCACCACCGGAGAGGGGAGTCAAAGGCTTTTCATCGGACCAGAGCACCTCCAGATGGAAGATGCCCCGGGCTTTCAATTCCCGGCGCATCACTCGGGCCAGAGGGCATACCGAAGTCTCGCCGATGTCCCCGATACGGAAGCGGGAGGGGTCCAGCTTGTTCCCCGTGCCCATGGAGGCGATGAGGGGAACCCCGGCCCGTTGGGCTTCCTCTGCCAGAAGCAGCTTGGAGCTCACCGTGTCGATGGCATCCACAATGTAGTCATATTCGCTCAGCTGGACTTGCTCCCGGGTCTCCGGTCCATAAAACAGACACAGGGCTTCCACCTGGCACTGAGGGTTGATGTCCTGGATACGGCGGGCCATCACCTGGGCCTTTTTCTGACCCAGAGTGCTATGAAGAGCCGCCAGCTGACGGTTGCAGTTACTCAGGGCCACTTCGTCCGGGTCCACCAGGGTGATGCGTCCCACTCCGGCTCTGGCCAGAGCCTCGGCCACATAGGAGCCGACGCCACCCACGCCAAAGAGCAAAACGGCGGATTGTTCCAATTTTTTCTGGGATTCCTCCCCCAGCAGAAGCATCTGGCGGGAAAAGGGAAGATCGGTCATAGCAAAAGCCCTCCCGGGTGTTTTTCTTTTTATGATACCCCATTTTTGGAGAAAAAGGCAAGGTTTATTGGGCAGGTTCCCATTCTTTGGCCCGGCGGAGAAAGGTCTGGTAGGAAATGCCCAGGGAGAGGGCGGCCTGGCGGGAGGAAATGCCCCCTTGACGCCACAGATCGGCCAAAGCGGGGAAATTTTCCGGCAGTTCCATCCGCTGAGGGCCGAAGTGGACGCCCCGGGATTGGGCGGCAAAAATCCCTTCCCGTTGGCGTTTGCGGGTGTTTTCCCGCTCGGTCTGGGCCACATAAGAAAGGAGCTGCAAAACGATATCGGCAATGAGGATGCCTGTCAGGTCCTTGCCCCGGCGGGTGTCCAGAAGGGGCATGTCCAACACTACCACAGCGGCCTCCTTGGTTTTGGTGATTTTCCGCCACTGGTCCAGGATCTGGGAATAGTTCCGGCCCAGGCGGTCGATGCTGGTCACCACCAAGGTGTCCTCGGCTTTCAGCTTGCGGATGAGTTTCTGATAAAGGGGGCGGGCGAAATCCTTTCCCGATTGTTTTTCCACCACAATATTTTTTTGTTCCACACCGAAATCCAGCAGAGCCTTGATCTGCCGGGCTTCATTTTGTTCTCTGGTGGAAACCCGGGCATAGCCATAGATCTTTCCGTTCATAATGAGAGCCTCCTATAAAAAGATAGTTGGTTTCATTTTAACGAGGCCCAAAATAAAAAAGCCTGCCCATTTGGCAGGTTTTGCAAAGGGACCGTTACATATTGTATAGATTTTGTAACGAAAAAAATTTTTGAAAAAAGACTTAATTTCCCTTTTCGGGTGCCGATAAACATAGTGTACGGAAAAAGAAGAACATGAGGATAGGCTGTTACAAGTTGCATACAACCTGTAACAGATAGCGCCAAGGAGGGCTTTTTTATGCTGACACTGGGTCTCCGTTCGGGAGAATACATCGTCATTGGTGATAACATCGTCATCAAGGCGGTGCAGCTGGACAATCAGGTGCAGCTGGCCATTGATGCCCCCCGAGAGGTGTCCATCCAGCGGGAAGCGGTGTATGAGCAGACCCATCCCACACCGGAGTGCATTATCCGCCTTCAGGAGCGGGATCGGAAAAAGCGCTCCAAAGCCAAAGCGGCCGCTGTGGCCGAATAATTTTGATTTCGGACCTTCCGCCGTCCGGTACCAACGGCGGGATGGCTGAAATAAATCGTGCGGGGGGAAGGATACCCCCGGTTACACACTAATAGGAGGAAAAAATTATGCGCATTCAACACAACATCATGGCGATGAACGCCTACCGGAATTATTCCAACAACACCAGCGCTCTGAGTAAGAACCTGGAAAAGCTGTCTTCCGGCTACAAGATCAACCGCGCCGGTGACGACGCTGCCGGTCTGGCCATTTCTGAGAAGATGCGTGCCCAGATCACCGGTCTGGATGTGGCTCAGAAGAACGCCAAGGACGGCATTTCTCTGGTGCAGACCGCTGAAGGCGCTCTGACCGAAGTCCATGATATGCTCAACCGTATGGTGGAGCTGGCCGACCAGTCCGCCAACGGCACCTATGACGGCACCGACCGTGTTCAGCTGCAGAAGGAAGTTACCGAGCTGAAGAAGGAGATCAACCGCATCGCTGACTCCGCCAACTTCAACGGCATCAACCTGCTGGATGGCTCTCTGTCCGCTGAGGGAAAAGTGGGCGGCGCAGGTGGCGCAGGTGGCGCAGTGTCTCTGGAAACCGAGCTGAGCGGTGCGGAACTGATTGTCAAGGATGTAGCCGCCACTAAGGGAAGCTATAAGAGCGCCGCCTTTACCGACGGAGCTATCAAGAATGGCGAGACGATGGAGTTCACCATCACCCTGAACAACGGCAAGAATATCACCGTCTCCCTGACGGCTCAGGACAACACCGACGGCACTGCCGGCGGCAAGCTGGTGGGCGCAGACGGCACCGTGTACGGCACCTATGTAGCTGGTGGTGCTACCGGCCCCACCAAAGAGGAACTGGCTAAGGCGATGACCGCCGCTTTGAAGGACAGCGCCATCGGTGACGACTTTAAGGTAGTGGACAATGGCAACGGCAGCTTTACCCTGAACAATAAGGTGGCTGGTGCGGATGCCCCCCAGATTTTGAAGGATTTCAATGTTACCATCAAGAATGCGGATGGCACTGAGAAGTCTCAGGCCACCAATGCCCTGGATGTTACCTCCAAGAAGGGCGAGGATGCCTATCAGACTATCGATGCCGACCAGCTGCAGGAGTATGACGGTACAGACAACACCGTTCTGACCATCAACGGCAAAAAGTTTGCCATTCTGGTTCAGGATGGCACAGCTGCCACCGACAAGCTGATGAAGCAGGCTAAGGAAGCCGGTCTGGAACTCATCATGGTGGCAGACAAGGCTGTTACCAATGGTGGTGCTCCTGATGGCAGTTTGCATCTGGGTGCATATGATACGACAAATACTACCAGTGGCCCCAATAAGACCGAGGAACAGGCTGCTGCGAAAGCGCAGGGCGAAACCCTTGCTGCTGCATTGGGCAAGGCACTGGGTTATAATGTAAGCTTTGTCGAGGCGAGCGACTCCGATTCCGATGATACGAACGATGTGAAAGCTCACTTTGCCTTTAAGAAGGATACCACCATTGATCCCGGCGCAAAGGTAGGCGGCGGTCTGACCCTGCAAATCGGCGACACTTCCGACAGCTTCAACCAGCTGAATGTCACCATCAACGATTGCCACACCTCTTCCATGGGCATCGACGCCATCGATATCTCCGATCAGAAGGGCGCCCAGGCCGCTGTGGATGTGATTAAAGAGGCCATCAACTATGTGTCCGATGTGCGCGGTACTCTGGGCGCTACCCAGAACCGTCTGGATCACACCATCAACAACCTGAGCG
>OGGQ01002436.1_pt1 | contig 20192 bp, 21 predicted proteins | sample 1571191 | NCBI WGS metagenome assembly OGGQ01 (sample SAMEA2582061, study PRJEB24529) | metagenome | biome: Human gut stool | place: China | collected 2011
CCAGTCTTTAATAACACCGACTCTCATGCCGTGTGGATTAACTTTCTGTCCCATAACTGCCTCCTATCTCTCATTCAGGACAATGGTGATGTGGCTCATTCTCTTCTCGATTCTGTAAGCCCTGCCCTGTGCTCTCGGTTTCACTCTCTTCATGATCGGGCCCTGATCTGCGTAGCATTCCTCCACATACAGGTTTTCCACGTTCATGCCGTTGTTGTTCTCAGCGTTTGCAATTGCTGATTTCAACAGTTTTTCAATCAAGCTGGATGCATATCTGGGATTGTAAGTTACAATACCAAGTGCAGTCTGCACGTCTTTGCCTCTGATGGCATCTAATACGAAACAAGCCTTCTGAACGGATACTCTTGCATAAGACAGCTTTGCAGATGGTCTTGTATCCTTCTGGGCATTTCTCTCTCTCTTAATCTGACTTCTATGACCCTTAGCCATTGATAAAACCTCCTTTCAAAGCGCCTTATTACTTACGTACTCCGGATTTCTTTTCGTCCTTGCCATGGCCTCTGTAAGTTCTTGTGGCAACGAATTCGCCGAGCTTATGACCAACCATGTCCTCTGTTACATATACCGGCACATGCTTTCTGCCGTCATGAACTGCAATTGTATGACCAACCATCTGCGGGAAGATTGTGGAACGGCGGGACCAGGTCTTGATGACCTGCTTCTGTCCTGCCTCGTTCATAGCATCTACTTTTTTCAGTAAGCTAGCATCTGCAAATGGTCCTTTTTTAAGTGAACGAGCCATCGTTTTACCTCCTATCGATTATGAAATAGCCTTGCCATTTCTTCTTCTTACGATCAACTTGTTGGAATGTTTGTTCTTCTTTCTGGTCTTAAGACCCAGAGCAGGCTTGCCCCAAGGTGTGCACGGACCCGGACGGCCGATACCTGTCTTTCCTTCACCACCACCATGCGGATGGTCGTTGGGGTTCATAACAGAACCGCGGACTGTCGGGCGGATACCCATGTGGCGTTTTCTGCCGGCTTTTCCAATGTTGATCAGGTTGTGATCGCCGTTTCCGACAACACCGATGGTTGCGCGGCATACGATCGGAACCATTCTCATTTCACCGGAAGGTAAACGAAGTGTTGCATATTTTCCCTCTTTAGCCATCAGCTGTGCAGCGTTTCCAGCGGAACGAACCAGCTGACCGCCCTTGCCGGGATATAACTCGATATTGTGAACCTGTGCACCAACCGGGATCATGGACAGCGGCAGGCAGTTGCCAACCTTTGCCTCGGCGTTCTCACCGCTCATGACCTTCATTCCGTCGGTCAGGCCCTGGGGTGCCAGGATATAGGACTTTGTACCGTCTGCATAGCAGATCAGTGCGATATTTGCTGTTCTGTTTGGATCGTATTCGATTCCCATTACAGTTGCCGGAATTCCATCTTTGGAATTTCTCTTGAAGTCAACAACTCTGTATTTCTTTCTGTTTCCGCCGCCCTGATGTCTTACGGTAATTTTACCCTGGTTATTGCGGCCGGCATTTTTCTTTAAAGAAACGATCAGGGATTTCTCCGGTGTGGTCTTGGTGATTTCGGAGAAATCAGAACCTGTCATATGTCTTCTTGACGGTGTATATGGGCTATAGGTTTTGATTCCCATTTTAAACTCCTTTCAACGCTCTCTGGCGTTTCTTATTTTATCACGATTTTCCTGTATCGTATAGGTGCCTGCGATACCGGTCAGAAACCGGTCAGGAGTGCAGGCCGAGAACCGGCAGGCCTGAGCCTGCGGTTTTACCGACTGACCATCCCGCGTCCGGACTTGTCAGGATTCGGGATGGGCGTTTGCACCGGACTCGGATCGAGGATACGTCCTCGCTTCCGCTCGGCGTATCGGCGTTCGCACTAGACTCGAAAGGACCTTGTCAAGCGCTCACAGCCTACAGACCCTGGAAGATTTCGATTTCCTTGCTGTCAGCGGTCAGCTTTACGATTGCCTTCTTTGTCTTGGCAGTCTTTCCGAACACCATTCCTCTTCTGCGGTTCTTGCCCTCATTGTTCATGGTGTTTACGCTTTCAACTTTTGTTCCCGGGAACATTTTCTCAACAGCTTCCTTGATCATGCTCTTGTTTGCATCCGGATGAACCAGGAATGTGTACTTTCTTTCGCTCATCGCGTTCATGCTCTTCTCTGTTACAACCGGTTTGAGGATTACGTCGTAGTACTGTACATTTGCCATTATGCGTACACCTCCTCGATAGAAGCTACGGCAGCCTTGGTGGCAACCACTGTGTTATATTTCAGAATGTCATATACATTGATGGTATTGACAAGGGAGGTCTTCACCTCCGGAAGGTTTCTTGCAGACAGAACTGTGTTCTGATCATTCTCAGCCAGAACCACCAGAGCGCGGGATACTTTCAGGTTATCCATTACGTTCTTGAAGTTCTTTGTCTTGATTCCGTCAAACTTCAGTTCATCCACAACAACAAATTTGTTGTCATTGACTCTGCTGGTAAGAGCAGACTTCAGAGCAGCCCTCTTCTCTTTCTTGTTCAGTCTGATGGAGTAGTCTCTGGGAGTCGGAGCGAATACAACGCCGCCGCCGGTCCACTGAGGAGCTCTTGTGGAACCCTGTCTTGCGTGACCTGTTCCTTTCTGTCTCCACGGTTTTCTTCCGCCGCCGGAAACTTCAGAACGTGTCTTTGCCTTCTGTGTTCCCTGACGTTTATTTGCAAGCTGTGCCACAACGGCCATGTGTACCAGATGTTCATTTACTTCAACACCGAATACAGCATCGTTCAGTTCCATTGTGCCAACTTCTTTTCCTTCCATATTGTAAACGGATACGTTTGCCATTTTCTATTTCCTCCTTTCCTGTAAAAGCTTATTTACCAGCTTTTACTGTTTCCTTCAGCGTTACCAGGCATTTCTTTGCACCCGGTACTGCACCCTTAACCAGGATCAGGTTATTCTCAGCATCAACTCTGACAATTTCCAGGTTCTGGGTTGTGATTCTCTTGTTACCCATCTGACCCGGCATGCCTTTGCCCTTGAATACGCGGCCCGGTGTTGTTGCGGAACCGTTGGAACCCTGATGACGATGGAATTTGGAACCATGAGCCATCGGTCCTCTGTGCTGTCCCAGTCTCTTGATTGCACCCTGGAAACCTTTACCTTTGGAGATTGCTGTTGCGTCAACCTTGTCGCCTTCTGCGAAGATGTCAGCTTTGATCTCATCTTTTACGCTGTATTCATCAGCGTTTTCAAATCTGAACTCTCTCACATATCTCTTATAGGAAACGCCAGCCTTATCAAAATGGCCCTTTACCGGCTTATTGACAAGTTTTTCTCTCTTATCAACGAAACCAACCTGTACGGCCTTGTAGCCGTCATTTTCTTCGGTCTTGACCTGTGTTACCACACAAGGACCAGCCTGAAGAACAGTTACCGGAACGAGAACGCCTTCGTTATTGAAGATCTGTGTCATTCCGACTTTTGTAGCTAAAATCGCTTTCTTCATTTTTTTACCTCCTGTTACATGATCTACAGCGGAACGCCGTCGGTTTTTCCGGGCGTTCATCCTAGAGCAGCCCAACATAGGTGGAACACTATGACATTGCATCTGCAATGATGTTGATTCCCTTTCAGGAAAGTGTTGCTTTTATATTAGAACCATTCAGGATTTTTTCATGCAAAACAAATTTTAAATTATTTGTTTTTCATCTTGATATCGATATAAACACCTGCCGGCATTTCCAGTCTGGACAGTGCATCTACTGTCTTCTGGCTCGGGCTTGTGATATCGATCAGTCTCTTATGAGTTCTCTGCTCGAACTGTTCTCTGGAATCTTTGTATTTGTGAACAGCTCTTAAAATGGTTACAACCTCTTTCTTGGTCGGCAGCGGTACCGGTCCGCTCACCTGTGCTCCTGTTTTCTTTACAGTGTCGATGATTTTTCCGGCAGACTGATCAACCAGCTGATGGTCGTATGCCTTTAATGTGATTCTCATAACCTGACTTGCCATAAAAAAAGTCGCCTCCTTTTCGCACTTTTGACGAAGTACGACAAGCGGTGACTGTACACGGTCTCGTGTGTATCTTACTGTTCTCACACGTTGTTACTGCCCCTTACCCTGAGCAGCTGTTAAATTGGTACAGTGACTTGTCGCCAGTTTCTTAACTTGACATTCGCTCCACGGAAAACCTGCCATATCAGGCAGCAACCTCACGCTTCACAGCTATCATGCCACAGCGTTGTTAGCATATCACAGTTTTTTTTAAAATGCAAGCATTTTTCCTGTTTTTTTGCAATCCGTGGATATCTGTGCTGTTTTCAGCAATATAATAGGAAGAGATCCACACTGCACCGCTCTTTGCCATCCGGCTCCTTCATCTTCCGGTCCGTTTTTCCCGCAGACCGCCTGTTCCGTCTGTTTTCCCCGGACCATCCGGAATTCCGGGCACTCTCACAGGAATCTGTATTTCTGTGACAAAGCGGGAACAATCGTCCGTCAGACCATAGTCGATCATCGTAATTTCTTTGGAAAATCCGGCAATCTCATACTGCCTGTCCTCAATCTCATCCATGAGAAGCGCATAATATTCTTCCGCCCTCTCATGGCTGCCGCAGAACCGTACGGCCATACAGGTTTCTTCCGGAATCACCACAGTGTCACCGCGGAAATGATCTTCCTCATCCAGAAGGATAAATACCTGATCATAGGGACGGAACCGGCGTTTTTTCAGATTATCCGGAGAAATTCCCAGCCCTACTTTTCCAAGAAACGTCACCGTGTCCTGTTCAGCCCGTTCGATCTGCCGGATGGAATCCTCCAGATCCAGATATGATCTGGGATCCAGTTTTCTTCTGACTGAAGCCAGACGCCTGGACGGTCTGGATACCATACATATTCTGTCCATCTCCGAGGTCATCGCATCCTCCAGCTGTACAAGACGGTTCTCGATTTTCTTTTCAATAACCTCCAGCTCCTGCTGCCGCTTTCTTACTTCTTCTTTCTGAAGATTCAAAAGCTCCCGGATTTTATCAATATTTCTGTTCTGGAGAAATACTGATATTTTTTCCAGCGGAATGTCCAGCGCTCTCAGATACCGTATGGTATTCAGACACTCAAACTGCCTGACACTGTAGTAACGGTAACCGGTTTCCGGATCCGTAAACTCCGGTTTCAGCAGTCCGATCTTATCATAATGTCTCAGGATTCCCACGCTCACATGAAACAGTTTTGAAACCTCACCGATTCGGAACAGTTCGTTGTCCTCCATGTCTCCTTCCCTCCCAGATCACATACACCAGCGTATACGCCGCCATAATTCCGGAAACAGCCGGCGCAATTTTCCCCAGCATTCCAAGATCCTCCGCAAAATGCTTTCCGAAGAAATACACCATCGGAATCCTCAGAAGCAGCGCTCCGGCACTGCAGCTCACCATCGTCCAGACCGTTTTCTGTCTGCCGTTCAGATATCCGTTGAGACAGAACACCATCGCCACCATAATGTAATCATAGCTGCATGACCTGAAAAACGGAATTCCCGCCGCCACCACATTGGCATCGTCTGTAAACACGCGGATCATGGACTGGGGACTTAACTGCGCCCAGAGCCAGAACAGAAAAGAAACCGCCAGAGCAAAGCCCATTCCGTACCAGAGAGACCGTCTCGCCCGCTCATTCTTCCCGGCTCCCATGTTCTGAGCCGTGATGGCCGCCAGAGCATTGGCCATGGATGTGGCCGAGAGCATGGCGAAAACATCATATTTGCTGCTGATACCCACCACGGAAGCCGCATACACGCCGCAGCGGTTCATCACCGTCATCAGGTACAGAAAGGAAATCCGGACCATCAGCTCCTGAAAGGAAATGGGAATGCCCACAGCTGCCAGCCGCCTTGCAATATTCCCCACCGGCCGGAAGCTGGACAGGCGGAAATCAAAAATGAAGTCTTTCTTTTTCAAATAGACAATGGCCACCGTCATGCTGAAGGCCTGGGATGCCACCGTCGCAATGGCCGTTCCCCTGACACCAAGACCCAAATATTTCACAAACACAAAGTCCAGAATAATGTTCATGACGCATGCAATTCCCACGAACATCATCGGCCGCGCCGAGTCTCCGTATCCCCGCAGAATGGCGCTGATGGCATTGTAGCCGCAGATAAAAATATTCCCCAGGGAACAGACCGTCACATACTGTGCCGTCAGTTCGAAAGACTCAGCCGGTGTCTGAAGAATCACCAGAAGCGGCTGCAGGAATGCCAGCATCCCCACTGTCAGGAGAATGGCCACCGCCGCAAAAACCGTAAGGGTAGTGCCAATGGTCTGCTTCACAAGAGCATAATCACGGCTTCCCATGAACTGGTCGATGAGGATTGTGCTGCCCAGAGTAAGTCCCGTAATCAGGCTTGTGACAATCTGCGTCACCTGAGTTCCGGTGGATACTGCCGCCACACTTTCCGCACCGCAGTAACGTCCCACCACAAACAGATCCACTGCCCCGTAGAGAGACTGGAGAATATTGGCAACAAGAAAGGGAACCGCAAAAATAACCAGGGTTTTCCATATGCTTCCTTCTGTCAGATTTTTTTCTTTCATGTACTTCTACCTCTTTTCACAGGACTGATTGTATCATAAACCCTGTAATTATTGTAGACTCAAGACTTTTTTCTTTTGCAGTCTCCCTGCAGTTCTGCGGACATTCACAGAAAAAGCCGCCCGGAATTCCGGGCGGCCCATCGCTCTGTTCTGTCTCGTATTCTGTTCTCTGATCGGTCCGTTTATTCTGCGGCCGGTTCTGTCTCCTGCAGACCGCCGACCGGCTCCGATTCTGCTGTATCTCCATCCCCGTCAGTCCCGGCTGCCGCTTCTGCAGGCTCCTTTGCAGCCAGAGACTCACTGACATGTTCTTCCGCAGCCTCCAGCCCGTTGAGCAGCACATCCTCGGCTGCCTTCAGCTGATTATCCTGGTCTCTGGGAATGGTGATCATACTCTTCAGATCTTCGTTCAGGTCCACGTTCAGATCCGGCTCAATTCCCACTTCATGGATGCATTCTCCCGAGGGCACATAATAGTATGCGGTGGTCAGCTTCAGAGCGCTGCCGTCAGCCATTTCAAAGATTCCCTGGGCAATTCCCTTTCCGAAAGTCTTCGTTCCCACGATGGTGGCCCAGTCGTTGTCCCTGAGCGCTCCGGTAAATACCTCCGATGCGCTGGCGCTCTGCTCATTGACCAGAATGACAATGGGCACATCCACCTGATGCGGGGTTTCCGTCTCACCGTCCGAGTTCTCGGAGTCAGAATAATAGGTGGATTCCGGAACGCCCTTTCCTTTAAAGCTGACTACCACCTTTCCGTCCGGAAGAATGTAGTCTGCCATATCTTCTGCCGATTCCACAAGACCTCCGCCGTTGTTTCTGAGATCAATAATCAGTCCTTCCATTCCCTGGCTTTCCAGGTCCGCAATGGCTTTTCTGAACTGCTCCGCCGTAGGCTCGTCAAAAGAAGATACCGCCACATAGCCGGTCCTGTTTTCCAGCATGTCATATTCCACGGTCACATTTTCCACCATCCGGCGTTCCACGTCCATCTGGATATATTCGTCCGTGGACTCCCGATAGACTTCCAGGGAAACCGTTGTGCCTTCTTCTCCCTTGATGTGCTCGCTCACCAGGAGACTCAGATCTTCTCCCGACGCCAGAATATCCCCGACTTTATACAGCACGTCTCCGGGAAGCATGCCCGCCTCACCTGCCGGTCCGTCAGGAAATACCTTTACCACCGTGATGATTCCGGTTTTCAGGTTCTGACTCACCTGGACACCGATACCGCAGTACTCCCCTTCCAGGTCTTCATTGAGCGACGCATAATCTTCTGCACTGTAATAGCTGGAATAAGGATCTCCCAGTGAATAGATAAAGCCGGTATAAATCCAGTCTTCCACAGATTCCATGTCTTCATCGTCAAACAGGTAATACTGATCCACCAGTGACTGCATGTAATTCAGTTTTGTACTGATCTTTTCCATGTCCAGCTGTTTTGAACCGTCCTGGGGCTGTTCTTCCGATACACGGCTGACTCCGGCGCCTGTGGCCACCAGCCAGATCCCGGCTGCCATTCCCACCATCACCAGTCCGCAGAACGCAGTCACCAGCGCTCCCACCAGAACACCTTTCCAGAATTTATTTTTTGTTTCCCTTTCTTCCAATTCCAACTCTCCTTGTCTGTCTCTCATGACGTCAGATTTCTTCTGTAGTTTATGCCGTTACGGGCTCACATAATTTCTCGGATCCACGTATGTACCATTCAGCCTGACTCCGAAATGAAGATGCGGGCCGGTGGAATATCCTGTGGAACCCACTTTTGCAATGACCTGGCCCTGGTCCACATGCTCTCCTGCGGAAACCAGAAGACTGGAAGCATGCATATAAACAGTATAGACACCGCCCCCATGATTGATCATCACGTAGTTTCCTGCAGACGCACTGTATGTGGATACCACCACATCACCGGACGCCGCCGCCAGAATATTGCTGCCTGTGGGGGCCCCGATATCGATGCCCTGATGATTGGTGGAAGCACCCTCCGTCGGGGCTGACCTTCCTCCGAACCCGGAAGTGATCCGGCTGCTGGCCGGACAGGGCCATATGAAACTAATATCTCCGATACTGGTGGTTTTATACGACTGGCCTGCAGCTTCCGCCTTTTTTCTGGCTTCTTCTTCCTGCCGCCGTATTTCCTCCTCAATCTTCCGGATGGATTCTTCCTGCTCCTGAATGTCCTTCTCATACTGGGAAAGCTGTCCTTCAGCTTCCGCGATCTGATTCTCATACTGTGCCAGTTCTGTCTGTTTTGCTGCCAGAAGCTGCTCCACCGAGGCCTGTTTGGCCTCCGTCTGCTCCTGAAGAGCCGTCAGTTCTCCATGCTCTTTTTCCAGCTTTTCTTCATCTTCCGAAATTCTGGTGCAGGTATCCGCATACTGGTCCAGCATGTTTCTGTCATACCCGGAAATCTGGGATATATATTCCGCCCTGTTGAACATATCCGACAGGGATTCTGCCTCCAGCAGAAGGTCCACGAAAGAGGTATCCCCTCTCTCATACATATATTTTATCCTCAGTTTCATGGATTCATACTGATCTTTTTCCACCGCCCTGGCCTGCTCCAGCTCATTTTTCGTAATTTCGATCTGCTCTTCCTTGGCAGAAATATCGCTGTTCAGTTTTTCCAGTTCCTGGTTTACCTGAGTCAGACTGGAATCCAGTTCCTGTACATAGGCAGCCGTATTGCCCTTCAGGGTCTCCAGACCCTGCAGGGCCTCTTCCGTCTTTTTCCGCTCCTCCTCCAGTGCAGTCTTCTTGTCCTGCGCCTCACTGAGGTCGGATTTGTCAGCCAGAACGGGAAATGTCAGCCCCGTACAGAGGAGACATACCAGTCCCATGATCCGCAATCGCTTATTATGTCTCATCTTCCGCTCCTATACACGCAGATGTTTCCTTATGGTAAAAAAGCTGGCAAGGAATCCGATGCCCACTCCCAGGCCCAGAGAAATCCCCGCCATGGTGGGAAAAATTGTTTCCAGCGGCAGGAAGCGGATAATGGCGGACAGCATTTCAAACCGCTGAAGCACATACTCCACAATCTGCCTGTAAACCACATAGATCACGCCCAGGGGAATGGCTGCCCCCAGAAGGCCGATGAGGCATCCTTCCACCACAAACGGCGCCCGTATCATGAAATTGGTGGCTCCGATCAGCCGCATGATCCTGTTTTCATTTTTCCTGAATGCTGCCGCCACTGAAATCGTATTGCTGATCAGGAAAACAGCCACTGCCAGCAGAAGCAGAATGATGACCCCGAACAGCATGGCCAGGATCTTGTTGAAATTGGACAGTCCCTCCGCCGCATTGCTGGAATAATTCACTTTTCTTACGCCGTCCAGTCCCTGCAGATATTCCACCATCTGGTCCTGATCGGAAATACGGTTCAGATAGATCTCGTAGGAAGCCGAACCCGCCAGGGGATTGTCATCGGCAAACCCTTCCGCCAGCGCCATATTGTCGCCGAAATAATCTTCCTTAAAGCTTTCCCATGCCTCTTCCGCCGAAATGTACTGCATATCCTTGATGATTCCGCCCATGGCGGCATGGATCTCATCTCCGATTCCGAGAATTTCATTCTCCGTCAGAGATTCATCGAAAAATACAGTAATTCCCATATTGGTTTCAGCCATGGTCACCATGTACTGAATATTGGCAATAATGGAAAAGAATACACAAAGTAAAAAAATACATGCAGAAACAATCGCGGTAGACGCCAGGGAAAACCAGATATTTCTGCATATATTCACAATGCCCTGTTTCAGGCAAAACCAGAACGTACTAATTCTCATACCGGTACCCGCCTTCTTTCTCGTCACTGACAACCATGCCCCTGTCAATGGTTATAACCCGTTTATGCATGGCATCCACGATGTCCCGGCTGTGTGTTACAACAATTACCGTCGTTCCCCGGCTGTTGATCTCTTCCAGAAGCTTCATGATCTCCATGGAATTATGCGGGTCCAGATTGCCTGTGGGCTCATCTGCCAGCAGCACGTCCGGATTATTGATCAGAGCCCGCGCAATGGCCACCCGCTGCTGTTCTCCTCCGGACAGCTGATGGGGAAATGATTTGTATTTGGAAGACAGTCCTACCATTTTCAGCATCCGCGGCACCGATTCGCGTATGGTCCGTGACGAAGCGCCGATCACCCTCTGGGCAAACGCCACGTTCTCATAAACCGTCTTGTCCTTCAGAAGGCGGAAATCCTGGAATACAACCCCCAGCGTCCTCCTGTATTTGGGAACATACCGTCTGGGCATTCTCCCCAGATCCATATCATTGACAACGACACGGCCGGAGGTCGGCTCCACTTCCTTCAGAAGAATCTTCATCAAAGTGGATTTCCCGGAGCCGCTCCGGCCTGTAATGAACACGAATTCTCCGTCTTCTATGACAAGATTCACATTCTTCAGTGCCCTGCTGCTTTTCTCATAAGTCTTCGTCAGCTTTGAAATTTCTATCATATCAGTAATCCAGGTTCTCCATGTACTTCATATATTTCACCACCATAAGGGCAATCTTGAAAGTAATGGCATCCTCAAACACCCGCAGATCCAGGCCCGTACTTTTCTGAAGTTTGTCAAGGCGGTAAACCAGGGTATTTCTGTGGATATAAAGCTGTCTGGATGTTTCGGAAACATTCAGGCTGTTTTCAAAGAATTTGTTGATGGTGGTAAGGGTCTCCTCATCAAAATCATCCGGGGATTTGCCGTCGAAAATCTCCTTTATGAACATCCGGCAGAGCGGCAGCGGCAGCTGATAGATCAGACGGCCGATTCCCAGATTGCTGTATGCCACCACGTTCTTTCCGCTGTAAAAGATTTTACCCACGTCCAGGGCCATTTTGGCTTCCTTATAGGAACGGGAAACATCCTTGATCTCGTTGACGATGGTTCCGAATGCAATATGGACCTTGGTCATGGCTTCCGTGTTCAGCATATCCAGAATGGTTCCGGCTGTCTTCTCCAGGTCTCCGTATGTTTCTCCGGGTTTTACCTCTTTCACCAGAATAATGTTTTTCTCATCCACCGCGGTAATGAAATCCTTGGTCTTTGTGGAAAACAGACTCCGTACGGTCTCCAGGGCATTGACATCCTTCTCGTTTTTCGTCTCGATCAGGAACACAACCCGCTTCACGTTCGTCTCAATGTGAAGCTTCTTGGCTCTGTTGTAAATATCCACCAGCAGCAGGTTATCCAGAAGCAGGTTCTTGATAAAGTTATCTTTATCAAACCGTTCTTTATACGCCACAAGCAGATTCTGGATCTGGAAAGCAGCCAGCTTTCCCACCATATAAACATCGTCACTGGCACCTTTGGCCAGCAGAATATACTCCAGCTGGTGCTCGTCAAATACCTTGAAAAACTGATAGCCGGAAATCACCTGACTATCGGCCGGAGAATCCACAAACGCAAGAATGGAGTTTTCGTACTCTTCCGCATTTTCAAATGTGGAAGCCAGTACTTTTCCCTCGATGTCGCAGACACAGAGATCTATTCTCGTGATCTCCTTCAGCCCATCGATGTTCGATTGAAGTATCTGATTTGAAATCATAGCGTTCTCTCCTTTACAAATATGTAACATAAATCCATCTTCTATTTTAATGCAAAGTAACGAAAAAGGAAAGAAAAATTTTTACATTTTTACTACTTGTCTCTGCAGATAACAGCATTTTTACCGAAACAGCTCCATCTCAGGCCTGAAAATTGTATTCTATTGCGGCATATTCCGCTTTTTTACACGGACCGCAAATCAAAAAGCGGATACCGTTTCCCAAACGGTATCCACCTTCAGTCTTTCTATACAATCACTTTCCGCGTTTCCCGGTCAAACAGATAGATCCGGTCCAGATCGATTGCCAGACGGATCTGATCTCCGATTTCCGCAGTCTGTTCATTCGCTCTTACTTCAAATCCGCTTTCTTCCGTTCCGAAATTCCAGAAAACTCCGTTTTCAGATACTTCTATATCCTGAAGTACGGACTGCAGTATGACATGCTCTCCCGGACACTCCTGCCCGTCCGCAGGGCGGACACCTTCGGGCCGGATTCCCATGGCAATTTCCTTTCCTGTATATCCCGCTTCTGCCAGCCTGCGTCCTCTTTCTTCCGGAAGACAGAAACTGCCTGCCGGGAAATCAATCACCACCCGGCCGTCCTTTTCCCGGGGAGTCACAATAAACAGATTTATGGAATCTTTTCCCATGAAGCCTGCCACAAAAATGCAGTCCGGCCGTTCGTAAAGTTCTTCGGGACTTCCTGCCTGACGGATCACTCCATCCTGCATGACAACCACCTTTGTTCCGAGTTTCATGGCTTCCTGCGGATTATCCGTCACGAATACAATGGTAAGGCCCAGATTCCTGTGAAGATTCAGAAACTCCCTGCGTACTTTCTCCCGCTGTTCCGCGTCCAGACCGGACATGATTCCATCCGCCAGAAGCAGCTGGGGCTTCCGGACAACCGCTCTGCCCAGCAGAACTTTTATCCTGTCCTCAAAAGCCAGTTCGTCAGCATGTTCCGACAGAATCTTTCCCATCTGCAGCAGCTCGGCAGTTTCCGAAATTCTGGAATCCATTTCCTCCTGCGGCATATGTTCCATACGAAGAGCAAAAGCCAGATTCTCATATACGGTCATTCCCGGATACAGGGTACTGTTCCTGAAAAGCATGGCAAGCCCGCGCTCTCGGGGTTCTGCCTCCGTCACATCCCGGTCTCCGATATATACCCTTCCGGAGGTAGGTTCCTCCAGTCCGGCTATGATTTTAAGAAGAGTCGTCTTTCCGCAGCCCTCCGGTCCTGTCAGGACCACAAGTTCCGCCTCTGCGATCTCCAGATCAAAGTCCTTGACCGCCTGATAGCCGTTGGGGTAGGTCTTACTCACATGTTTCAAAAGAATTCCAGCCATTTATGCTCCCCTTCCTGTTCCTTTGTACCATCCATTTCTTTTTAATCGTACACAAAACAGAAGGGTTTTTCCATATTGGAATTCACCAAATAATTGCATGGATTTCCATGTATTTTAACCATTGCCCTCCGGCACAGGAGATTTTCTTACCGGTTCTGCCGAAAAAACTGTTTCAGTCTGCCATTCTTTGTCAAAAATGACGGTCCCTTATTTGATTGCAATGGCTTCCATTTCCATCAGCACATCTTTCGGAAGGCGTGCCACTTCCACACAGGAACGTGCCGGGCAGTCAGATGTGAAATATTTGGAATAGATACCGTTGATGGTTCCGAAATCATTCATGTCCTTGATGAAAACCGTGGTCTTGACAACATTTTCCATGGATGTTCCTGCTGCTTCCAGAAGGTTCTTCACATTTTCCATTACCTGTTCCGCCTGTGCTTCAATTCCCTGCGGAATTTCACCTGTAGCCGGATTTACCGGAATCTGTCCGGAGGTATAAACCATTCCGTTTACTTCGATTGCCTGAGAATAAGGTCCGATAGCTGCCGGTGCGTTTTTGGTGTTGATTACATGTTTCATTTCTTTTCCTCCAATACTTTGATATTTTTTTCTGTAATTTCTATTTTACCATCCTTTAACAAATGGCCTACAGCACGTTTAAAAGCGTTTTTGCTGAGTCTGAACTCCCGGGCGATCACTTCCGGTGATGCCTTGTCATTGAACGGCAGTTCTCCTCCGAACTCTCCGATGACCTTCATCACCAGCTCCGCATCCTCATAAATCTGGGTATGGGCCTTTTCTCTGGCGCTCAGGTCCAGTTTCCCGTCCGGGCGCACTCTGGTGACCCGTCCGCGGATCTGCTGCCCCGGGCGGAATCCTGAAAACAGCTCCCTTTTGGGAATCATGCCGTGATACCTGCCATCCACAGCCGCAAAAGCTCCCAGTTCCGGGTTGATCTCAAACACAAACGCACTGACATCGTCTCCCGTATGATACGGGGAGTCGCTTCTCAGATACGGATAAACTTTCATTGTGGCAGCCAGTCTTCTGCTCTTGTCCACATACAAAGCCACCAGACACCGGTCTCCTTTTTTTACAGGCCCGGTCTGTTCCTTAAAAGGCAGCAGCAGATCTTTCTCCAGTCCCATATCCAGAAATGCTCCGATGGGTGACACATCCTTTACTTCCAGGACCGCAGTCTCTCCCAGTGTCAGTTTCGGGGATGCCGTGGTGGCAATCAGACGGTCTTCCGAGTCTTTATAGACGAAAACCTTTATCCGGTCTCCCGTTCTGCATCCGTCAGGCACCTGTTTCCCCGGGAGAAGGACCGTAAGTCCCCCTTCTTTTTCCCGTACCGCAGGGTCCGCCAGATATACTCCGAATTCCTTCTCCTTTACAACTGTCAGTTCCTGTACTTTCCCCAGTTCAATCATGTCTTTCGTCCTCTCTTTTTTCCGTCAGAGCCACATTGGCAAAAACCGCTCCGTCTCTGCCGCGGAGGGAAATCATATGCGTATTCCCGTCCACAGCCATGAAAATGGCTATTTCGTCGCCCAGCACAGCCGCCTTCCGGTATTCAGCCCGGATCATGGCTATTTCCAGCTCCGCAGGGAGCATCTCCCTGGCCAGTTCCACATACTGGGCATTGTTCATATGGTGGTTTGTATCGATCTGATGAGGCATTACCCGGATGGTCCCGGCCTCTTCCATCCGGAGCGGAAGAGCAATTTTCCTTCCGTTTTCCTCCATGGGAATTCTGGGTTCCGGCTGCCCGTATGCAGCCACATCGCGCTCTGTAATGCGGCATGGCGTCCCTTTTTCCGTATCCAGAAGAAACCAGCAGGAGTCCGCCTCAGCCAGCGGATTTTTCATTTCGTCATAAATGGCAAAATTCCGCATGCCGAAAATCCCCCTGAAATCATAGGGCCAGGTGGCAATGGTCACAGTCTCACCCAGCGCCGGCCTGCGGCTGATCCGGATCTGCCAGGAGGACAGAAACCAGCTTCTTTTTTCTTTTTCCAGCCAGGAAAGCCCCACCCCGGAATCTTCCGAGTGAAATGTGGAGCAGTCCTGAAAGTAATTCATCATTCCCAGAATTGAAAGCCTTGCATCCGCATCTGTCTCGCTGTAGCGGATCCGGCTCTGTATTTCGTACATTCCGTTTCCCTTCTTCCCGGTCTGTCTTTTCCCGGATAAAACAAAAAGCTCTAATTTCCTGCGAAATCGGAGCTTTCCCAACTGGGCTACAAGGATTCGAACCTTGAAAATGACGGAGTCAGAGTCCGTTGCCTTACCATTTGGCGATAGCCCATCGCTTTGACCTAATGCATTATATAACAGAACAGGATATTCGTCAAGCGTTATTTTAAATTTTTTTATTTTTTTCTTCTCTGCCGTATTCCACGCTCCAGAGGATCAGCCCCTGGGCAGGAACCAGCGCTCCGGCCTGACTCCTGTCGCCTGACTCCAGGAGTTTCTGCATGTCTTCCGGCCTCCTGGCTCCCAGGCCCACCTCCAGCAGTGTTCCTGTCAGAATCCGCACCATATTGTAAAGAAATCCGTCCCCTGTGTACCAGAAAACCACCTTGCTTCCGTCCTCTTCGATCCGGATCTCTTCCAGGCTGCGGACCGTGGATTTCTTCATTCTTGCAGCAGCGCAGAAACTTCTAAAATCATGCGTTCCTTCCAGAATCCGCGCCGCCTTTCTCATGGCATCCAGATCCGGTTTCTTCCCCAGACCATACACATATTTTCTTTCAAATACACTCTTTCTGGAGCCTGTCTCCACAGTATACCTGTATGTTTTCCGTCTGGCATGGAGCCTGCTGTGAAACCGTTCCGGCATTTCCTCTGCCGAGAGGACCCGGATGTCTTCGGGAAGATACCGGTTCAGATACAGCACTGCTGCTTCACAGGAAGGACATACGGACTCATCAATATGAAAATTGGCCGCCTGTCCCCGGGCATGAACCCCGGCATCTGTTCTGCCGGAACCGGCCACTTCCACGCAGGCTCCGGCCCATCTGCTCAGCACTTCCTCCAGTTTTCCCTGGATGGTATTCTTCGTATTCCCCTGTTTCTGCCAGCCGTCGTACCGGCTTCCGTCGTATTCCAGAACAATTTTTATATTTTTCTTCATGACAGCCTCCGGTGCATTCTGTTCTTCTGTATCCTGCCGCCGTTACGGTCCGATGGTAATGGGAACTCCCAGCGGACACTTTTCCCACAGAATATCCATTACACTGTTGTCCACGGCAATGCAGCCTGCGGTGCCGGTTCCCGGAGTCCGGTCTCCGTGGATCTCAATGTATCCGCCCAGAGCCGTATTCCACAGCGGCTGCTTCTTTTCATTGTTGGCCTGGATAATGGCGTCCCGTTCCTCAGCGGAAATCAGTCCCGTCTCATATCCTCTTTCCGCATCTTCTATATTGGGATATGAAACGCCCAGTGCCCGGTAGTACAGACTCTGATCATTCCTCAGGCACACATAGAACTCCCCGATGGGAGTCCTCTGGTCCCCTTCCATCACCTTGTCATCCACGGCGGACTGACGTCCCACCTCCGCATCATACACACAGATTACGGCTCCGTTCTCCCTGAGTGTCAGTGTGTGATCCATCATGCTGACGTAAATACTTACGTCCGATGCGGCCTGGTCCTCGGTTTCAGCCACAAACCCCGGTCCCACTTCCTCTGCCATGGCGGCAGATCCGGAAACAATGGTAAAGACAGCTGCTGCCGCAGCCGCCAGAAAAATATTTCTTCTTTTCATCTGTCAGACCTTCTTTCTGTATGCATGTTTTCCGTACAGTACTGCTGCGCGTTTCCTAAAGTATAGCGGATCCGACCCGTTCTGTCAAATTTCCCGGAATTCTTCGCCTGTTTGCCCATTCACCAAAACAGGTCTGTCTTAATATATAAAAGTAAGACTGACTTTCTATACGGTGAAACCATGTCCTGCTTTTTTGAGCTTTTCCTTCTGGTACTGGCTCTCAGTGCCGATGCCTTTACCGCCAGCTTCGTTTACGGTGCAGACCGCGTAAAGATTCCGTTCCTGTCAGCTGCCGTCATCACATTCCTGTCCACCGGAATTCTGGCTTTTTTTCTCCTGGCCGGTTCTTTTCTGAAGGCATTTCTGCCGGGGAACCTGCCTTCTTTCTGCAGCGTTCTGCTGCTGTTTCTTCTGGGTCTTGCCAAACTCACGGCACGCCCCGTAAGAGATATGGCACGCCGTGCCAATGACCGGGATCCTGAAGTTCTGTCTGCAGGGGAAGCCTTTGTCCTGGGCGCTGCGCTGTCCATGGACAGTGCAGCGGCAGGAATCGGAACCGGCCTTACCGGAACCTCCCTGCCGCTTCTGATGATTCTTTCTCTGGTCACCGGTTTTCTGTCTGTCACCGGCGGAGGCCGCCTGGGACGCATTGTTTCCGGGCGGACCAGCATGGATTTTTCAAAAGCCGGCGGTATGGTCCTGATGCTCCTGGCCCTTATGAAACTGATTTAAAAATACCAGAAACTCGTGTGCCGCCATGGGAGCTGCCGCCAGCATAAGAAGTTCTCTCCATTCACTCCCGGACAGCCGGACAGTCTGAAATATCTCCACAAGCCACGGAATTTCCGTGACTGCTGCCTGCAGAAGAATTCCCAGGATAAAGGCCGCCGCCATCAGGCCGTTTTCCAGATGATTCATTCTGAATACGGATCTGTCCGTATTTCTCATTCCCACGGCATGAAACAGCTGTGACAGTCCCAGCACCGTAAAGGCATACGTCTGGGAGCGCATCAGAACCTCCCCGTTTTCCAGCATACGCAGCAGGTTCTCCGGTGTCACCGCCTGCCCCAGGGATACCAGTGCGGATATGGACGGTCTGAAAAAAGCGCAGAGGCTGATGACGGCGATCAGGAATCCGTAAAACACCGTACAGGCAAGGCCGCCGCGGGAAAACAGACTCTCCGATTCTTTTCTGGGGGATTCCCGCATAAGCGCCTCACCGTCATTGATATCCGTCCCGAGAGCCAGTGCCGGCAGAGAATCTGTAATGAGATTGATCCAGAGAATATGACTGGCTTTCAGAGGCGCCGGGAACCGCAGCAGAATGGCCGCAAACATGGTCATGATTTCTCCGAAATTGGAAGACAGAAGAAAAATCACGGATTTCCTGATATTCTCATAGATGCCGCGTCCCTCCTCAATGGCCTTTTCTATGGTGGCAAAGTTATCATCCGTCAGCACAAGATCCGCTGCCTGCTTCGCAACATCCGTCCCGCCTTTTCCCATGGCAATCCCCACGTCCGCGGCTTTCAGAGACGGCGCATCATTGACTCCGTCTCCGGTCATCGCCACAATGTCCCCTCTGGCTTTCAGCGCCTGTACAATCCGCACCTTGTGACTGGACGATACCCGTGCAAACACATGGATGTCTCCGGCTCTCCGCTTCAGTTCTTCTTCGTCTGCCAGGTCAATTTCCCTTCCGGTCATGCACTGAGCCTCATCATCGGCAATGTTCAGTTTCCGGGCAATGGCCAGAGCAGTGTCTTTATGGTCGCCTGTAATCATGACTGTACGCACATGGGCTTCCCGGAACATGGCCACCGCATGGGGAACTTCCGGTCTGGGCGGATCGGCCATGCCCGCAAGGCCCAGAAAAATCATCCCCGTCTCCTTCCGTCCGTCTCCGTCGGTTCTGGCTGCCCCCAGAACCCGGAGCGCTCTGGACGACAGAAGCCCCGTTTCCTTCCGGAACCGTGCTCTCTGGTATTCTCCCATGGGCTTTACAGTTCCCCGCTCCTGATAATGGGTGCATCGTTCCAGAATCACATCCGGCGCTCCCTTGGTATAGCTGATGGTTCTATCCCCGTCCCGGTGAACCGTGGTCATCATTTTCCGTTCCGAGTCAAATCCCTTCTCTCCCGTTCTGGGATACGCCTTTTCCAGGCTTTCCTTTTCCATCCCCAGACTTTTTCCGTAATCGATAAGCGCCAGTTCCGTGGGATCTCCACGTCTCTCTTTCCCGCGGACTGACGCGTCATTGCACAGGAGAAATGCCCGTTCCAGGTCTCTGTCTCTTCCGGGACTGCCCAGGATTTCACCGGCACACTCCCACACCTCCACCTGCATCCGGTTCTGGGTCAGGGTCCCTGTTTTATCCGAACAGACCACGCTGACGGCTCCCAGCGTCTCGACCGAAGGAAGGCGGCGTACAATGGTGTTAACCCGCACCATCCTGGAAACAGAAAGGGCCAGTACAATGGTCACCACGGCAGGCAGGCCTTCCGGAACCGCCGCCACGGCCAGCGATATGGCCGTAATCAGCATCTCTCCTGCATTCCTGTTCTGAAGAAGAGCCGCCGCAAACAGAAGCACACACAGGCCCACGGCCAGAAGACTCAGAACTCCTCCCAGATCTCCCAGGCGTCTCTGAAGCGGGGTCGGTTCTTCCGGTGCCTCATGAATCAGTTTCGCAATTTTTCCGATTTCCGTGTCCATTCCGGTGGCCGTCACCAGTCCCGCTCCCCGGCCTGCCGTTACATTGGTGGACATATAGGCAAGATTTCTGCAGTCCCCCGGAGGCAGTTCCCGGGCAGCCGTAAATCCGGCATCTTTGCTGACCGGTACGGATTCTCCCGTCAGTGCCGACTCTTCAATTCTCAGATTTTCCGAAAGAATCAGGCGGAGATCCGCCGGCACCTGCCTTCCC
>OGGQ01002441.1_pt1 | contig 20159 bp, 18 predicted proteins | sample 1571191 | NCBI WGS metagenome assembly OGGQ01 (sample SAMEA2582061, study PRJEB24529) | metagenome | biome: Human gut stool | place: China | collected 2011
CCAGAGCAAGCCGGGGCAGATCCTCCTGGGTTGCGTTTTCGTCGATGGCATCGGCAGTGTCGGCCAGTGCCCGGTCCAGCGCAGCACAGAAATAGGTATACAGCTCCTCCGGGGTTTTGTTGCGGGCCTGCCCGGCAGCCAGGAGAATGCCGGTATCCCGCACAGAGAGGACTTTTTTCAGGGCGCAGACCGCGGTAAGATAGCCCAAATGGATGGGGCCGTAGCGCTTTCCGTCGGCCCGGGGAACCAGTCCCTCCTTGATATAGTTATTGACCATGGCGGAGGTGAGAGCTTCCCCTTCGTCAAAGTGAATCAGCTGCCGGGGCATATAGGAAATGATCTGGTCCATATACAGCGCAATGTCAGGCAGCTCGTGCCAGGAAGCGGGACGTTGGCCCTCCAGACGCTGCTTTAAGTCCAGCAATTCTTCCATGAAAAGGCCTCCTTTGGTGTAATTACCATTATGCTATCACAAAGAGGAAGAAAAGACAAATATAATATAGAATATTACATTGCCCATTGGGAACGTATCAGCGTTTTTCCATCCACTGGCGCAGACGCTCCAGCGCCTGGGCGTGGGTGGTGGAACGCATCTTGGGGAAGGCCTTCATCAGACGGCGCTGACCAAAGATGGGACGGGCCATGGCTGCCTCCAACTTAGTGCGCAGCTCAGCCAGATCCCGCTGACGCTGCTCCAGACGCTCAGCCTGGTCCATCTGATACTGCATCCGGCGCTGAGCCAGGGCATCCTTCACATCCTCCAAGCTCTCCTGGATATCCTCCCGGCGCTGGGCCAAAGTATCTTTTGCGTCCTCCAGATTTTCCTGAAGATCTTCCCGCAGATCGCTGCCCAGCTCCGCAGCGTCGATGACCCGCTCGGCCAGATTCTCACCCAATTCATTGGAGAGGGCTTTGATCCGGCCAGCCAATTCATCCAGCTGGGTGAGCTGACGATTCATGCGGGCAATGGTGCGCACGGTGGCAGCCAGGTCTACCAGCATGCCGGCAGAAAATACAGCCAGCAGGACCAGTCCCAGGGTGTGGGGGATCAGGCGGATGACCCAGAGAATGGAGGGGTGGATGATCTCCACCACAAATAGGCAGGCCAGGCCCCAGGCGATGGAAAAACGCAGGCAGATGTAGCCCCCCAGGTTAAAGGGCTCGTTGCTGTAATCCCACCAACGCTGATGAAAGATCTTTTCCAATACAAAGCCGGTGAGCCACTCCAGCAGGGAGGTGAGCAGCACCGAGCCAAGAAATAGTAAAAAGGTGTTGCTCCGCAGCGGTTCCAGGAAGAAGAGTACGATGACTACACCCACGCCATAAATGGGGCACACCGGACCATTCAGAAATCCGCGGTTTACAAAGCGGCCAGAAGTTAGGGCTGCAAAGCTGACCTCGGTACACCAGCCCAGAAAGGCATAGACAAAGAAAATCCAGAGGAGAAGATACATAAAAGCCTCCCATATATTGATGTATGAAATGGTACCAGCCAGAACAATATTCGTTGTAGTATACCTCTTTTTAGTAAAAAAGTCCAGCATTCCATGGAAACCTTAATATAACAGGGAGAGTACCATGCCGGCTGGGGCTGCGGCGGATTTGGTGCGAATGGTGAAAGACCAATAAAATGCCCCACTCTGAAAACAGAATGGGGAGTATTGAGCTGGAAGAACCATCCAAAATGAGCAGGAATATGACTTGCAGCCATGGACTCAAGCAAAAAAGCTGGATTTCCTTTGCTTTTGGCGGGCAGAAGACTGCTTTTCTCTTTGAGTTATTTCCTATGATGTGGTATACTATATTCTGCCAGGATAGCTAAAAACTGTGGATAGGATGTGCTTCTGTACGGAGGCTCCCTTCTAATCTGTTTGACCGGAGCGTATTTTCTGAACTGGTGAAAAAGGTACTGTAATCCAAATACAGAAGCACATGCTGTGTGCGGCTATTGCCGACCGTCCTATTCTTTTACCCCATAAAAAAACCTTCTGGTAATTTGTGTTGCAGTGCATTGACCACAGCATTCATTCTACCAGAAGGTTTTTTGTTCTTTGATTCTGTTTCAGACGGAGCAGACAAAGATGTTGTCAGTCCGGGTCAGGAGGGATCAAAGGCCTCCACTTCGGCCGGAGCTGGGATGGAAACGGAAGCACCGTGGCGGCTGACACTGATGGCAGCTGCTTTGCTGGCTTTGTCCAGCGCTTCTGCAATGTCCATACCCTTGGAGACAGAGGCCAGGAAATAACCGGTGAAGGTGTCTCCGGCTGCGGTGGTATCCACAGCTTTGACCTTATAGGAGGGCTGCTCGATGCGGCAGTGGGCATCCTGATAAATGGAGCCTCTGGACCCCAAGGTCAATACGATCCGGCTGTTGGGGAAACGCTCAAGCAGAAGCTGAGGATACTGGGTTTCATCCTTGTCCTCGCCGCACAGCTCCTGGGCTTCCACTTCGTTGAGCAGAAAATAGCTGACCAGATGGAGAGGAAGAGACAAAATAGTCTCATTCATAGGCGAAGGATTTAAAACAATCGTCATCCCTCGGTCGGCAGCGGCCTGCATCAAATAGGCCAGATTGTTAATCTCGTTTTGGAGGACCAGTAAATCTCCCGGTTGGAACTGGGCCAACGTCTGGTCGATCTGTTCCGGCGTGACCTGCTGATTGGCGCCTCCATACAGAAGAATGCAGTTTTGCCCATCCTGGTCCACCTGAATGATCGCGTGCCCAGAGGGGCATTCCAGCTGTCGTACAAGAGAAACATCCACTCCGCTCTCGCTGAGCGCGTTGAGAAGGGGAGCACCGTCCGCCTGGCCTACGCATCCGGCATGCCATACGTTTCCGCCGGCTTTTGCGATGGCGATGGATTGGTTGAGTCCCTTACCTCCGCAGTGTTCCTCCATGGACAGCCCGGATATCGTCTCACCTGGACGGACAAAGTGTTCCACACCGTAAACTTTGTCCAGGTTTAAAGAACCAAAACTCAGAATATTCACGATCTGTCCTCCTTCTTATCCTTAGAGCTCCTGGAACGTAAAGTTACCAAAGGAGGTCCGGCCCATGCAGCAGGAGCCGCAGCCGAACATGCCGTGGTCAAAGCTGTCATCCTGGACAGACAGAACCTGAGTGCCGTTGATCTGGAGCAGAATGGTGTTGCCCTCCAGGCGCATCTCCATCTCATAGGTCTGGCCGATCTTCCAGTCAAAGTCACATTCCGCCAGGGTCTGGAAGCCAAAGTCATTTTTCAAAATGACAGCCTTCCCCGCCTTGTCAAAGCCGGCGGCATAGAAGCGCTGGGCGCCCAGGGCCCGTCCCAGAAGCAGGTGGCTGGTGCCATGGACAGGGGTGACCGGAGCGGAGAACACGTAGTCCTTGGCATAGTAGCTGCCGGTGTAAGCAAAGGACGGCTCGTTGCGCATCAGGTTCAGGGTACCGCCGTACAGATCCCAAGCGCCGTGGTCCAGAGAGAAGGGCGTGATGGCGGCAAAGTCCTTTTTCTGCTTCTTGATGTCGATGGTGTAGGTGCCTTTGCCCTGGATAGTGAACTCGTCCAGGTAGACCTTGCCCAGCGTTTTAAAGGAAGCGGGCGCATAGCCTTCCAGCACGATACCGACTTCGTCCACCTCGTCTCCGTTTGTATCGGGAATGGTGAAGGAGCCCTGGATCCACTGGTGCTGTACCAGCTTGATATAGCCCTGCAGGTGGTCCTTCTGGTCGCTGCAGGTCCGGATATAGGGGGCGACTCCGGGGGTCTCATTGCCGTTCCACTGGTCCAGGTAGAGCTTCATGGAGACGGTCTGGCCCGGGTAGACCGTGGGAGAAAACACGGGGCTGTACCGCGCGTCGGAAAAATCATCCCGGGTATAGAAGGGCTTATAGAAGATCTTGCACTGGTCACCGCGGACCATGCGGTCCATCAGGATGGACAGAGAGCCGGTGCCGGCATAGGCGTGCTCGGTGCTGTGCTCGATCCGGCAGAAGAACGGGTCGGACACACGGATGTTGTGGGTGCTGCCGGGAAGCTCGAAATCAAAGTAGATCTGGCCGGGGCGATAGCTATCAGCCAGTGCCTTGGGGGGCTCTTCTCCGGCAAGACGGTAGCCCAGCATAGCGACCTCGCGGCAGAAGGTGGGGATATCCAAAATATTCAGATAGCCGGAGATACCGGAGCAGACGATGCCGTCATTGATGGGAGCGCGATAGCGCTGGGGGAGGCCCTGGAGACCACAGGCTACGCCCATGATAGTACCCACGTTGCCGGCGTTGCAGTCCGTATCCCAACCGGCCATGGTAGCAATTTCCACCGTGCGGTCAAAGGCTCCGCCGCCGTACAGCAGGGACATGATGCACACGCCGGCGTTGGGGATAATGTGGCAGGTGCCCTGATACTTATCGTATCCCCAATTCTGGACCAGCATCTCGTGGCAGTCCCGCCAGTTTTCCGGATGCTCCTTGTGGAAGGCGCGCACGGCGTCCGCCACAGCGCGGTAGGTACAGTCGGCGGGGATTTGGGCAAGACCGGCGTCGATCAGCTCGTCCACATCGCTGGTCTGGAAGGCTTTTGCAATGGCGGCGCACATGAAACGGGCGCCCCAGATGCCGTTACCGTCGTGAGAGACGCTGGCGGCAGCTGCACCGTGGTCGGCAGCACGCTGAGGCTGGCCGGGATTGACAAGACCCCAGGTGTCGATAAAGATCTGGCCGCCGATCTGCTCGGCCAGAATCGCGCCGTTTTGCTCGATGGAGCCGGAAGCAGGTGCGGGGATGCCGTTTTTCAGGTTGAGGTAGGCGGTGTGCTCGGTGCTGATACCGTAGCCGCCCCACCAGAACATACCGACTCCCTCACGGGCATAGTTGAGCCACGCCCGGGCAACGTCCTGGGCGGTCAGGGGGCGGTCCTTTGCGTCGTCGATCAGAGCACGCAGAAAATACACCGGTCCATTTGCGTCATCATCTGCGGCAAAGTTTTTGTATTCCTTTACGTAGCTTGTAATATCGCCGTATGTGTTGCGGATGCGATCGTAGGTCCAGATCGTGGGCTCTACCGGCGCGCCTAAGCGGATTCCGATGTTCATGCCAAGAAAGCCCGCATACAGTTTTTCCAGATAGTTCTCAACCATAGTGTGCTGCCCTTCCTTTCTTTACTCGGTCATCAAAATGGAACCGGATAAGTAACCGGTTTCTATTATAGTATGGGATGGAGGAGAATGCAAGAGCTATTTTTTCGCAATAATATCTTGCGTGAGTGTTGACAAGCATGCTATGATTGGGAATAATAAAGAAAGGCGTTTCTTAATTTTAAATCTTCAACCTACAAAAGGTATATTGGGAGGGAGAATTTGTTTTGGCAGAGAAGCTTACATACAGTATCGCCGAGATCGCAGCGATGTGCAATGTCTCGAAGGCAACGGTCTCCCGGGTCATCAACAATAACCCACAGGGCGTAGGAAAAGAGACAAGAGCTCGGGTACTCAAGACGATCCAACAGCTGAATTACCGCCCCAATGCGCTGGCGAGAGGGGTTGCCACCTCTCGTTCCGGAATGATTGGAGTGGTTGTACCAGATGTATCCAACTTCTTTTACCCAAAGCTGATCCGCGGTATTACAGACTGCATGGACAAAAAGGGATATTCGGTGATCATCGGTAACTCGGACTATGATCCCAAGCGGGAAGCGGAGCAGTTACTCAGCATGATCGACAAGCGCGTAGACGGGATCATGCTGTGTTCTGGTGTGTCCAACCGGGAGTTTTTATCTGAATTTCGGAAATATCATGTCCCTATGGGGTTGGTTGGGCGTGTTTTCGACAGCTCTTTGAGTGATGTCAGCATTACCGGCGACAATATCAAGGGCGCGATGAAATCCGCGGAATATCTGATTCAAAGCGGAAAGCGCCGTATTGTGTATGCAGAAGGAAACCCGGATATTTCCGGATCCCGGCAGAGAATGGAAGGATATCGGAAAGCACATGAGGCGGCGGGTATCCCTGTTCACGAGGAACTGATCCTGCATGGCGAATACAGCATTGACTGCGGACGGTATATGGCGATGCAGCTGCTGGAAAATAAGGTAGATTTCGATGCGATTATGACGGGAAGTGATCTGATCGCCATAGGAATTGTGTTTCAGCTGCTGAAAAGTGGGGTCAGAATCCCGGAAGATATCGAAGTGATCGGATTTGATGATATTGAACTGTCCAGAGTCATTGATCCGCCCCTTTCCACCATTTCCAAACCCCACTATGATATGGCGTGGCATGTGGCAGACCAGCTGTTTAAGGTGATTCAGGGAGATCCTGTGCCGCTGCCTCATGCAACGATTGAGCCGCAGCTGGTTTTAAGAGCGACAACGAAGAAACGAAGAGAAACCTGAAACGCAGGCCTTAGTCAGTGCGAACATGCGCCTCTTCCAAAGGAGAAGAGGCGCATTTTTTTGCCTCAAAAAGAGAACGGTTACTTAAAACCTGGAAAACAAAAGCTGGAATTAGGACAAGAGAAACTTTAAAATTATATATTATGCACAAAATTACGATTGCAATTATAGGATAAATGCATACTTGCAAATGTAATTGTCCTATTTTATAATCTTTTGCAGAGAGATACCGGTTGCTTTAACGGGAGGGAGAACTATGCGAGAACAAAAAGTGCCGATGACAGCAGCCCAACGTACGCTGCATCGGATCAAGAAGGATCGTGTCTTGTATCTGATCCTGTCGCCAACAATCATCTATTTCTGCATTTTCCGTGTGTGGCCCATGATCAATATGAGGCTTGCCTTTTTTGATTTTAAGGCGCGGGGTCCCTGGGAGTTTGCAGGCCTGAAGTATTTCGAACTGATTTTCCAGTCAAGCGCCTTTATGCAGATTTTGAAAAACACGTTGATCATCAGTTTTATGAAGTATGTGCTGCTGTTCCCTGTGTTTGTCATCTTTGCATTGGTACTGAACGAACTGCGCTGTAATAAATTCCGCAAATACGTGCAGATCGTATCTTATTTGCCCCACTTCCTGTCCTGGGTCGTAATTGCTGGTATCTGGAAGTCCTTCCTGGATCCCTCGGATTTGGGTGCTTTGAACCAGATCCTGGCGTTTTTCGGGGCCGGACCGGTAGACCTGTTGACCAGCAAGGGCGCCATCCGATGGATTTTGATGTTGTGTGAGGCGTGGCGCAGCATAGGCTGGGATTCCATCATCTACTTTACAGCAATCCTGAACATCAGCCCCGACCTCTATGAGGCGGCAAAGGTGGATGGAGCCAACCGCTGGCACATTATTCGCAGCATCATTCTTCCCGCACTTCTGGTGCCCATGACCACGGTGTTCATTTTGAACCTGGGCTTCTTTATGTCTGCGGGATTTGACCAGGTCTACAACTTTACCAACAATTCTGTAAACAGTGTAATCGATATCTTGGATACCTACGTAAACCGGTTGGGCATTGAAAATGCACAGTATTCCATTGCCACCGCGGTTTCTCTGATCAAAGGCGTCGTTGGTGTCATTCTGGTATGTATGACTCACATCACGTCCAAGAAGCTGACAGGCGAAGGGGTGTGGTAATCATGAGCAAAAAGAAAAAACATCTTGGAATTTTGCAGTGGATTTTGATGGCCATTTTGTTTTTTGTTACGCTGACCATGCTTATTCCCCTGCTTCATGTGCTGGCCCGTTCCTTGTCAGACCCCAGCCAGTCGGGCTCTATGGGAGGCCTGGAGATTATCCCCCGCGGATTTTCTCTCATTAACTATCAGGTTATTTTCAGCAACAAAAATCTGGTACCTTCCATTTTTAACTCCATCTTTATTACCCTTGTGGGTACCGGCATCAATATCCTGCTGACCATCATGGCCGCCTATGTGCTGACCCGGCCCAATCTGGTGGGAAAACGGATCCTCATGTGCTTCTTCATCGTAATGATGCTCTTTGATCCGGGCATCGTTCCGGAGTACCTGGTGATTCGTACCCTGGGCCTGATGGGAAGCCAGTGGTCCGTCATTCTGAGCCAGGCGGTCAATGTCTACTACCTGATCATTATGATGCGCTATTTCCAGAGTGTGCCTGCGGACCTGTGTGACGCAGCCCGGATCGACGGCGCAGGCCATATGCGGATCCTATTCTCCGTGATTGCCCCCCTGTCCAAGGCGGGAATTGCCACTCTGACTATGTTCTATGGTGTGGTTCGTTGGAATGAATATTACCGTGCGGGCATCTACATTTCTTCCATCACGGATGTGCCGCTGCAGGTAATCCTGCGCAAGTTCGTTGTGGATGGCGACGTGACCACGCTGATCGGCACCCAGAATCTGCTGGACTACAATGCCTTGGCACAGCTGGACTACACCGCGCTGCAGTATGCCACCATTATCGTTGCCATCGTCCCCATTCTTCTGGTATATCCCCTGGTGCTGAAATACTACACCAAGGACGCTCTGGCAGGCGGGGTGAAGGAATGAGCTGCTGGGAAGTGCTGGAGGAACTTCAGCCCCGCCTTGGAAATGTGCCCCGAAAAGAGCGCTGGCAGGAGATTGCCAAGCGGATGGAGGCAGATGGAAAATCCCTGCATGAGGTGACCTACACCTGGAACGAAGGAGAGCTGTCACTGGAAGTGGGGTTGGGAGCGGGAGACAAACGACTGGTCCCTGGTACAAGCCGCATCCATCTGGTGAAGAACGGGGAGCTGTATCCCTATGCCGTCTTTTATCCCCAGGGATATGATGCCCAGGAGCCTGGCAGGAAATGGCCGTTGATCTTCTTTTTCCACGGCATCGGGGAACGGGGAGATGACCCGGCCATCCTGCTGCGCGAGGGACTGCCCTATGAGCTGGCCCAGGGAAGGGGCGTGGATGCGCTGGTGATTGCACCCCAGTGCCCGGCGGATTCCCACTGGGCGGATCAAGAGGACGAGCTGATAAAGCTGCGCCGCTTTCTTCCGGCGATGATGGAGAAGTATCCGGTCGATCCGGATCGGATCTATATCACCGGCCTGTCTATGGGAGGGCGGTGTGCCTGGAAGGTGGCCCTGGATATGCCCGATACATTCGCGGCCATGGTTGTGGCATGCGGAAGGACCTCAGAATCCGACCTGGGAGCCATTCGCGATATGCCGCTGTGGATGTTCCACGGGGTAAACGACAGCACCACATCCTTTGATAACATCAATGCGATCCTGCCCAGACTGCAGGCAAGTCAGCACCGACACTATAAGTTATCGGTATATCCTCAGGTAGGACACAATGTCTGGGGTGAGGCCTATACACATATGGGAGTGTTCGATTGGCTTTTGACCCAGAGACGGTCCAGAAATCGTGAATTTGCAGCCGGACGGAAGAACGTGCTGCCTACGGACGCAAAAAAGAAACCGGTGTAATTTTGTGTGTTGGCGTTTTCTTCGCGGAAGAAAGCCGGCCGCATAGCTCCAGGCGCGGCGGCAGATATCCGTGAAGCAACGATATTTTGCACCAGAGCAATATGATGAAGGAGGAGACTATGAAAAAGTTACTAACCATGACACTGACTCTTGCACTGGCCGTTAGCTGCCTGGCCGGGTGCGGAAACAAGACCTCTGACAACAGCTCCGGCGGTTCTCAGGGTTCGGGCAATGCTTCCGGACAGATTGGTTCCCCGGATGCTCCCGTGGACGTGAAGATCGTCATTAAGGACGTGTTCCCCGATGAGGAGGATGTAAAGCTGCTGGCGGAAAACATCAATGAGAAGATGGCCGCCAATGGGCAGTACGTCAATGTGATCTTCCTGGATCCCCCTGCCAGCGACTATGTGACTGCTATGCCCCTTGCCGTTATGAACGGTGAGAGCGACGCGGATCTGATTTACTTCCAGGGCGGCGACCAGGCCGTTGCGGAGCAGGGTCTGCTGGAGGATCTGACCCCCTATATCGAAAATTCTACTTATGTCAAGGCCCTGATGGATGAGACCAACGTGGCCAAGATGGAGAGCTATCCCTACCTGCTGTGGCTGGCTCCTCCCCGTACCTGCACTCCGGTGATCCGTACCGACTGGACGGAGCAGCTGGAGACCTATGATGATCTGATTGCTGATCCCACCGTGGACAATTACTACAACTTCTTCAAGGAGATGAAGGACAAGGGGCTTGTGGAGTATGCCATCACTGCGGACGGAGATACCAGCCGCTTTGACAGCATCTTCAATCACGCCTTCGGCGTGACCGGCACCTGTGTCCAGGAGGACGGCAAGTGGATCTTCTCCCAGGCCAGCCAGGCGGAGAAGAATAAGCTGGAGTTCTATGCCAAGCTGTATGCCGACGGTCTGCTGGACCCCAACTTCCTGACCAACACCTGGGACGTGATGGAGCAGGAGTTCTATGACGGCGATGTGGGTGTGATTTCCGGTACTGCCGGCGCTACCATTCAGATCTATGACACCAAGATGGTGTCTCTGTATGGCGAGGACGCCTCTCTGACCGTGCTGCCTCCCGCTAAGGGTGTGTCCCAGTCCTATACCTCTGTGGACGTAACCAAGGAGTCCCGCGGCTTCGCGATCAACGCCGATTCCCCCAACAAGGACGCCGCCTTTGCGGTGCTGGAGTTCATGGCCAGCCCCGAGGGCCGTATCCTGGATAAGGTGGGTATCGAGGATGTCCACTACACCGTGGAGAACAACCAGATCGTCTTCACCGACAAGTTCTCCAGCTGGTGGGCCCGCTTCTGGGATACCACCAAGGACTTTAACCCTCAGGATCCCTCTCTGGCCGAGCCCGTGCTGTGTGAGTCCGCTTCCACGTCTCTGGATATGGTAAATGAGTACCTGGTCATGGACCACAACCTGCTGATTCCCAATGAGATGACTCCTCAGTGGGATGCCATGCAGAACCTCTACAATGAGTATGCCGCCGACATCATCCGCGGCGTGCGTCCTATCAGCGCGTTTGATGAGTTTGTGGAGCAGTGGAATGCCGCCGGCGGCGACGCCTTCGAGCCCATTCTGCAGGAGACCTTCGGCTAAGACCGGACTGCTGCACATCTGCGCAAGTTGTAATCAGAAAGGAAGAATTATATGTTAACCAGAGAAGAATTCATCCAAGATCGGGAGCGCGTCTTTGATAAGGTATACGGCGCGCTGTCCGGCCTTGCCATCGGCGACTCGTTTGGCGACGCATCCCGCAAGCAGGAAAACAGAGCGAATTACGCCATTACCACCGATTTTAATAAAGGTGCTTCCTGGAGCACAGATGATACGGAATTCGCCCTGCTGACCGCAAAGACCCTCATCCGCTGCGGTGGTAAGCTGACGACCGAAGAGTGCGTCCGCTCTTGGATGGAGGACGTGGTTACACAGGATGAGTACAAGCGCGGAGGTGCCAGCGAGATCGAGGCGGCGAATAACCTGCGCAAAGGATTGCTGCCTCCTCTGTCCGGCAAGTTCAATGCCTTCCACATGAGCGACGGCTCTTCCATGCGGATCGGGCCCATCGGCATTATTTGTGCCGGCGACCCGGAGAAGGCTAAGGAGTATGCCCGGATTGAGTCGGAAGTGAGCCATTACCGGGACGGCGTATGGGGAGCCCAGGCCGTAGCGGCCGCCGTTGCTGTGGCCATGGTAGACGGCAGCATCGATGAGATCATTGACGCCGCCATGTCCGCCATTCCTGAGGAGTCCTGGCTGTATTACAACATGACTCAGGCCTTTGCCATGCTGGAAAAGAGCGGCGGAAACATTCTGGATATCTGGATGGATCTGCATGACTTCCTGTGGACCAGCTCCTGGGCGACCACGGCCGAGGCCATTCCTTCTGCGTTTGCCTGTCTGAAGGCCAAGAACGACGATTTCCGGACCGGCATTACCCTGGCCGGCAACTTCGGCCGGGATGCAGATACCATCGGCGCGGTGGCCGGTGTGATTCTGGGCGCAAAATACGGAGCCAAGGGGATTCCCGAGCGCTGGATCGAAAAGACACGGTATCCCTCTGGTACCTGCCTGACCTTCACCAAAGGAATTGACATTCGTTCCTATGCGGAAAAGATGACCGACATCATTCTGCAGGGAGAGTGAGCCTAAGATGAAAACGGGCCGCCCTGGGCGGCCCGTTTTTCATCCCCTCTCATCGTACAGAGAAAGGAAATCAGTATGGAAATTAAAAAAGCGTCCATGGCAGGAACCCTGGAGTCAGGAGACGTTCAGATCATGGCGGCTCCCAATCCGGGGGGCGGAATTGAGATAGAGCTGGAAAGCGATGTAAAGCTCCAATTTGGAAGCGCAATTGAGAAGACCGTGCGGGAGGAGTTAGCGCGTCTTTCGGTAGAAGAGGCCTATATCCGTCTGGTGGACAAGGGGGCGCTGGACTGTGTGATCCGCGCCCGGCTGGAGTGCGCGGTCTGCCGCTGTGCGGGAGTAAGCTATGACTGGACACGGGAGGACGGCGGAAAATGACTCGTACCAATTTGAGACGCAGCTGCCTCTACATTGGAGGCGGCAGCCCGGCAAAAATTTTAGAGGCCCGCTTTTGTGATGCGGATTGTGTGGTCTATGATCTGGAGGACTCGGTGGCTGCCGCGGATAAAGATGCGGCGCGGATGCTGATTTATCGGGCAGTGCGTTACCATAGACCGCCGGGAAAGTATGTTCTGATCCGGGTTAACGGCCTGTGCTCCCCCGAACTGCAGGAAGATCTGGAGGCGGCGGTCCGGGCCCGGCCCGATGCCATCCGGCTGCCCAAGGTAGAGACGGTGGAAGAGGTCCAGGATATAGACAGACGCATCACAGCCATTGAAGAGACTGCGGGGATACCGAAGGGTTCCACCGAGCTGTGGTGCAATATTGAGTCGGCACTGGGAGTGGCCAATGCCCGGGAGATCGCGGTGGCCAGTCCTCGAATCACCGCGCTGGCTCTGGGTGCGGAGGACTACACGGCCAGCATGGGAGCCAGACGCAGCAAAAGCGGCTGGGAAATTTTCTATGCCCGGATGCGGGTGCTGGAGGCGTGCCGGTTAGCGGGAATCTCCGCCCAGGACGTGGTATTCAGCGACATCGACGATTTAGAGGGGCTGCAGAAGGACGTAGAAAACGCATGTGGCCTGGGGTTTGACGGAAAGACTGTGATCCACCCCCGTCAGATTGAGATCGTCAACCAGGCTTTTACCCCCACCCCCAAGGAGATCCGACAGGCACAGCGGGTTTTGGAGGCGCTGGAGCGGGGCGCACGGGAACACACCGGTGTGGTGGTTCTGGATGGAAGTATGGTGGATAAGCCCATGGAAAAGCGAGCCAGAGATGTCTTGGCCCGGGCTGAAGCCGCAGGACTTCTGGATGGAGAGGAGTGGTAAGCATGGTAAACAGCTTGGGACGGGAACTGCCGGAGTTTATCGGCGGATACCGGGTGCGGCCCTATCAGGGGCTGGAGACGGCGGAGAGCACGGCTGTGCCGGTGCAGAGCAAGCGCATCGTAGAGCGCTGTCAGGCTGACCAGAGCAAGCTGCTGGGCAGTTTGAAGGAGGCCCTGCTTGCCTGTGGACTGAAGGACGGCATGACGATCTCGTTTCACCACAGCTTCCGGGAGGGAGACCTGGTGGTGGGCCAGGTGATGGAGGCAATCGGAGAGCTGGGCATTAAGAATCTCCGGTTTGCACCCAGCGCAGTCGTCAATTTAAAAAATTTCTCCCTGGCAAAGTACGTAGAGGATGGGACGATCACCCGGGTAGAGGCCAGCGGAATCCGGGGAGAATTGGGAGATCGCCTCATTGACGGATCGGTTCAGATGGATGAGCCGGCCATCCTGCGCCCCCATGGTGCACGTCCTCGGGCCATTGAAACGGGAGAGCTGGAAATTGACGTGGCGTTTATTGCGGTATCCGCTTCCGATGTCTACGGCAACTGCACAGGACAGATCGGAACCAATCGCTGCGGAAGCCTGGGCTATTCCTTTGTGGATGCTCACAACGCGAACAAAGTTGTGGTAATTACCGATACCTTGGTGGATTATCCCTGCTGTCCGGCCAGTATCAGCCAGCAGTATGTAGACTATGTGGTCAAGGTGGATCAGGTGGGTGACAGCGCTAAGATCGGCGCCGGAGCGGCCAGATTGACCAAAAATCCCCGGGATCTGATGATCGCGCAGAAAGTAGTAAAGGTGATCGCCGCGTCCCGGCGCTTTGTCGACGGATTCTCCTTCCAGACCGGGGCAGGGGCAATCAGTATTGCCTGTACCAAGTTCCTGGCCGAGGAGATGGAGAAAAAGCAGGTCAAGGCCAGCTTTGCCCTGGGCGGGATCACAGCAGCCATTATTGATATGTACGATGCAGGTCTGGTGCGGGTGGTGGAGTGCAGTCAGTCCTTTGATGCCACAGCGGCGTCCGCCATTCTCAGCCGTCCCGGCGTACTGGAGATTGACAATGCGGACTACTCCAACGCATTTAACAAGGGCAATTTCCTGAATCATCTGAACTTTGGCGTTCTGGGCGCGCTGGAAGTGGATACGGATTTTAATGTCAATCTGCTCACCAGTTCGTCTGGCAAGATGATGGGCGGCCTGGGAGGCGGCCCGGATGTGGCGGCGGGGGCAGATATCTCCATTGTGACGCTGCCCATTGTCAGAGGACGTACTCCGTCGGTGGTGGACCGGGTATTTACCTGCTGTACGCCGGGAGAGACGGTGGCCTGCGTCGTCACCCAGGCCGGAATTGCCCTCAATCCGCGGCACCGAAACTATGCCGAGCTGCGTGAAGATTTGGAGCGGGCCGGCATCAAGCCTGTGGATATTCAAGAACTCCGCCGGCTGGCAGAGGAACTGACGGGCCGGCCCGAGCCCATCAAAACCACACAGCGAATTGTGGCGGTTGTGGAATATCGTGACGGTACGGTGGTGGACGTGGTTCGGGAAGTGGCGTTTTAATGCTTTACTCTCAAAATCGGCGGCTTACTGTTAGTTTGATGCCATTATATTGGTAAAATAAGATCAGCCATTTTATTGCAATAAAATGGCTGATCTTTATTGTAATATAAACGCAACGAGGGAATGAAACTGGCGTGTGCAGAAAGATCAATTTTCTTGATTGGGATGGATGACCTGTGCGTGCAGTCTATTATAGTATCCGCTGCAGTAGGATAGATAGACGATACCGCCCACCACATAGGCAATGGCAGTGAGGGCAAAGCCGGTGGTCAGCCCGATGGATTCCTGCATGAATCCCATCAGCAGAGAGCCAATGCCGATGCCGATGTCATAGGAGAGCATATAGGTGGAGTTGGCCACTCCGCGCTGGGGACCTGGAGTGGTGCCGGTGACAAAGGACTGAAAAAGCGGCTGCAGGATGCCGTAGCCCAGACCGAAGAAAAATCCGGCAGCCAGCAGGTGTATGCCGGTGGTGAGGAAAAGAAAACTAATCATGGTGAAGATCAGTACCACCAGGCTGGCACAGACCAAAATGTGGTGATCTCCCCCTTCGATCATGCGTTGAGTGGACAGCTTGGAGAGCAGCATGCCCACCACCAGACAGATGTAGAAGTAGGGCAGATAATCCATAATGCCCTTTTCCTGGGCCAGAATGGAGGAATAGGCGATGACTGCACCGTAAGGAATCATCAAAAACATCATGTTTACCATGAATGGGAGGGCGGGACGGTAGATGGATTCCTGGATAGAAAACTTCTTTCTTTTTACCTTGGGATATTTTATTCGGCAGCAGGACACGCAGATCAGAGCGGCTACAGTAATGCCGAAGATGGTAAGGAAGGACGCACGGCTGTCCATGTTGCTCTGCACCTGCAGCCCCACAAAAGGTCCCACCGCCATACCGATGGACACGGTAAAAGCAAAGCGGCTGATGCCCTGGGTGACCTTGGTGACAGGCAGTACATCACCGGCCAAAGTCATAGTGGCGGAGCCGCACACAGAGTATACTACGCCCATGTAGAGCCGCACCACAATCAGCAGGCCAAATACCGGGAAGGCAAGAAAGGCGGGGAAGGACAGGCAGAACAGGGCAAGAAACAGCAGGTATACATGGTAACGGTTAAAGTTATCCAGCAGATAGCCTGCCACCGGTCGAAACAGCACCGTGGCCACCGACATGGCGGTCAGGACAATGCCCACCTTGGAGCCGGTAATTCCGATTTCCTGACAGTAGACCGGGATAATGGGAATGGAAGCATAAAACGCCGCCAATACAAGCAAATTTGTGATAAAGAGAAGGATAAACCTTCGGTTCCAGATTTTCTCGGTTGGTTCCATGCTGCTCAAACTCCTTTTTGATATCCATAAAATATAGTGGCAAGTGCCACCATATTTAGGATAACACAGGAGAAAATACTCGTCAATATCCCGTTGCACTTGCCACCATATGGGGCTATAATACAGGACAAAGGAGGTTGGCAATATGGACAGTATTATGGACAGCCCGTTTAAGTCCATCTCGATTCTATATCGAAAGTCTCATATGTGGCTCAACAATACCTGTGCGGCGCTGGATCTCTCTGCGGCTCAGGCGGTGGTCATCCTTATCGTGTGTGATTTTCGGGTTCTGACTCAGGATGAGATCACCAAGCGGCTCTCTCTGGATAAAAGCGTGATTGCAAAAACCGTGACAAAGTTGGAGGAGCGGGGCTTTTTGGTCCGTACCACCAATGCGAAAGATAAGCGGACCTACGACATCGCTCCAACGGAGAAAGCCTGGGAGGCATATCCGTATATCAAAGAGCAAATTGATGGGTGTTTTCAGCACATGACGCAGGGGATGTCGGAAGAAGAGCGGGAGGAATTCAAGCGGCTTTTGCTCATAGCGGCGGAGGCATCCATTGCCTGGGAAGAAGGATGATATCCTTTCCCACCTGCCGTTAAAAATCCACATAAAAAGAGCGAACCGATGGGATACCACCGGTTCGCTCTTTTTATGCAGTCAAAGAGGGGGGAGAGATTATTTCAGGCGCTCCACCAGATAGGGGATAACTTCCTCGAAGTTGACGCCGTACCAGCTGGGTTTGGGGTCGGCCAGAGTGGCACGGATGCACTCTACGGTGTAGTCGGCAGCCAGAGCCAGAGCATCACCCAGAGACTTGCCCCGCATCAGAGCGCCTACGCAGGTGGAGGCAAATACGTCGCCGGTACCGTGGATGGCCACCGGCAGGCGCTCATTGAAGTAGCTGCCGTACTCACCGGTCTGCTGGTCGTAGTACATGACACCCAGCTTGTCCGGCTCAAAGGTGACGCCGGTGAGGGCCACGTACCGGGGACCCAGCTTGGCCAGGGCCTGGAGCATCTGACGGATGTATTTCTCATCATACTCCGTGCGGTAGGGCAGGCCGGTGAGCAGGCTGGCCTCGGTAAGGTTGGGGACGATCACATCGGCCTTGGCGCACACCTTGGCCATCTCGGCAGGGAACTCGGGGCCAAAGGCGGGGTAGAGCTTGCCGTTGTCCGCCATGGCGGGGTCCACCAAAATCAGGTTGTCGGGCGTTTTGAAGGCGTCAAAGAAGGCGCACACATCGCCCACCTGCTCTTTGGAGGCCAGATAGCCGGTGTAGATGGCATCAAACTGGAACCCCTCCTGCTGCCAGTGGTGGGCAATGGGGTTGATCTGATCGGTAAGATCCTTACAGGTGAAATTTTTGAACATAGTGTGGGTAGAGAGTACCGCGGTGGGGAGGATGGAACATTCCACTCCCATGGCGGAGATAATGGGCAGAGCCACCGTCAGGGAGCACTTACCCAGGCAGGAGATGTCCTGCAAGCTGACAATCCGTTTCATGGTGTGCACTTCCTTTGTTTGATTTGAATGCATTGTACCAAAACAACTGACCTGGAAAAAGGACCAAATATTGATTTTCTGACCATACCAGATTGGTAAAGCGAGGGGAATTCCCGGCCTGCGAGAGCAAATTCCCGGGCTATGAGGTGGTCAAGAGAGCGGATTTCCGGTAAGATAGGGGCGAGAAACGAGAGGAGGAGAACTCCATGAATGAACAGGAATTTGCCCAGCGTCTGCGGCAGTACCGCAAGGACAAGGGGCTGACCCAGCAGGAGCTGGCGGATCAATTGGGGGTATCCAACAAGACCGTGTCCCGATGGGAGAGCGGCAGCTATCCCGACGTGACCACCCTGGTGGCCCTGGCCCGGGCGCTGGGAGTGACAGTGGATGAGCTGCTGGACCCCAAAGCCCCGGTACGCACTTTGGAAAAGAGCGACTGGCAGAACCTGCTCTCCTTTGCCTTTGCCATTGGAGGAGGTCTGCTGTTCTACCTGCTGGTCCAGTTTGTGCCTGCGCCCCTGTGCTGGCTGCTCTATCTGGGCTGTCTGGCTTACGGAATCTATCTCCAGGCCCACTATACCTACCATGCCCGCTGGTTCCGGTTGGGAGTGTGGGTTATGGTGTTTTTTGTAAGCTGGTCGGTGGCAGGGATGCTGCTGACCGGGGCCACCGTCATGCTGGGTGCCGTCTCTGTAGAGGGCCTGTTGGAGGGCATTTTGACAATGATGAACCAGGGGGTCTGGAACGGCAGTCTGGTGCTGGCGCTGCTGCTGTATCTTGTAGTCAGGGCAGGCCTGACCGTAGGTTTGAGCGGCCTGACGGTATTGCTGGCAAAGCAGCTGGCCCGGGAGCCCGCCTCCGGCTCCGTACTCCCGAATCTTGCAAAGGAGCAGCTGCCCCGGCTGTGTTTCAGGCGCGCTTCATTTCACTGGTCAAAGGCGGTGCCTGCCCTGGCGCCCCTGGTCCTGATGGGGTATTGGTGCCTGTTTTGGCGGGACGATCTGCCTGGGTGGCTCTATGTCTCCCAAAAAGAACTCTATCTTCCTGTTTGGGCGGGAATCAGCCTGCTGACTCTGCTGCCGCTGTTAAAAAAGGGGCGGCGGGGACTGCTGATTCCGGCGGTTTTGCTGGCGCTGACCAGCCGGGGCTTTTCCGGGCTCCTGGTCTACCCCAGGGCTTACAGCTTGATCAGTCAGAAGGTGGTGGTGGACAAGACCAACGGATTGCTGAGCGGCAACCACATCTATTTTGGACAGGCTGGGGCAGAACTGATGGTCTTTGCCGTGGTGCTGGCCCTGCTCTACCTGGCCTGCTGTTTTCTTTCCATAAGATATGTGTCCAAGGAGGAGAAACAGGAGCAGTCAGCGGCTGGGGAAGGTGACACTTTCTAAAAAATTATTAAATTTTTACCTGCCGCCCTTTACACAGCGGGGTTTTTGGAGTAAACTAAGCACATCTGTTCCATGCTTAGTTTAGGAGGTGTTTTCGATGGACGAGATGGATTTCACCCGAAAATTCCGTCTGGGCGACCAGCGCGATCTGGAGATTAAGGCGATCCTGGCTACGGTGTATCAGGCGCTGCAGGAAAAGGGATATAACCCGGTAAACCAGATCGTGGGCTACATTCTCTCCGAGGACCCCACCTACATCACCAACCATAACAATGCCCGGGCCCTGATCCGGAAGGTAGACCGGGACGAACTGCTTCAGACCCTGGTCAAGTACTATCTTACCCACTAACCCCAAAAGCCCGCTGGAAAGCGGGCTTTTTTCATAAGGAGATAGGATGAAGATTTTAGTCAGCGCCTGTCTGCTGGGCGTTCCCTGCCGGTACGACGGAAAAAGTAAGAAACATCCTGAGGTAGAAGCTCTGCGGGCACAGGGACATGAACTGATTCCTGTATGTCCTGAGGTCCAGGGCGGCCTGCCCACACCCCGGCCTCCGGCTGAGCGGCAGCGGGACGGCCGGGTGGTAAACCGGGAGGGAACGGATGTGACCACCCAATATCAGGCCGGGGCGGAGATCGCCCTGAACACCGCACGGGAGCAGGGCTGTGAGCTGGCGATTCTTAAGGAGCGCTCCCCCTCCTGCGGCAGCGGAGAGATCTACGACGGGACCTTTGCTGGGCAGTTGATACCGGGAGATGGTGTAGCTGCCCAACGGCTGCGTCAGGCAGGAATCAAGGTCCTGGGGGAATCTCAGGCAGAAACGATCCAATAAAAAAGCCCCGGACCGAAGGTCCGGGGCTTGCGGCGCGGCGGGAAACCGCCGCGCTGTTTTGTTTTACTGAATGGCGATGTGGTTCTGATGCTCAATGGCCTTTTGATCGGCCTTGGGCAGAGTCAGCTTCAGAATGCCATCCTCATACTTGGCGTGGACATCCTCGGGCTGGATATCGCCCACATAGAAGCTGCGGCTGCAGGAACCGCTGTAACGCTCCTGGCGGATAT
>OGGQ01002444.1_pt1 | contig 20137 bp, 17 predicted proteins | sample 1571191 | NCBI WGS metagenome assembly OGGQ01 (sample SAMEA2582061, study PRJEB24529) | metagenome | biome: Human gut stool | place: China | collected 2011
ACGAGCGGAAGTGCCGCTCAATCATCTATTTTGATGATTTTGCGACACTCCCTTTTTTTCTGAGCAGATAGTAGGCCAGGCCGGTGAGATCAGCCAGAGCCCAGCCGATGGGAACGGACCACCAGATACCGACGACACCGATGGCAGGATGGGCGGAAAGCGCATAGGCCAGTGCCACACGTGTCCCCAGTGAAATGACCGTAAGAACGACAGACATGCCGGGACGGCCAAGTGCACGGTAGAGTCCGTACAGCAGAAACAGACAGCCGATTCCGCAGTAAAACGCCCCTTCTATATGAAGATAGCGGACCCCTTCGGCAATGATGGCGGTTTCGCTTTCATCCACAAACAGCATCATCAGAGGGCGGGCAGCAATCCATACAGCGGCGGAGACAACAACACAGAAGAGGAAGGAAGCAGCCACTGCACCCTTAAGGCCTTTCCGGATCCGGTCTTCCCGTCTTGCCCCGTAATTCTGCGCTATAAAGGAAGAAAATGCATTTCCGAAATCCTGAACCGGCATATATGCGAAGGAGTCGATTTTTACAGCGGCGGCAAAGGCTGCCATGACAACGGGGCCGAAGCTGTTGACCAGTCCCTGCACCATCAGAATCCCCAGGTTCATCACAGACTGCTGAAGGCAGGTGAGAACGGAGAAGCCTGCAATCTCCCGGACACATGCCATTCGGATATGGAGATGGGATCTGGAAACCCGAAGGTAAGGACAGAACATCCAGGTATAGACGGCAATGCCGAGGCCGGACACATACTGGGAGATGACAGTGGCTTCTGCCGCTCCGGCCACACCCCGGTGAAGGACAAGGACGAATACAAGATCCAGAATAATATTCAGGACGGCGGATACAGCCAGAAATGCCAGAGGGATAACGGAATTTCCCACAGCTCTCAGAAGAGAGGCAAAATAATTGTAAAAGAATGTGGCAGCGATGCCGGCAAAGATCACCATCAGGTATTCCCGCATCAGGCCCTGAACTTCTTCCGGGACACGGAGAAAAAGAATGATCTGATCAATAAAGAGAAACACAGCCGTGTTGAGGATCAGGGTAAGGACTGCGATCAGGGCAAAAGAAGCACACATACCCTCTTTCAGTCCGTTTTCATCCTTCTGGCCGAAACGGATGGAAAACACGGCACTGCTTCCCATACAGAGTCCCAGCAGAATGGACGTCAGGAATGTCATCAGCGTATAGGAGGAACCTACGGCAGCCAGAGCATTGGCACCGAGAAAACGCCCTACGATCAGCGTATCCGCCACATTATAGCATTGCTGCAGAAGATTTCCCAGAATCATGGGAACTGCAAAACACAGCATGGTTTTCATTACAGGGCCCTGGGTCAGATCTCCCTTCATATGTTTCACCTTTCCTTTGCATCAGATTTTTTCTTCCGGAGAAAACCGGATCAGGCGGGGCCTGGAGTACATTTCGGATAGAAATATTATACTTACGTTTCGAAACCATTATATATATACAAATTCCTGTTGTCAATTCAGTTCTTGCTTTTTGAAAAAAAGAAACATATAATGAGAGAAATAAAAATCTGTCTGCGTGTGAGGAGCCGTACAGAAAAGACGGTTCTTCGGGAAAAACGGCAGAAGAGAGGCGGTACGGATATGTTTCTGGAAGGACTGGATGAGCTGGATCGGAAGATTGCGGAACTCCTGATCCGTAATGCGAGAATGTCGTATTCTGAAATCGGGAAACAGGTGGGAATTTCCCGCGTGGCGGTGAAAATGCGGGTACAGTCGCTGGAACGGAGAGGCGTCATAGAAGAATACACGGCCATCATTAATCCGCAGAAGATCAGCGGGGCGGTATCCTGCTATTTTGAAATTGAAACCGAACCGTCTGCATTTTCCAGGGTAGTGGAAATTCTTACTTCCAATGAAGTCATTACTCAGATTTACCGGGTAACCGGGAACAACAGGCTTCATGTTCATGCGGTGGCGGCATCTGCAGAGGAGATGGAGGAGCTGATGTCGTCTGTTATTGATCCTCTTCCCGGTGTCATAAGCTGCAGCTGCAACATGATTCTGTCCAGAATCAAGGACATCAAGGGACTGAGGCTGTAGAAGAGGGAAACAGAAAAATCACGGAAAAAGTTCTGTGCAGCTGAGAAAACAGCAGAAAAAATCATAAAAATATCGTCTTATTGCGGAGAAAATATGGAAAGTCTGTACTTGAATTTTGAAATATATATGTTATAATACATATGTAACAAAAAACAAGGTTACTTATCCAGACCTGTTGCAGGAAAAGAATAGGCCGCTAAGCAATCCGTCTTATCAGTTTGATGGAGGAAAAGATAAATGAATACTTTAAAAGCTGAAAAAAGAACCATGGATGTGAAAGCGAAGAAACTGAGACGTGAGGGATTTGTCACGGGTGTTGTTTATGGAAGAGAAATGAAAGAAACCATTCCGCTGAAGATGGCAAAAGCAGATGTGGAGCGTCTTGCCAAGGACAGCGGAAAAGGAAGCCGGATTATTCTGGATGTGGAAGGCGAAAAAATCAATGCCCTGATTAAGGAAGTTGACTATAATCCCATGAAAGGCCAGATCATGGAAATGGATTTCCAGGCACTGGTGAGCGGTGAAAAAGTTCATTCCGTGGCAGAGATCCATCTGCTTCACCACGACAAGGTTACCACAGGTGTTCTGCAGCAGCTGATGAAGGAAATACCGTACAAAGCATTGCCGGCTGCACTGGTGGAAAAAATAGAGATTGACGTATCGGATCTGCATGTGGGCGATTCCGTCAAAGTACGGGATCTGGCCATAGCGTCCGATAAGGATGTGGAACTTGCAGTTGATCCGGATGCGGTTGTTGTTACAGTCAGCCCTGTCCGCAATGCAGATATTCCTGAGGAAGAAAGTGCAGCGGAAGACGGTAAAAAAACTGAAGCTGCGAAATAAACCCATCGGGAAGTACAGAATAACAGAGAAAAAGGGAATCCCCCGGGCCGTATACGGCCCGGGGGATTTTTTGTCATATGGACAAAACAGCTTCCTGCTATACCGGCGAGGAGAACAGATGAATGCATTTTCCATATAAACGGATAGTTTTTGCGGACTGTTTACCCGGACTTTACAGAACCATGGAGTAAATATACAAATAAAAAAGAATGTTTACATAGTGTTGGGATTTTTTTTACAGCTATTTGTGGCGTTGCTGATAGTTCTGCGGTCCTGCTGCTGTTATACTGAGTGACGTGAGAAAAAAAGAAAATGAAGAAAAACAGGAGGAAATGTATTTATGAAAAAGACCGTATTACGCGCGGCCGCTTGCCTCTGCGCCGCATCCGTTCTGCTGACTGCCTGCGGTGCGGCAGAAACCAAGGAAACCGTGGATCTGACACAGCTGACTCTGGATGAGATCATCGAAGGAGCCAAAGCGGAAGGCGAACTGGCATCCGTGGGCATGCCGGATGACTGGGCGAACTGGAAAGGAAGCTGGGAAGCGATTACAGATACATATGGAGTACAGCATACAGACAGCGATATGAGTTCTGCAGAAGAACTTTCCACATTTGAAAATGAAAAGGATGCACCTACCAAGGATATCGGTGACGTGGGCCAGGCATTCGGTCCCATGGCAGTGGAAATGGATGTGGTACAGCCCTATAAAGCCACCACCTGGGATTCCATTCCTGACTGGGCAAAGGATCCGGACGGAAAATGGGTCATCAGCTATCTGGGCACCATGAGCAGCCTGCAGAATATTGACAATATCGGAAGTCCCATTACATCCTGGGAAGATCTGAAAAACAGTGACTGCCGTGTGACCATCGGAGATGTGGTGCGCGGAGCTTCTTCCCAGATGGCGGTGCTGTCCTGCGCTTACGCACTGGGCGGAGGCATTGACAATATTGATCCGGCCATCGACTTTTTCAAGGAACTGGCACAGGAGGGACGTCTGGATGCCGCTGACTACAGCCAGGAGAGAATGGCCAGAGGTGAAGTGGACCTGTATCTGCACTGGGATTATCAGACCCTGAAATACAAGGAGCTGGTAAATGAAATCAATCCGGATGCCAATCTGGAATGCCATATCATGCAGGACGGAGCCATCCAGTCCGGATACTGCCTGCTGATCAACAAATATGCGCCGCATCCCCATGCAGCAGCTCTGGCAGTGGAATATCTTCTGAGCGATGAAGGACAGATTGACAGAGTAAAAGGATATGCCCGTCCCATCCGTGAGGACGTGGAGATTCCGGAAGAACTTTCCGCAAAACTGATCGACGATGCAGAATACAGCGGTACGATTCCGCTTACAGACAACGACGCCGTATCAGAAATCTGTACGGAAATTGCCACCAGATGGGAAGAAGAAGTAATCCCGCTGATGGGCTGATGCAGGAATAGCAAGGAATGAGAAAGGGCGGCCTGCGGGCCGCCGGAGGAAAATATGAAAGATTTGAAGAAAGCCGGAGGCAGGATATTGCTTTTCCTGCCTCTGGGATTTATTGTACTATTGTTTGAATGTGTCCCGCTGTTCGGCATGCTGACCAAGAGTTTCGGCGGTGACGGCGGCTTCACTCTTCAGTATTTTGCGGAGATCATCGAAAAGCCGGTATACCGCACAGCCATTCAGAACAGCCTTTGGATCACGTTTACATCCACTTTTGCCGGACTGTTCATCGACTTTTTCCTTGCCATGGCTCTGAGCCGCAGCAAAGGACGGGGAAAAGCGTGGTATCTGTCACTTCTGAATCTGACATCTTCTTTCAGCGGACTGCCGCTGGCCATCGCCTTCATCACAGTGCTGGGAACAGCCGGTGTCTTTGTACTTATCGCCAATGAACTGGGATTCGCTCCGCTGGCAGAATATAACCTGTACAGCATGGGCGGCATGTTCATCGTATACGTGTATTTCCAGATTCCCATGGGAACCCTGCTTCTGCTTCCCACCTTCGACAAGGTGAGAAAAGAGTGGAAGGAAGCGGCCAGACTCATGGATGCAGGAAGCAGAAAATTCTGGTTCCATGTGGGAATTCCGGTGATGATGCCGGGAATCCTGGGAACCTTCAACATGCTGTTCTCCAATGCCATGGCGGCTTATGCCACACCGTATCTTCTGATCAACAACAGCATTTCCCTTCTTCCCATCAAAATCGTCGACATGTTCGTGGGTGACGTGCGGCAGAGGCCGGAACTGGGAAGTGCACTTTCGCTGGTGCTGCTGGGAATTGTACTGGCGGAGATCGGAATTACCAATCTGTGCAGACGTCATTTTGAGAAAGGGATGAGAGCATGAGGGAACATAAAGGCGCCATGATGGCCATAAAAATTGCAGCTGCGGTGTTCCTGATGATCCCGCTGGCCGTCATGTTCATATATTCGCTGGCAGACCGGTGGATTTCCATTCTGCCGGAAGGATTTACGATTCAGTATTATATCACCACCCTGACCAACAGGGACTTTTTAATGGGCATTCTGAGAGGCATTGTGATCTCCGCCATTCCCGTGATTGCCACAAATGTAAGTGTTTTTCTGGCTCTTTACGTGGTGATGGTATATCTGCCGCAGATGGAAAAGGTGGTGCAGATTTTCTGCCTGATCCCCACCACCATAAACGGCATCATTGTGGCCACATCCGTACTGTCCATGTACGCAGGCTCGGGAACCATTCTGGCAAACCGGATCGTAATGCTGGGTTTTATCTACTGTGTTTTTGTACTGCCGGTTACCTATCAGGGAATCCGGAACAGTCTGTATGCCGTCAACACCAGAGGAATTCTGGAAGCGGCCCAGATGCTGGGATGCAGAAAATTCCAGTGTTTTGTGACTGTAGTGGTTCCGTCCATTCTTCCCGGAATTGCGGCTTCGGCGCTTATGGGATTTGCGGGACTGTTCGGGGATTTTGCGATCATCAAGATCATTGCCTCTTCACAGTACGAAACCGCACAGGCATTCCTCTACAGAAACAGACAGGCAGACACTCAGGAGCTGAGTTCAGCCGTCATCATACTGCTTCTGATTTCTCTGGTCATCAACTATGCAGTGCATAAGAGCCAGAACAAACAGAAGGAAAGAAGGGAGAAATAATGGCTTATATAACCTTTAAAAATATAAATAAAAATTTCGGATCCCTGCATGTGCTGAAAGGGATTGATCTGGAAGTGGAAGAAGGAGAACTGCTGACGCTTCTGGGACCGTCCGGCTGCGGAAAGAGCACCCTGCTGCGCTGCCTGGCCGGACTGGAGGAAGTACAGGAAGGACAGATTTTCCTGGAAGGAAAGGATATCACCAATGTGGATGCCAGGCTCAGACAGATCGGCATGGTATTCCAGCAGTACAGCCTGTTCCCCAACATGACGGTGGAACAGAACCTGGCTTTTGGCCTCAAGATCAAGAAAATGCCGAAAGACGAAATCCGGAAAGAAATTGCCGCAGCTCTGAAGATGATCGGCATGGAAGACAAGATTCATGCATATCCGGCACAGCTTTCCGGCGGACAGCAGCAGAGAGTGGCTCTGGCCAGAGCCATTGTGACCAAACCCAAGGTTCTTCTGCTGGATGAACCGTTAAGCGCCATTGATGCAAAACTGAGAAAAAGCCTTCAGATTGAAATCCGGAGAATCCAGAAAGAGCTCAACATCACCACTATTTTTGTGACCCATGACCAGGATGAGGCCATGATCATGTCGGACAGGATCTGCCTGCTCCATGAAGGTCGCATCGAACAGCTGGGAAAACCCATTGAGATTTACACGGATCCCAGAACCAGGTTTGCGGCGGGATTTATCGGAAACTATAATGTTCTGGACAGGGAAGAATTCAGAAGGCTGACAGGAACGATTCCGGAAGAAGGAACTTCCATTGCCATCCGTCCGGAGACCATTGCCATTTCCAGAGAACGGGCCGGCCGCGAGAATTCTTATGAGTGGGAAGGAACTGTGGTGGAGAGCCGCTCCAGAGGCAACGTGCTGCGCTATACCATCCAGGTAAACGGCATCCGGATTTATGCGGACACCCTGTTCCGTAGCTTCTCCATTTTCGAGGATCATGCCCGTGTATGGCTGTCAGTGGAAAAGAGAAACTGCCTTGCGGTGGCAGATGATCCCGGGACCGGGGAACAGGAAAAAAGATCTGCAGAAAAGACGGAGAAAACGGTTATGAAACGTTCTGCCTCATAAGCAGGCAGCCTGCACCGGAGACAGCCGGGCAATGGAAAAAATGAGGAAAAATTTGCGCGGGATCTGATCCCGCAGAAATGGGAGACAGACATGAGAAAAGAAGCATTTCCGTCAGGAAGAAACTGGTACAGAGGAAATCTGCATTCCCACAGCACCAATTCCGACGGCAGATTTTCACCGGAAGAGGCTGCGGCCATGTACAGAAAGTACGGCTATGATTTCATGTGCCTCAGCGAGCATGATTATTTTACAGACCTGAGAAGTACTCTGGACAGAAAAGATTTTATCCTGCTTCCCGGAGTGGAGGCATCTGTAAATCTGGTGAATAAAGAAAGAACCCACGTAAAGAAAACCCACCATATTCATGGAATCCTGGGAAATGAGGCCATGCAGAAGGCGGCGGGAGACAGGCTGATAAAACATGGGGAGCGGCTTGTGCCGCCTGTTTATGAAGAAGACTGGAACGGGCTGGACGCCGCACAGGCCATGGTGGATGAACTGAACAGCAGAGGGTGCTTTACCACATACAATCATCCCGTCTGGTCACGGGTCGATATGGATGAGGCAGCAGGACTGAAAGGCGTCTGGGGCATTGAAATCTACAATTACGGGACTGTGGTGGAATGCGGAGAAGGAGAAGACACCACGTTCTGGGATGCCATGCTGAGAAAAGGCACCGGGATTCACGGGTTCGCCTCGGATGACAACCATAATCCGCCTCAGTTTTTCGACAGCTTCGGCGGCTATGTGATGGTATGTGCGGAAGCTCTGACCCATGAAGCCATTGTGAACAGCCTTCTGGCCGGAGAATATTATTCTTCTTCCGGACCCGTGATTCATCAGTGGGGACTGGAAGACGGAGAAGTCTTTGTGGAATGTTCCCCGGCATACAGGATTAACTTCATCGCGGGAGGCCCGGTGGGACGGAGTGAGACCCTCTGTGCCCATGAAAACCTGCTGACCGGAGGAAGGCATAAACTGCGGGGCGACGAAACCTATGTGAGAGTGGAGTGCGTGGATGAGAAAGGGCGGAAAGCCTGGACCAATGCACTGTTTTTATAGAGGCGGAAAAATACCGGCGTACAGGGAAACCTGGCTCCGGTGTTTTTTGTGCCGGCAGGGTCTGCCGGCAGAATTTTATTTCAGGAGGGAACGGAATAATGAAACTGAGAGCAGATTTTCACTCCCATACAAACTTCGGAGACGGAAAAAATACACCGGAAGAAATGGCCGGTGCCGCGTGGAAACAGGGACTGACGGATTACGGAATCTCTGAGCACGGATTTCTGGAGCATTATGCATGGTCGGAAACAGGAACATTCGGAATGGACGACCGGAAATTTTCCGTTTATCTGGAAACCATGAAAGAACTGAAGGAACGTTACAGAGGAAAGCTGCATATTCATATCGGTATTGAGAGAGATGGGATGGGACCGCTTCAGAAGGCGGAGTACGTGATCGGCTCCACCCATCAGCTGATGAAAGACGGAGAGTATGTCATGGTGGATGAGTCGGAGGAAATCCTGAAAGAAGCGGTGCAGAAACTCTGGAACGGAGACTGGTACCGGATGACGGCAGACTATTATGCCAGAGAGGCAAAGGTGGCGGAACTCACGGAATGCGACATAATCGGACATTTTGACCTGATCACCAAGTTCAACCAGGGAGGAAAACTGTTTGACGAAACCAGTGACGCCTATCTGGAACCGGCGCTGGATGCCATGAAAGAACTGAACAAGGCCGGGATTCCGTTTGAGATCAATACGGGAGCCATGTCCAGAGGATACCGGAAAGAGCCGTATCCGTCGGCAGTGCTTCTGAAAGAACTCTGCCGGATGGGAGGCAGGATCATGATCAATTCCGACAGCCACAGTGCGGATACACTGATGTGGCAGTTTGAAACCGCCTGGAAACTGGCGGCGGAAAGCGGATTTGACGGCTGTTATGTACTGGCGCCTGAAGGCGGATTCAATAAAATCCTGTTCTAGGGACCCGGGATTCCGTCAGCGGAAAATACTATGCCAGAAGCGCGGTATAGACGGCGGCAACAACCAGAGCCGGCAGCATGTTTGCCACTTTTATGCGGACAGGGAAGATCGTATTGACGCCCACACAGAAGACCAGCATGGATCCCACCATGGAGATGGAGTCTACCATTGCGTCCGTCAGAAACACCTGAATGACCCGGGCAAACAGAGTGATGGATCCCTGAAAAAGAAACAGGGGAACTGCTGAAAAGACAGCACCCACGCCGAAGGCTGCGGAAAAAATGGCCACAATAACACCGTCCAGAAGAGCCTTGGTAAACAGCATGGACGGATCGCCTGCAAGGCCGTCCTGAAGGGGTCCTATGACTGCCATGGCCCCTACACAGATGGTCAGAGAGGTCATGACGAAGCCGTCGATGAACATGGAATCTTTTTCCCGTCCGCTGCGGGTTTTCAGCCAGTCTCCGAATCTGCTGAAGCACTTTTCGATATTCATCCATTCCCCGATCAGGGCTCCCAGAGCCAGGGAAACGGCGCACATCATGGAGCCTCCGGATGCCAGACGGTTTCCTCCGGAAACAGTCATCATCTGTTCCATGGCACCGGAAATCCCGATGAACATGACAGAAATCCCGATGGCGTGCATGATGGTGTCCTGAAACCTCTGACTCAGTCCGCGCTTGAAAAAAAGTCCGATAAGTCCGCCTGCGATGACGGCACCTGTGTTGACAATTGTTCCGATTCCCACCATGTTTTTTCCTCCGTTCGATTCTGTGTTTTTCTGCAAAAAGTATGAACCATTATAGCAGAATCCATGAAAAATGCAAGAGACGCCGCAGGGCCCTGCGGCTTTGGAAACGCTCCTGCGGTCATGGAGAAATTTTAGTGGAAATTACCATGTTTTCCTTGTTTCAGACGTTTCTTTTGGTGCTCAATGCAGTTGTATTTAAAAAAGAAAGTTGCTATAATGAATGGCTGGATTAAGAAAACTTATGACAACTCATGACAGGATGATGGAGGCTTGGAATGAAAAGAATAATTGCCTTTTTGGGAAGTGCGGGGATATTCCTGACAGGAAATCCCATAACAGCTCTGGCAGCAGAAACGACAGGGGAAGGAGCGGCATCCGTTCCGCTCTGGCTGTGCGTTCCTTTTGCCGGACTTCTTTTATGTATTGCGATTCTGCCGCTTCTGAAAGCAGAATGGTGGGAGATTCACCAGCCCCATGCGGTGATTTTCTGGTCACTGCTTTTTGCCGTGCCGTTTGCGGTGACGGCAGGTGCCGGGACAGCGGCGGAAACCGTGCTGGACTGTCTGGTGAATGATTATCTGACGTTTATCGTTCTTCTGTTCGGACTGTTCTGTGTGTCCGGCAACATTACCATGTCCGGGGATCTGGCCGGCTCCCCCAGAATCAATGTGGGACTTCTGGCCCTGGGAACGCTGCTCTCCAGCTGGATCGGCACCACGGGAGCCAGCATGCTGATGATCCGTCCGATTATCAAGATGAATGCATGGCGGAAAAAGAGACGCCATATCATCATCTTTTTTATTTTCATGGTTTCCAATATGGGAGGCTGCCTGACTCCCATCGGGGATCCGCCTCTGCTCATGGGATTTATGAGGGGCGTCCCGTTTTTCTGGAGCCTGCACCTGTTTCCGGTTCTGCTGTTCAACATGATTGTGCTTCTTGTGCTTTTTTATAAGATCGACATGAGGGCATACCGGTCCGATGTGGCAGAGGGCCTGAAACCGGATATCAGCAGACCTGGTACGGAGGTGAAGCTGAAAGGCATCCACAACCTGATCTTTCTGGTTGTGATTGTGGCAGCCGTGATCCTCAGCGGAACACTTCCGGGGCTTCCCATGTTCCAGGATGCGGAGGGAAATGTCAGGGGAATCCGGATTTTCCGTGAAGTGGTGCTGACCTGGCCGGCCCTGATTGAGATTTTCATGATTCTTGCGGCGGCCTGGATGTCTTTCAGAACAACAGATGTGTCCATCCGCAGGGAAAACCACTTTACCTGGAGCGCCATCCGGGAAGTGGCTGTGCTGTTTGTGGGAATTTTCATCACCATGCAGCCGGCCCTGATGATTTTAAAGGCCAGCGGTTCGAAACTGGGAATCACGGAGCCCTTTGAAATGTTCTGGACCACGGGACTTCTCTCCAGTTTCCTTGACAATACGCCGACCTATCTGGTATTCCTCACCACGGCAGGCGCCCTGGGCTTTACGGAGGGCATGACAACGGCCCTGGGAACCGTACCGGTGAAAATGCTTCTGGCGATTTCAGCCGGAGCCGTGTTTATGGGAGCCAATACCTATATCGGCAATGCGCCGAACTTCATGGTAAAATCCATTGCAGATGAAAACGGTATCCGGATGCCTTCATTTTTCGGATATCTGCTCTGGTCACTGGCAATTCTGATTCCGGTATTCCTTCTGGATACCCTGATTTTCTTTCTGTAGAAAGGGGGAGGACATATGTCTGTAAATCGTGATGATATCAAAGAACTGGCGGAACATATTTATGATCTGGACGCGGAAGTCTACTGCCATCTGGGGTCCTCCCTGGGCCGTGTGTTCAACCGGGACCGGGAGCGGTGCGTCAATGAGATGACAGACCTTCTTCTGACCAGGCCCCAGGGGCATCTGGTAAGAAGTGAGCTGGCCCTGATTGCCAACATGGCCAGAACCATCGAGGATAAGGAAGAACGGAAACTGTGCATGACCGAATATAACCGGATCATCAACGCGGTCATGGCCCTTCCCACCAGCTTTGCCGGGGGAGATGTCATTGACCCGAAACTGGCCGGCCTGAATACTCTGAACCTGAAAAACCGGTTTGCCCAGGGAGAACATCTGGTGATCTGCATCAGCTGGACCTACGGCAGCGGCGGCATTGACGTGGGATTCAAGCTGTCGGACCGGCTCCATGTGAATTTCTATGACAAGGAAATTTTCGCAGCCGTCATGAAGCGGCTGGAGGCAGAGAAGGACTCCTACCGGGAAGCAGCCGGATATGATCATATTGTGGAAGATCTGAATCAGAGCCCTGCCAGCGCGTTCCTGCCGGACAAGAAACTGACCCTGAAGCAGAGAATGCGGGAATTCAGCCGTTATCATGGCCTGCCCAAGCAGGATGCGGTCTTTTTCAACCTCAGCGACCTGATCTGTGAAAAGGCCAAAACAGAGGATTTTATTCTGATGGGGCGGTGCGGGGACGTGATCATGGCCAACAACAAGATTCCTCATATCAGCATCTATCTGACGGCACCCTTTGAGCAGAGAGTGCGCAGGGCCATTGAGGTCAACAGCGGACTGGATGAAAAGAAAGCCAGAAGATTTCTTAAAAAACTGGACCGGGAACATTCCAGATACTACAATTTCTACACCGGAAAGACCTGGGGAAACGCCAACAACTACGACCTCTGCATCAATACTGCCAGCTACGGCATCGACGGTACGGTGGACTTCATCCTGAGAATGATCGGAGAAGACCGTCTGAAAGGGAAAAGTCCCGCGCCTGCTGCAATAAAGCCGGGCACCGCTTCCGTTCCGAAAGGCGGCAGCGCACTGAAAGATGACCTGAAACAGCCGGACAGGTAGGTATGAAGCCGGAAAGGGCATGAAAATCATGGAACTGGATATGACGAAGGGAAGACCGCTTCCCATTATTCTGCAGTTTACGGTCCCGCTGATGATCGGGAACGTATTCCAGCAGCTTTATAACATGGCAGACACCATCATTGTGGGCAGATATGTGGGGGCAGGAGCCCTGGCGGCAGTGGGATCCACCGGAACCATCATGTTTCTGATCACCGGCTTTTCCCAGGGGATCACCTCAGGATTCACGGTGCTGACATCTCAGAGATACGGAGCGGGAGATAAAAAAGCCGTGAAGCGCAGCGTGGCCAACGGCATTCTCCTGTCTGTGCTGACCGCACTTTTTCTGACAGTTTCCGGCCTGCTTTCCATGGAAGGGCTTCTGAAACTGATGAACACGCCGGAAGATATCTATACAGATGCCTGCACCTATATTACCATCATAAGCGCAGGCATCTCCGCCAACATCTTTTATAACCTTTTTTCGGCATATCTGCGGGCAGTGGGAAACAGCCAGGTGCCTCTCTTTTTCCTGGTGCTGTCCGCCTGCCTCAATGTGGTGCTGGATCTGGTGTTCATCATCTGGTTCGGCATGGGAGTTGCCGGTGCCGCCTGGGCCACAAATCTGTCCCAGGCTGTTTCCGCACTGCTCTGTGTGATCTACATTTTCAGGAAAGTGCCTGTTCTGAAACCGGAAAAGGAGCACTGGCGCCTTCACCGGGGTGACAGCAGAATCCAGCTTTCCGTGGGGATTCCCATGGCATTTCAGTTTGCCATCACGGCATCCGGCACCATGATCATGCAGGCGGCCATCAACCTGTTCGGATCGGAGGCGGTGGCGGCCTATACGGCGGCCGGCAAGCTGCAGAATCTGGTGACCCAGGGCATGGTGGCCATGGGGCAGACCATGGCCACATACGGCGGACAGAATTACGGAAAAGGAGATCTGGTCAGAATCAGGTCGGGAGTCCGTGCCGCCCTTCTGGCGGAAACCGTGTACTCACTGGCGGCTGCAGCGGCTGTATGCCTTCTGCTGAAGCCGTCTCTGGGACTTTTCTTTTCCGGAGAGACAGACCTGGAATCCATGATGCCGTGGGCCCGGACTTATATCACCATGTGTGCCGTATTTTTTATCCCCCTCAGCACCATCTTTATTTTCCGGAATATCATGCAGGGATGCGGCTGCGGATTTTTGCCGATGATGGGCGGTGTGGTGGAACTGGGTGCCCGCCTTCTGGCAGCTGCAGCATCCATGAAGCTTTTGAGCTATCCCCTGGCCTGTGCCTGCGATCCGGCAGCCTGGCTCAGCGCCGGTCTGTTTACCGGCATTGCATATCTGCATGTGATGAAGGACCTGGAAAGAAAAATGGGAGGCTCCCTGTCGCAGCCTGTCGAAATTTGCGACCGAATCACATTGCGCCATCCTTCCCGATGAGACTATAATTGAGATATTCGCTTACGGCTTTTTGGTAAAAAATGGAAAACGGAAGCGAGGTATCATTGATTGTGACAGTTCAGGAGGGAGAATTATGGCAGAACTGAATATTGCGATTGCGGATGACAGCAGACAGACTCTGAATCTGCTTGATGAAATACTGGAGAAAGAAGAAGGAATCCATGTGGTGGGAAAAGCCGACAATGGCGAGGATGCGTACAACATGATCGTAAGAACCAATCCTGACATTGTTCTGATGGATGTGATCATGCCCAAAATGGATGGAATCTCCGTCATGGAAAAAGTAAAAAACAATCCGCAGATGAAAGGAGTTCCTTCTTTCATCATGATCACCGCAGCCAGCAGTCAGTATGTGACCGAAGATGCTTTCCGCCTGGGCGCCAATTACTATATCATGAAACCTTTCAGCAGAGAGGTGATTCTGGATAAAATATGGCGGGTGGGAAACGGACGGTCCCGGGTGACGGCCCAGTCCGGAACCGCCGAAAGAAAGGTACAGCCTTATGTGGACAAGGCGGCATACATAGAGCAGAATCTGGAAACAGATGTGACGCAGATGCTCCATGAAATCGGAATTCCCGCTCATATCAAGGGATATCAGTATCTGCGGGATGCCATCATCATGTCCGTACAGGATCAGGAAATGCTTTCTTCCGTCACAAAGATCCTCTATCCCACCATTGCGAAAAAACATCAGACCACTCCCAGCCGTGTGGAACGGGCGATCCGGCATGCCATTGAAGTGGCATGGAGCCGGGGAAAGATGGACACCATTAATGCCCTGTTCGGCTATACGGTAAGCAACGGAAAAGGAAAGCCCACCAATTCCGAATTTGTGGCGCTGATTGCAGATAAAATCAGGCTGGATTATAAGCGTATTTAAAGAAATTTCGGACACCCACTTTCTAATTCCACCGGAATGTGATATACTGATCTCATGGTTAGTAATGCCGAAGGATGGGGGTTCAAAATGAAGAAAATATTGTTTGTCGCATCAGAAGCAGTACCGTTTATAAAGACCGGAGGTCTGGCGGACGTTGTGGGTTCGCTGCCGAAATGCTTCGACAAGAGATATTTTGACGTTCGGGTCATGATCCCGAAATATCTTTGCATAAAGGAAAATCTCCGCAACCAGATGACCTATGTGAACCACTTCTATATGGATTATCTGGGACAGAGCCGTTATGTCGGAATCCTGGAGTACGTATATGAAGGGATTACATTTTATTTCATCGACAATGAAAGCTATTTCTGGGGAGAAAAACCTTACGGAGACTGGTACTATGACCTGGAGAAATTTTCCTTCTTCTGTCAGGCAGCCCTGTCTTCTCTGCCGGTGATCGGATGGCAGCCGGATCTGGTACACTGCCATGACTGGCAGACAGGTCTCATCCCTGTTTATCTGAAGGACCGGTTCCATGACGGGGAATTTTTCAGAAACATGAAAACCGTCATGACCATCCATAACCTGAAATTCCAGGGCGTCTGGGATGTAAAGACCATCAAGCGGTTCTCCGGACTTCCGGATTATTACTTTACTCCGGATAAGCTGGAGGCTTACAAGGACGGCAACATGCTGAAAGGCGGTCTGGTTTATGCCGACGCCATTACCACGGTGAGTGCCACCTATGCGGAAGAGATCAAGACCCCGTTCTATGGAGAGGGCCTGGACGGACTGATGCGCGCCCGTTCCGGAGACCTGCGCGGAATTGTCAACGGCATTGACTATGATGAATTCAATCCGGAGACGGATCCGTATATTGCACAGAATTATAACGCCCGTACATTCAGAAAAGAGAAAATCAAGAATAAGAGAGCCCTCCAGGAAGAACTGGGGCTTGCCCGGGATGACAAGAAATTCATGATCGGAATTGTTTCACGGCTGACGGACCAGAAGGGACTGGATCTGATCCAGTGCGTTATGGATGAAATCTGTTCGGAAGATGTACAGCTGGTGGTCCTGGGAACCGGCGAGGAACGTTATGAGAACATGTTCCGCCATTATGAATGGAAATATAACGGAAGAGTATCGGCTCAGATCTATTATTCTGAACCCATGTCACATAAGATTTACGCATCCTGTGATGCGTTCCTGATGCCGTCGCTGTTTGAGCCGTGCGGACTGAGCCAGCTTATGGCGCTCCGGTACGGCACGGTTCCCATTGTCCGTGAAACCGGAGGCCTGAAAGATACGGTCTGGCCCTACAACGAATACGAAGGGACAGGAACCGGATTCTCCTTTGCCAACTACAACGCGCATGAGATGCTGAACATTATCCGCTATGCCAAGTATATTTACTATGACAAGAAGCGGGAATGGAACAAGATCATCGACAGAGGAATGGCAGTTGACTTTTCCTGGAATACTTCCGCAAAGAAGTATCAGGAACTTTACGACTGGCTGATCGGCTATTGATCCGGACGGGGATTCCCTTCCGGGGGAGAGTGACGGGAGAAAACCATGAATATCTGGGAAGAAATACTGGGGAATGAAGTCCTGATCTGCTCTGTGGCAGGCTGGACGGTGGCGCAGGTCCTGAAAACCATCATCGATGTGGTGCTGAACCGTTCATTCAATCCGGAACGCCTGGTGGGTTCGGGAGGAATGCCCAGTTCCCATTCGGCTACGGTGTGCGCGCTGGCAACCGCATCCGGAATGAAGTACGGAGCCGGGAGTTTCGAGTTTGCTGTCAGCTTCGTTCTGGCCATGGTGGTCATGTATGATGCCATGGGGGTAAGACGGGAAACAGGCAAGCAGGCGAAGATCCTCAACAGTCTGTTTTCGGAAAACCTGCTGGATCTGAACGGCGTGGTACTGCAGGAAAAACTGAAGGAGTATGTGGGGCATACACCGGTTCAGGTGGCAGCCGGAGCCATTCTGGGAATCGGCATGGCACTGGGGATCAATTCCCTTTACTGATGGGAAAAAATATATAAAAGTTTCTGTAAGGGATGTTGCAATATTTGGCAACATCCCTTATAATATTACCAGACCGTTTTCGGGCTTTTATTTTTATGCCCATTTCAGGTACAGGTAATCCTGGCAGCGGATAATGCCGAGACAGCCCGGGCAGGAAGAAAAGTGAGAAAATGGAAAAACCACGAGACGTAGGCGGGAGTCTACAAATTTATAGGAGGAAGAAAACTTATGGCAAAATGGGTTTATAAGTTTGAAGAAGGCAGCGCAGCAATGAGAAACCTTCTTGGCGGCAAGGGCTGCAACCTTGCTGAGATGACAAACCTCGGCATGCCGATTCCGCAGGGCTTTACTGTAACCACAGAAGCTTGTACCGAATATTACAACAGCGGAAAGCAGATCACACAGGAGATTCAGGATCAGATCTTTGAAGCTCTGAAATGGCTGGAAGGCGTAAACGGAAAGAAATTCGGTGATACAGAGGATCCGCTTCTGGTTTCCGTTCGTTCCGGTGCCCGTGCATCCATGCCCGGTATGATGGATACCATCCTGAACCTGGGTCTTAATGATGTGGCTGTGGAAGGCTTTGCAAAGAAAACCGGAAATCCGAGATTTGCTTACGATTCCTACAGAAGATTCATTCAGATGTATTCCGACGTTGTTATGGAAGTGCCGAAGTCCTATTTCGAGAAGATCATCGATGAGATGAAAGAAGCAAAGGGCGTGCACTATGATACAGAACTGACAGCTGACGATCTGAAAGAACTGGCCAATAAGTTCAAGGCTGTTTATAAAGAAGCAATGAACGGCGAAGAGTTCCCGCAGGATCCGAAGGAACAGCTGATGGGCGCCGTAAAAGCCGTATTCCGTTCCTGGGACAACCCGCGTGCCATCGTATACCGTCGTATGAATGATATTCCGGGCGACTGGGGTACTGCAGTAAACGTTCAGACCATGGTATTCGGAAATAAGGGAAATACTTCCGGTACAGGCGTTGCATTCACACGTAACCCCTCCACCGGTGAAAAAGGTATCTTCGGTGAGTACCTGATCAATGCTCAGGGCGAGGACGTTGTTGCCGGTGTACGTACACCGCAGCCCATTTCCCAGCTTGAGAAGGATCTTCCGGACTGCTATGCTCAGTTCATGGAACTGGCTATGAAGCTGGAAAATCATTTCCATGATATGCAGGATATGGAGTTCACCATTGAAGAAGGCAAACTGTACTTCCTGCAGACAAGAAACGGAAAGAGAACTGCTCCGGCAGCAATCCAGATCGCCTGCGACCTGGTTGACGAAGGACAGATCACTCCCGAGGAAGCTGTATGCAGAATTGAAGCAAAATCTCTGGATCAGCTCCTTCATCCGACCTTTGATCCGGCCGCTCTGAAGGCAGGCGAAGTAATCGGACAGGCTCTTCCGGCATCTCCGGGTGCTGCTGCAGGTAAGGTATACTTCACTGCAGAAGAAGCCAAGGCTGCTCACGAGAAAGGTGAGAGAGTTGTTCTGGTTCGTCTTGAGACATCCCCGGAAGATATCGAGGGTATGCACGCATCTGAGGGTATCCTGACCGTTCGCGGCGGTATGACCTCTCACGCAGCCGTTGTTGCCCGTGGTATGGGTACCTGCTGTGTATCCGGATGCGGCGAAATCAAGATCAATGAAGAAGCCAAGACATTCGAACTTGGCGGATATACATTCCATGAAGGTGACTACATCTCTCTGGATGGAACAACAGGTAAGATCTACAGAGGCGACATCAAGACTCAGGAAGCTTCCGTAGGCGGAAACTTCAAGAGAATCATGGACTGGGCAGACAGCTTCAGAACCCTGAAAGTCCGCACCAACGCAGATAACCCCACCGATACAGCAAACGCTGTGAAGCTGGGTGCAGAAGGTATCGGTCTGTGCCGTACCGAGCATATGTTCTTTGAACCCGACAGAATTCCGAAGATCCGCAAGATGATTCTGTCCGAGACTGTAGAGGCAAGAGAGGCTGCTTTAAATGAGCTGCTTCCGTTCCAGAAGGGCGACTTCAAGGCTATGTACAAGGCTCTGGAAGGCAGACCCATGACTGTTCGTTATCTGGATCCGCCGCTGCATGAGTTCGTTCCGAAGACAGATGAGGAAATCGCTGATCTGGCTAAGGATATGGGACTTACCTTTGAGCATGTAAAACAGGTATGCGACGATCTTCATGAGTTCAACCCGATGATGGGTCATCGTGGATGCCGTCTGGCTGTAACCTATCCGGAAATCGCAAAGATGCAGACAAGAGCCGTTATGGAAGCTGCCATCGAAGTGAAGGAAGAGTGCGGCTATGATATCGTTCCTGAGATCATGATTCCGCTTGTAGGCGAGAAGAAAGAGCTCAAGTTCGTTAAGGACATCGTAGTGGAAACTGCAGAGCAGGTTAAGAAAGAAAAGAATTCCGACATCCAGTACCATATCGGTACCATGATTGAGATTCCGCGTGCAGCTCTGACTGCAGGCGCTATCGCAGAGGAAGCTGAATTCTTCTCCTTCGGTACCAACGACCTGACTCAGATGACATTCGGCTTCTCCCGTGACGATGCCGGAAAGTTCCTGGATTCCTACTACAAGGCAAAGATCTACGAGTCCGATCCGTTCGCAAGACTGGATCAGACAGGCGTAGGCCGTCTGGTGGAACTGGCTGTCAAGGAAGGACGCGCAACCCGTCCGGATCTGAAGTGCGGTATCTGCGGCGAGCATGGCGGAGATCCGTCTTCCGTAGAGTTCTGCCACAAAGTTGGTCTGAACTATGTATCCTGCTCACCGTTCCGTGTGCCGATCGCAAGACTGGCTGCTGCGCAGGCTGCTATTAAAGAGCACCAGCAATCATAATTGACAAGTTTGCTTGTAGCTGGTAATTAAATTATGTGCCCCCTGATGAAAATCAGGGGGTATTTTTGTGCCTGTAAAGCAGTGATAGGAGTTACAAAATTACAAAAACTGCAATAAAGAAATGGAAATGCAAAACTGCTGTGG
>OGGQ01002445.1_pt1 | contig 20130 bp, 20 predicted proteins | sample 1571191 | NCBI WGS metagenome assembly OGGQ01 (sample SAMEA2582061, study PRJEB24529) | metagenome | biome: Human gut stool | place: China | collected 2011
GGACGCCGAAGGCGGCTTTGGCCAAAGGCCAAAGTACTGAACAGTACCGGAAAGATATCCGGACGCCGAAGGCGGCTTTGGCCAAAGGCCAAAATACTGACCAGTACCCTCTCGCTCACAATGGATTAGTTTTTTGACAGTCTGGCGCCGTCCAAGCGGACGGCGCTTTTCGTATCAAAAAAATTACGCCTCCGGCTACCTAAGCCAAAGGCGTATACGCTATCGGGGTGACAGGATTTGAACCTGCGGTCTCTGCGTCCCGAACGCAGCGCTTTACCAAACTGAGCCACACCCCGGTAAAAGCAAATAGTATTATACTATCAAACGGAATAAAAATCAAGAGTTTTTAACATTTCGCAGGCAAAATAAGTCTGCGCCGATATAGTTTGCCTTTTATATTAAAACAGTCTTTTAAATTTCTTAAAAAAAACTAACATTCGAGACAGGCGGGTAAATTTGTGTTATTATACGTTTGTGGTCGAAGATACGGCCGCCAATCTACGGATGATAAAAAATTATAAATATATTCTGAAAACGAAAGGATGTTTTTATTATGAAAAGATACTTAAAATACACGGCAGCCGCTGTTTCAGCTGTTACTATGGCGGCTTCTTCCGTACCCGCTTTCGCCGCTCAGGTTATCGTAAACGACGGAAGCCAGAAGGCTGAGGAAACAGTTGAGACTGAAGAGACTGCTGCTGATAAGGAAACGGAGCAGGCCGTTGTTGACACTGAGGCTGTTGAAACAGCAGAAGCTGCTGAAACTACAGAGACCGTTGCCGACACAGCTGCTGAGGAAACAGTCGGCTACTCCACTCTTAAAGGAACAATTACAGCCGTTACCGTAAATGAGGATTCAACGGCAAGGATCACTTTCCAGAGCGAGGAAAGAGGAGAGATCATCTTTAACGAGGCTTCAGACTGCATGGTTATCATCGACGGAGCCGTTAAGACGCTCGCCGACCTTAAAGAAGGAATGACAGCCACAATCGTTATGGACGATTTCGCTCCCATGACAATGAGCCTTCCTCCCCAGACATCTGGCGCCGCTGCCATCGTTGTTGACGGAGAAACTCCTACGACTACGGTTGTTGAGAAATTCAATGACGAGCTTGTAGGCGGAGACGTTAAACTCATTATCGACGAGACTGTTCAGATCCTTGACATCAGAGGAACAAGACAGATCCTTACGGCCGACGACATTAAAGGACACAAGGCTATCGCGGTATACGGAGTTTCAACAAAGAGCATCCCCGCTCAGACTACTCCCTATCTCGTAGTTATCCTTGACAACGCCGAGGAAACAACCGAGGCGACAGACACAACAGAAACTACGAAAACAAGTGACGCTGACAAGGCAGCCGACACCGTTCTTCCTTTAAGAGCTACTCTCGAGAAAATGGGCTACACGATCGAATGGACTTCAAACGACGCTCCCATCGTTATCACAAAGGATGACGTTAACCTCAGCGTAAGCATCGACAGCGACACGGTCGTTGTTGACGGAGATATGTCTTACCAGCTTTCTTCCGATGTTACTATCGTTGACGGAGTAACATACATTCCCGCCGACCTTGTTGAGCATCTTAACTGAGCCGTAACGGGATTTCCTTTTCTATAATATGTCTTTTAAAAGAGGGTTTTCCCATTTAAGGGAAATCCTCTTCTCATATAAAAACGCCGGCGTTTGAAAAACTCCCTTTGACGGCCGAAGTCACAGGGAGTTTTTTCTTATTGTTTTGGTTACTCGTCAAGGCCGTTCCAATAGTCCTTAAGCATAAAGTACGATCTTTTCAGCCTCTCATGGTATGTTATGTCCTCTCCCCAGGGCTCAAGGGCAAAGGGCGCGAGCTCTATCCTGTCCGCTCCCTGAGCGCCGGCGCTGAGCCCAACATAAATCTCTTCTATGTTTATATATTCCACGCCATAGTGCTCGTAATAATCATCATGTATCATCATTTCGGACGGGTTAGCGAAATTAAGGAGCTGCCAAGGCACGCGTATCTCAACCCCGTCTTCAGTGAACATAAAATCCGCAAGCGAATCAAACTCGGGGCTGTCAGGGTTGGCGTTGCCGTAACGCAGCTTTCCGGTTTCGTATGTCTCGGAGGACGCCTCCCAGTTCCCCGTAAGCAAAGGCGTGGCCGTTTGCAGCATCAGCTTTATCGGCTTGAATATGGGCGTGTCTTTGTCTACCCGATGAATATACGGATCCCTGTTCTCGGTTTCTCTCAGGTACATGGCTCTCAGCACCTCGTACCTCTCCTGCACCGCCACCCTGCTGTTGTCTTTTCCTTCTATCTTTATGACAAAGTCGCAGGGCCTTTCAAAGGTCAGGTCATAGTTCTGGCAATATGTGCTTCCTGTTTTAGGCGTTGTGTCAATGGGTATGTATATCGTCTCCGCCTCCGGATCAACGCCATCGGCGTAAAAGTATATGAATTTCTCGTCATACTTCATTGACAGGGAAGCTCCGCCGTTTTTAATGACCACGTCCCCGTCCGCCCATTCCGACGCGTCTCCGTCAACATAGCAGACGCTCTTTTCCTCTCCGGGATCGAACGTCAGGATGCCAAAATACTGTTCGTTGGTCTGATAGTCGCTCCAATACGGCGTGTTGTCCAGATCAACTGCGTGCATCGTGTTCCAAGTGCGCTTGAACCACTCGTCCTGCCAGGTAAATACGCAGCTTCCGGCGCAGCCCGCGTCCATTATATCCTCATAGCAGTCGATGAGCGCCTGCCCCTGCTCCTGCTCATTCATATGTCCCTGATTTCGGTTTGTATTGTAATCCCTCTGCGCCATGCCCCGGCCGGTGGAAACGCCGTATTCGGAAATGACGACCGGCATGGTATGGTAGTTTGTCAGCGCCTTCAGATAGGCGTAGTATGTGTTGGGCTCCCCGTTTTCGTCCAAATAATCCGCCTGCCTTCCTCCGGGAAGATAATCATATATGGAAGGCCCTATCTCACGGATTCCGTAAATGTTTTCAGCGTCAAAAAACGGCGGCGTTTTGTCGCTTTCGTTCTCCGGATGGCGGAGCATATAGTTCAGATAGTCCGGATAATACGGATAGACATGATATGAGGCGAAATATCCGGACAGAAAATCGTCCGTTGTCTTTATGTGCTCCACATCCACGGCGGCGCACTTCATAAAGAAATATGTAATATCCTTCGGATATGAAAACGGATCCGTTGTGGGCCAGTTTGAAAACGCCACAAGTCTCTGCTCGTTGTATCTTTCGGACTCGTATTCGATTATATTGTCCCCGACATGGGCCAGCATGGCCTCAAAGGGAGTAGCATCCTCCGTTGTGGTCATATACGTTCCCTGATACGACGTCTTTCCCGGATTTTTGTGGTCGGTATAGACCACTGTAACATCCTCCCATTCCACTCCGAGTATATAGCCTATTACCCATTTGGACACATCCCTGCGGTAAAATCCCGAGCCAAGTCCTCTGCCAAGGTAAAGGCTTCTGTTTCCGTGGAGTATGTCGACAAGAGTTTTGCTGTCGTCCAGAATAGGCTGGATAAACTCATCGTCATAGGCATCCCTGTGGGAATTTTGGATATAATCGTTTACCCATACGCCGTGTATAAGCCACAGCGGCTCCTCTCCAGCTTCCTCTCTGGCCAGATTGTAGTCATAAAAGGCGTTGTAAAAATCATCATGCAGTATCGTATATACACGGACAGTATTCGCTCCCATCTCCTGTATATACTCAAACCACCTGAGATAAGTCTCCTCGTCTATGGCATAGTCCGTCGCCCATTCTCCCGGTATGCCGACACCCATATTTACGCCCCTTATCTCGAAGGGCTCGTATTTTCCGTCCCGCTCCATATATATGGTATCCTCGTCGGTCTTCATAAAAGTTGTCACCGGCTCGTCCTGGTCAAAATCTATGTAGACTCCCATGCGGTAATATAAAAATCCCATGGTAAAAAGTATGGCGACGACTATACAGGCGGCAATAATAAACTTTTTGATAAAAACCATCTCCCGTCAGCATCAATGGTTGAATTTCTTGTTTTTGGACTCATGGCTGTACTGCAGAAGCGTCTCGATGTTTTCGTCCATCCATTTCCCTCGGGTGTGGATAAAATCCTTCATCTGGGCTATGGCTTCTTCATGGCTTTCCGGATTCCTGTTGTCCGGGCGCAGCGGCCTGTAGTCCTCGAACGTATATCCCCAAACCTCAAAATTTCGCTCAATGGCCGGGCCGAGATATTCCACCACATCGTCTATGTACTGGTTCAGATATTCCTCGCTGAGGAACGTCTCCCGCAGGTCACGGTAGCGTTCGATGACTCTCTCTACAAAATTGACGTCTTTGAACATCATAAAATACCAAGTAAGAAATTGCATCTCAAAGTGCATTTGATCTCTTGTGATCATATTTCCGCAGCAGGTGTTCAGATCCCATACGCAGGTTTTATATTTTCCCCTAAGATCCTTATAAATATATGTGGATCGCGCTCCGACCTCATAGTTGCACACAAACTCATTGATTATAAAATACTCGGCGAAGGAGTCGACGTCGGCATAGTTCCACCACGCGTAGGGCTCGTTATTATAGTCATAGGAATACAGCAGTTTTTCAAATGCCGAAAAGTCGTCTGTGATAAAACCGACCCTTTCCGGAGTTAGATTTCCCGCTCCGGGATAGACTATGTCTGTAACATGCTTGTTTCTGTAGGCATAGGTCGAAAACGTATCTATGTTTTTGACAGGGTTTGAGCTGCCCCTGTCCTGACGAATACAATAGCTTACGCTGTCCATCCTGTCATCGCCTTCCGTCATATTCAAACGGGAGTCGTTTCCGTTTGTTATTGTCTCGGTCATAACGTAAAGGCCGATATATTCTCCGTTCAATATGACCTCGCAGAACCGCACGTTGGGAGCGTAATCCATGATCTCTCCGGAAATGTTGTACCACATGTAGTTTCTTATAAGGCTTTTATCCATATATGGGCCATGCATAGCCCATTCGTGATGAGAGTCCATACCCATCATTTCCACGTTCCTGTTAGTCAGATAATCTTCCTTTGTAGTCTCAAGCAGGTAGCCCTTTTTGTCGAACCTCCTTGACGTGTTTCCTCTTATTCTTATCCGGCCTTCGCTTTCCAGCTCCGGCTTGTCGGAGGGATGATTGTTGCCGACGGATGAATCCATTACCTTTATTGAGCAGGCGATATTGGAACTGCCGTCGGAAGCTGTGGTAAACTTGTTGTATTCCCCGGTTTCCTTTACCTTGCTTGCCTCAATGGGCTCTCCCGGTATTTCCTCTCCGTATGTGTCTATGACAATAAGCGGCAGGTGGGTGCAAAGCTCCTCTCCTGAGCAGCCGCAGTCCTCGCTGAGGCCTCTCGCTTCCAAATGCTGATGCCAACGGTACGGGCCTTCCCTCGATTCTATGGCGGAGGCCGCAACGGCGCAGAAAATCATTATCAGAGACATCGCCAGTCCCATCAGTTTGTACTTCATTCATCACCGCCCCCCTACGTCGCCCTTACGCGCATAATATCGCGCGGCGTTTTTTTACCGAATAACTATGAAATATATGCAAAATCATTAAAACCGTTCGCTATCTATAGTTTACCTCCCCCACAAAAAAATTTCAACAAAAAGCGGCATATATTTTCAAGGTATTTACAGCCGAAAACGCCAGAAACACAAGTCTGTCTTTTATTTTAAAAATTCTCCGGATATTAAAATTCGCAGCAAGTTTCATTTTCTATTCCCGAGCAAACGCCGCAGCTGAAAAAATTTATATTTTTTGAATAAAAGTACAGCCATACCAGTTAACCTCATCGGCCGAATAACATTTCCTACGAATAAAAATCCTTTTTCAGGGCATTGTAATATGGTGAAATATTTCCGTTTAAAAGCGGACTTTACATCAAAAACAGCGGAGGTAACAAAATGAAAAGATTTTCATATACAATAGCTGATCCGGCGGGAATACACGCCCGTCCGGCGGGCTTCATCGTGAAGGAAGCGTCCAAATACGGCTCGGATATACGCATAGATCTCGACGGAAGATCGGCAGACGCCAAAAAAATATTTTCCGTCATGTCCCTTGGAGCGAAATGCGGAGACGAAATAACCGTAATCATAAGCGGCAGAGACGAGGAACGGGCAGAGGACGGCATCAAGAGCCTTATGGCGGAAAAATTATGACCGGGAGGAATGGATATGAAAGAGCTGAGGGGCAGAGGAGTAAGCGGCGGCATAGCCGTCGGAAAAATATTCTTTCTGGAAAAAGCCGATAAAAAAATAATTCGCAGAAAAGTAGACAATGTCCGCGCTGAGCTTGAAAGGCTTTCGGCCTCGGCCGACGCCTATCTTGACAGGCTTATGGCTCTAAAAGTGAAAACCTATGCCCAGGCCGGAGAGGACAGTTCCATGATATTCGAGACCCACAGCCTCATGCTTATGGATCCGGATTTTATGGGTGAGATAGAAAATATGATACAAAGCCAGTCCGTAAACGCCGAATACGCCGTAAAGCTGACCGGCGACCGTCTGGCGGAGTCCCTGCGGCTGTCGGACTCCGAATATATGAGGGAGAGAGCCGCCGATGTGGAAGATATAACCGACGGCCTTATCGACACCCTTTCCGGCAGAAGGACGTCCCTGCCCGCCGGCGAAAAGTTCATAGTCGCGGCCGAGGATCTTTCTCCCGGTGAGACGGCTTCCTTTGACAGGGACTCTGTTTTGGCCTTTATAACAAAATACGGTTCCGCCACTTCCCACACATCCATCCTTGCCAGAACCATGGGCATACCGGCCATTGTAGGAATAGATGACATAAATCCCGACTGGGACGGAAGAACCGCCTGCGCCGACGGAAATTCCGGAGCCGTATATATAGATCCGGACAGAGGCGCGGTAAAGGCGGCCGAAGAAAAGCTGCGTCTGCAAAAGGAAAACGATCTGCGCCTGTCCTCCTTAATCGGCAGGCCGTCCGTGACCGCGGAAGGAAGAAAAATAATGCTCTTCGCGAATATTACCACTCCCGCCGACATTGACGCGGTTCTCAGCAACGACGCCGAGGGCATCGGACTTTTCAGGAGTGAGTTTATGTATATGGACAGGCGTTCCCTTCCTTCGGAGGAGGAGCTTTTTTCCGTTTATTCCTCCATAGCCGCCAGAATGGGCGGAAAGCCGGTAATAATAAGAACGCTTGACATCGGAGCGGACAAAAAGGCTCCCGGAATAGATTTGGGCGAGGAGGAGAATCCGGCTCTCGGACTGAGAGCCATAAGGCTGTGCCTCAAACGCCGGGATATTTTCAAAACCCAGCTAAGGGCCATATACCGGGCATCTTTAAAGGGGAATATATATATAATGCTGCCAATGATAACAACAAAAAAGGAGCTTGAAGATTCCCTCGCCATAGCGGGCAACGCAAGAGCCGAGCTTAAGTCGGATGGGATTGAATTTAAAGACGTGCCTGTCGGAATAATGATCGAAACGCCATCAGCGGCTCTTATAAGTGACGAGCTGGCTGAACTTGCCGACTTTTTCAGCGTCGGCACAAACGACCTTACCCAATATACCCTTGCCTGCGACAGGCAGAATCCGGCTCTCTCGGATCTCTATGACCCATCGGAAACGTCAGTTCTGCGCCTTATAAAGCTGGCCGCTGATAATATCCATAAAAAGGGCAAATGGATAGGCGTATGCGGCGAGGCAGCGGCCGATAGGGAACTTCTTGAGATATTCATGTCCATGGGCATAGACGAGCTTTCCGTTTCTCCAAAACGGGTTCTTTATGTCAGAGACGCTCTTGGCAAAGCAGCCGGACGCTCATCCCTTGAAAAATATACTCTATAAAAAATGAGGGACATATCAAGGCTAACCGCCGTATATGTCCCTGTTTTTTATTCATTTCCCGATATGCCGCACTCCGCGTGGAAGCGCATTTCGTCGATCTCTATATAAACTTCATCGTCTCTTATTTCCCGGCCGCAGAATCCGCATACCTTTATGCCGCCGTCGTCTCCGGCGGGGCATCCGATTCTGTGGGGAAACGTATGACAGTATTCGCAGGTGATACCGCTCATCCCCTTTCTAAATCCCGGCCAGGGCGTTTTCCACTTTTCCGATAAGCTCATATACCGCTCCGCCGCTTACCGGGCCGTCATCGTTCTGCTCAACGGTCTCGGATACGTCAACCGACATTCTCCCGTTTTCGTCCACAGACAGATGATCCCCGGCCATCACCGCCCCAACGGCCGTTTCGGTCGCCTTTGGTATGTCGGCTTCCGGCAGCTCTCCAATGCTTACTTTTGCCCCGTCGGACATGGTGAATACGATCTCGCCGTTTTCGAGAGCCACTCCTTTTACTCCTCTGCCTGTCACCGCGCTTATCTGAGCGGATACGCTTCCTTCCGGCTGTCCGCTTATCTCGGCCCGTATCAAATCCGTTACCGTTGCCTTGATAACGGCGTCTATCCTCGTTTCACAAGCCATCCGCCCCACCTCCTATCTGACTCTCATTCGGTTGCCCTTGGCCAGCGTCACCCTTCTGTCTCCGTCAGCGGTTATGTCGTAAAAATACATCCCCTCAGGAAAAAGCGCCGTTGTTTCCCCGTCAAACTCGAGTGTAACGCTGTTATCCATTATGTTTTCAAACTCAAATTCCTTGACGGTCTCTCCCCTGTCGTTTCTTACGCTCACGGTAACGCTGTCTCCCGTTCCTAAGACTATATCCTCGCCGTCGGCGTCTTTTATGTCAAAACTTATTCCCAGCGAAAACGTGTCAAAGGCGTACCATTCGATTATTCCATTTACAATCCTCGGGCTTGGGAGCGCTGAATCTATTTTAAGCAATTTAACCGCCTCCTTATCTGAGATATATTTTGTTAAGTATTGACGACTTCACCCTTTGGGCATACTTTTCCAGAGGATTGCCGTTTGACGCCGTCCTTCCATTGCCGTACTGCCTTACATAGGCTATGATATCGTCTATGCCGCTTTGGCTGTACCCGCTGCCCCTGAGTTTCTGAGCGTACATTTCCAGACCGGTCTCGCCGCCGTTTTCATAGGCTTCCATGGCGTCGTCATAAAGAGAGACCGTCACATTCTTTCCCCTTGACGACGATGAGGATGACCGGCCGGATGTTTCCTTTACGCTGTCCTGATACTTGTCATACTCAAACTTTTCCCTGTCAAGTTCCAGCCTTTCAAGGTCGTTCTGCCTGTCGATCCCGTTCCAGTAATCACTGCTTTCAAGCTCCGCCGCGTCCCGCAATATATCAAGCCTGTCGTAATAGTCATCCCTTGCAGTCTCAAGCTCGTCAAGATACTCCCCGTAATAGCGGTCTCTTTCATCCTGCCAGTCGCTGACGCTGTCCCTGTATCTTTCATAGTCCTGCCTGTCCGCGTCAAGATATAGGGAGTACAGCCTGTAAAGCTCATCGCCCTCAGCGTCATATGCCTGTCTTGAAAGCTGATAAAGCTCCGGTATTTTTTCGCTTAGCTTTGAAAGATAATTTTCATAGGCTCCGGCCGAGGCTGAAACGGCGTATGTACTGCCATATCCACCCGTAAGGGCGGCCGCCTGGCCTGACACATCCTCCATAGCCATCCTTCCGGCGCTCATATAGCTGTCTCTGTACTGCCTGTAGAGTATATCGTCGTCCAGACTGTAGGAAAAATCCTCACGGTTTTCCAGTCTGTCAAGAATGTCCTCCATTTCCCTTCTGTAGGCGCTTTCGTACGCTTCGGGCTTTTGCGAAAGTATGTCCTCATACCTGTCCTTTGATACCGAATCCCGGTAATCCTCGTCAAGGGCGTCGGATAATTTCTTTCTCGTCTCTTTTCTTGACGAATCCGCTTCGGAATAGGGTCCATAGTCGTTATTGTATTTTCCCCTGTAATTCCTTGTCGTCATATTCTCGTCATAGAGCGCGGATTTATAACTGCCGTCGGGGTTCACCGCCAGTATCTGATACGTTCCCCCGTCCGTCACTACCCTGTCGCCCACGCTCAGCCCCTTCTGAGCCTTGCCGTTTTGCTGCACCTTGTAGTATTTTCCTGTCGCTCCCACGTTCATTAGGTCACTCGCCATTGTCTCTCACCTCGCTTTTAAAGGCGGCTTCCTCCTCATCCGCCTGTTTTTTTGCCATTTCCTTTATCTGTATATAGTAGCCCCTCAATACCATCTCCACGATTATTGGGGGAAGTCCGCTTGAGTTGATACTGTTTTCTATGCTGTTTTCCAGCTCCCTTATGGCCACCGACGCCGGTCTGGCTCTGTTTTCGTTCTCCATTGCCTCACCCCCTATATAAGCCCGCAGGCCGTCAGTATATCGTCGCCGTTGTAATACTCGTTGTCGCTCACATATATCCTTATGTCGTCGCAGTATACCCTTCTGAACCTGTTGTCCGCGCTGCCAAGATAATAATTAGCGTTGTTGTTGATCGGCTCAAACCTCGTCCCGTCAAACACAAATCCTTCCTCTTCCCCGTCGTCCTCGTATATTATGGAAAGCAGCTCATCCGAGAACACTATTCTGTTGGCTCTGTAGCTCTCGCTGCCCCCTCCTGTGCTGGTGTGCAGAAACTTATTCTCTATTATCATCTCGTCCGGCGTCACCGTTATGGATGAGCCAAAATCCGTGTCGTCATAGCTTCCCGAGGACGGCAGGTCAAAGGACTGCAAAGTCAACCCCGTTCTGGCGCACTCCACGTGGCTGAGCACGCTGCCGTTGTCAAAACCTATGGTCGTGTAAAGGTTGTCCACGGAAACAAAAGTATTTCCCACCTCGTGCTTTATGAGAAGAGCCTCCCTCTCGTCTCCAAAGTGGTCGGTGAAGGTGTCAAATCCCATTATTCCCTTTCTTGTATCATTTCCATCCTTAGGATACACATAAAGACTTCCCATAAGCTCGCAGTTAGTTATCTTGCAGCTTCCTATCTCTCCCGACGTGGCCGTTATATTTCCGCTTATGTCGGCGTTGTAGGCTGTAAGTGTGCCGGAGGGGAAATACATCTTTCCGGTGTTTATGTAGGCGATCTTCTCCCCTCCGCTCCAGAAAGCCAGCTCGTCGGCGGTGGTCGTAGTCAGAAGGTTCTGCCTGTCCAGCACCGTCTCGCCGTTCGCTTCTATCTTAGTTGACAGGTTTCCAACACCCACGCCGTAGACCGGAGCCCCGGCCTCGTCGTAGTAGAGAAGGCCGGTTTTTATGTACTGCTCGCTGGTCGTGGAAAAGTCCCCGAACTCCGAGCGTATTCCGGAGGTATAGCGGAAAAGCTGTTCTATTCCCGTGGAGTTGGCCGTTATCTCGTTTTCCATATTTTCGATTATCTCCCCGTAGTCCGAGGAGGCGGAATACTCGCTTTTGAGTATTTTTTTGAACTCCTCGCTGTTGCTTACGGCGTAATCGGCTGTCTTTATTATGAGTGAGCGGACGTTGTTATGTATGGAAAGCAGGGATGTGTCTTCGGCGTCCTTATAGTTTTCTCCAGTGCCGCTCAAAGCCGTGTCTATCTGTCTCAGTATCCCCTCGGCGGTCATATCCTGAAGCCTGACATTCAGCTCCTCCACGGTTTTGAACACATAGCTTCTCAGCTGTTCTATCTGTTCCCTTGTTTCTCCGGCGATCACCGGAGGCGTGCTCAAATATACTCCCATTATCCGTCACTTCCCCTCTCGATTATCCTCGCTATGGAATAGAGCCGAAACTCCCCGCTGCCCTCCAGCCTTATGCGCATATGATCGCAGCGTCTCGGTATTATAGGTATGAGGAATGTTCTGTTTACGCCCGTTCCCCTGACCGTGCCCCTGTCCAGCCATATCCCGTCGGAGTCGTACTCTATGAGCATTTTCGCCCATCCGCCCTCCTCAAGGCTCATCCTCAGCTTAAATCTGGATATATATTTATTCTCGGCGTACTCATAGCCGTAGGTTCCCAGAGTGAAGCCCCAGTCTACGGTCTTTTCCTTTTCTCCGCCGTTTCCGCTGACCGACACGAGATTGTTCCCGGAGTCTATGAAATACAGATCGTCCCCCATATCGGCGAAAAACTTTACCTCCGTATCGTCCTCCCTGCACCATATTCCCTTCCTTATGTCGTACGCGAAGAGATTCCAGTTGTTTTGTGTGTCCCTCATAGAGACATAGTATTTATACCCAAGCCTGCCGGCTCTGGCGTTTTCGTACATCTCTCCTCCGAAGGCGTCGGATATGGGCACGGGCATACTTCCGTCAAACCTCGCTATTCCCGTCCTCGTCTTGTATATGAGGGTGTCGGCCACGATCGCCAGAGAGTCTGCCGAGCCCTTCTGCACCCCGTCCAGGGCTGTGCTTGTTATCTGGTGGGCTCCCGTGGCGGAAACATAGACCTTATGCAAAAAGTTTTCCTTAAAGAACATTGGGTAACCCAGATATGTGACCGCTCCCGTCCATACGCCGTCCGTGCCGACGGACGCCCTGTATGAGTCCGTTGATATGCCCATATAACATTCCCAGTTCTTGAAATCCCCCAGCTTACAGCAGAATATCTCGTTCACTGTCTCCCCGTCCCTTATGCCGTAGTAGCAGCCCCAAAGGCGGTTCTGGCACTCGGTCACGAAGTCCATCTCCGGCACCTTTCGCTCTACCTTCACCGTGTCCGTAACGGTTTTCACCTCGTCCAGCATTCCGACGATGACGATGTAGTTATCCGCCGCCTGATACAGTATTTTAGAGCCGTTCAGGCTTTTAAGCTGCTCATCTTCTTCATTTATTCCAGAGATGGTAACACCATCATACTGTTTGAACCCGGTTCCTATGCCCGCGGTCTCTATCTTTACATAAACCGTCGGAATCTCCACCCACATGGCGCTTGTCTCGGAATATCGTTTAAGTATGTGGCTGTCTCCGGATGTGTCCAGCCAGTATTCGCCGTTTTCCGGCGAGGACGGCTCCGAGCTTGAAGTATAGTCAACGGAATACTCGGCGGCCTCGGCGTCGCATATGGTAAAGGAGACATTCCCAGTGGATGAGAAGCTGTTCTCCATAGAGCCGTATTCCGTCAGGTCGGCGGTATTGACATATATTTTGTCGGGGAACACGCATATATAGGCTCCCATAGACACAAGCCTTTTGGGATTGTTCTCCGGCAGTGTGGAAAGGGTAACGCCCTCGATTTTGTTTCCGTTATAGTAAAGGCCGTCTCCGTCGGCGTAAACAAGGGCGTCCTTAGCCATAAGCCCCTGAGGGTTTGTCAGTTTCGCGGACACGCTCCTTCTTCGCCTTGACGCCGCCAGAGGATAAAGGTCGGATGTAAGATTTTCCGTCATATAAAATTCCCCATCGGCTATCCTGTCTCTGTGGTTATATCCTCCGAACCTGTCCGTCATCGCTCTCCCCGTCTCTATGACGTTTACCGTAGGATAAAGCATATCATCCCTCCCCTATATTCTGAACGCTGGTACCCCCACGGGCTCGTTTTCCCTGTTGTACCAGTCATAATAATTTGTATAGGCGCTGTTGTAGAGCAGACAATCGTTATTGTATTTGGAATATTCCTCATTATGCAGATCGATCTGTCTATTAAGGCCATGGATATATATTTCGTCAAAGGGCGAGGGAGCCAGAAGCTCCGTATTGTCAATGTCCGTTTCCGGCCCATAGCCCTTGAAGGAATCCAGTCTCACGCCTTCTTTGGGCGTTTTATGAACTGCTATTATTTCCAAAAATATCTGTTTGTCTATATCGGAGAGCCATCTAACCTTTTCTTCCCTCGTATACGCGTTTGGCTTGAGCCTGTCCGTCCTGTCTATCGCTTCGGCTATATTCATATATTTTCCTCCTTCCCCGTTGTTTCCAAAGTCTCCGGAGGGGCCGAGGCCTCTCCGGAGTTTTCCGTTTTATTCTCCCGCGAGTCCGTTTTCAAATTCCTCGGCGGCGCTTTTCGCCGCTTCGGAGTAGGCTAATACCTGAGCCACGGGCTTTGGAACCTTTACGGTTTTTCCCTTTGGCACTTGGAATGTCCTTCCGTTCACTCCCACGAACTGAAAGTTCTGCTCGTTTTTAGGAGCCTTTGGAAGCCTTACTTCCACCATCTCGTTCCAATCGGGCGATGTTCCCGCCGTGGCTCTTCCGCTTGATTTTGTCATACGCTTATCCTCCTTTTATTAAGCAATATCAGTTTTCCTCGTCAACGTCCGAGTAATCCGAGCAACTCTCCACTCTGACCATCCTGTCCTCGTAAAGGATCTTGAAGGCCGTTGAGAATTTATATCCCAGTGTGGAAAACTGATTTAAAGGCCCGCCGACCTCGGATTTGTCCTTGATGATCATTTCCATTCCGCCGCCGTCGGGGTCGATCTCTCCATAGGCGTCCTTTCCAAAGAAAAGAGAAAGGTATACCGCTCCGCCTGTGGCGTCCACGATCTTCGCCTCCGTTGTCTCGATAAATCTGACTCCATGGAGTTCTCCGATCTCCCCGTTATATATCTCTTCGGGAGACGCGTATTTATGGGCTTCCATCCATTCGTCGCTCTGACGCAGATCATATCCGACTGAAGGATGTATGATTGCCACATATTTTCCGTCTATTTTTGGAGCCTTCATTTTTTTAAGATATGTAACCGCTTTATTGACAAGCGCCGGAGTAAGTTTGGCCGTGCTGTCAAGGCCGTCCCTGCTTGTGACCTCCGTGGCCGCCCCGCCCGTTCCGATCTTGTCGGCATAGATTACGTTTGTTCCTTGGCAGAGCACGTTTCTGGCTATCTTGTCCATGGTACTTCCGGCCGAAGCTCCAAGCTCCTCGGCCGCTCCGAGTATGACGTCATCCACCGCATGGAGTTCGAGCTGGTCAGACACCGTAACATAAGTTCCATACTGTGTTATGGGCACGGTTATGCTTGACTGGCCGAGCTTCTGCCCCGTGGGGATAACACCCTCCGTAAGCTGGGAAGCGTCGGCGAGGGTGTTCCATTTTCTCCACTCCACGGTCTTTCCTCTGTGGGCGGGAAGGGGCTGTTTTTTGCCAAACTGCGTATGCACAAGTTCCGCCCTCGCGTTTTCAAGCAGCTCCGTGTCGTAAAAAGTTTTCATTGTCGGCGTAAGTGTATCGTTTCCCGAAAACGCCGTCGATTTTCCGTCATAGGCGTTTATATAGTTGCCCGTTGCGTTAACAAGCGTTCCCGCGTCGGCGAAATGCTGTAAGTTAAGTCTTATCATCGAATCATTCCTTTCCTGTCGTTAAAATCATAAGTATACGCTTTCTCCGCGTCTCACCTTTTCCCTGATGCTTTTCCTCTGTTCCTTCGTAAGATTTCTTGGATCTACGGAGGACAGTGAAGCGGCCGATGGCGAGCTGCCGTTTTCATCCGGTATTTTCGTTCCCGAGCTTACCGCTGAGGCTATTCTTTTTTCCGCCTGTCTTACGGCCTTTTCTATGAGCAGTGCGTTTACCTCGTCCCTGTGAATAAGCTCATAGGCTGAGATCACCGGCACCCCGGCCGACATAAGCCTTCTGAATACGGGATTCTCAAATTCCCTGTCAAGCTCAAAGGATGGGTATATTTCCTTCGCTTTTTCCGCCTCGTCGATTATCTCCATAAGTCTCCTTCTGGCGGCCTCGTTCTTTTCCGGCATGACTCCTTCATGACTCGCCGCGCCGTTTTCTTTTTTATCTCTTCTCATCATTCAACCTCCCCTTCGCGCCTCAGGACGGAACGACGGCCTCGGCGGCTCTCTCCCTTGCCCTCAGCGTTATCTGTGATTCACCGTTTTGTTTTTTGCCTTCGGCCTTTCCTACCGCGGGACTCCTGTCATCTCCGTTTCCGGCGGAGGAAAGTCTTTCGTATACCTCCGGCTCGTATCTTCCGGCCAATGTCATAGCCAGCCTTCTGTAAAGTCCGGCCTCCCTCGCCAGTTCTCCGTTTTCCCTTATCTTTCTCATAAGGGCGTCACGCCCGTCAAAATCCATGGTGTCAAGAAGCAGCATGGCCTGGTCAGCCAGTTCCGGATTAAAGCATCCGTTTCTGTACAGTTCAAGAGCCAGCTCGTTTTGCTGTACTTTAGAGTAGGCGTTTTTCCTCTGGGCTGATATTTTTACGTCAAATACCGGCGATGTCATAATCTTATCCAGCCCCGTTTCCATTATCGTTCTTGGCTTTATTCCGCTGTTGTCGTAATATTCAAAAACATCCTCTCCCAGCTTCCCCGTTATCCTGAACTGTCTCGGAATGTCGTAAAACTGCCTTATAAGCTCTATTACCTGCCCTATGACTCTGGCGTAGGCTCTGTATGCCGAAAGCGTGCCGTCTCTGGACGTCTTTCCCGAAGCCTCCTGCAAAGCCGCTATGGCCGAGGCCGCCGTTACTCCCGAAGGCGTGCCTCCCGTTGATGTCTCGTTGGTGCCCGACGTCTCCCTCAGCTCCTGTATTTTCGACTCCAGCACGGTCATACATATATTTCCCATTCCCGGCGTCTCTATGGCTCTTATGCTGTCCGTTCCAAGGTTTCCGTTAACATGCACTATGGGTTTTGTCCAGTCGGCGAACTCTCTTTCGTTGACGCTTCCGTCTCCTCGAAGGAAGAACCTCGGCGAGGCCGACATTACGGCGTTTTTCACGACGGCCTGCGAAAGCCGGTCTATCTGCTCCTGGGTATTCTTGCATACGTCGATATAACCGAAGCCGCAAGGCGTGCCCTCCGCCGGAAAAAGCCTGTCCAGCACAAACGGATATTCTCCGTGGTCATACCAGCCTCTTTCCGCTCTGCTCGTGCCGTATACCGGAGAGCCGTCCGGATTTTCACCGACCACAGGTCTTTCGGTATCGTTTTCCGTGGCATATATGACTGTGTCGTCCACATATTTGCAATAGTGGAGCACGCTTTTCTGCCCGTCATATTTTCTGTAATACCAGTCCACGACCACGCTTTTGCCGCTCGTGTCCACGGTGTCGTCATATATGTATTTTTCGATGGTAAGCCCGCTTCCCTTGAGTCTGCCCTTCAGCTTTGGATACATTCCTTCGAGTATGTCGTTGTCGACCAGTTCCACGCAGAACACGTTTCTGCTTTTTTGTATGTCCGTTATGCCCGGCTCCCAGAAAAGATTGAGCAGATCGACCTTTTTTATGCTTATGTCGCCCAGCCCGTTCAGCTTTTTCCTGTCCCAGAACACGCCGAACACGCCTGTTCCGGTTTTCAGCTTCTGCCAAAGCACGTCTGAGTATGTTTCCTCAAACCCGTTGTGTTCCAGCACAGCGGGGATGATGCAGGAAAGCCTTTCGGCCTCTTTCTTGTCCCCTTCCTCCCTCGGCAGAATACAGGGCTCGGGGAACGCTTCCATCCCGTCGGCGTGCTTGTTTATTATGACGTTAAAAAGCCACGCCGATGTCGTTTTAAAATCGTTATCGTTGCCGCCCCTTATGTATCTCCAGTGGCGCAGCTTCCACCACTGTTCGTTTTCCACTGTTTTTCTCTCAAGGGCGGTCTTTCCGCTTTTGTATTTTCTTAGGATAGAATTTGCCCGTCTGAGTTCCTCCTCTCCGACGGCGGCTTTTATGGCGTTCATATATCTCCTCCTTTTTAGGCGGCGCTCATCCGCCAAGCATATTGAGCGGGTCTGAAAAAACCGGCTTTGTTTCCGTAACTATGGGAGCCACAGGCCTTTCCATACAGAAATATCTCCATTCGTCGGCAGCATGATCCTCTCCGGACGTATCAAGATCCTCGGGATCGTTCTTTCCGAAAATAAGAAGGGGTACGGTTCTTATAAAAGCCTTACAGTTGTTGAACACATACATCCGAGACCAGCCCTCGTCATCGAACTGCAGTCTGTAATGGCACTGCATCCACCCCGCTATTCTCTTGTTGTCTCCCGGCGAGAAATATATTCCGTATTTGGCTGCGGTGTCGGCGACTGACACTCCCCTTGAAGCGTCCCATATGGACGGGTCGGCCACTCCCGAAATATTTTTTCCGGCGAGCCATGGATGTTCTCTTTCCATACGGCTTATTTCCTTAAACTGCCTGTCCGGCGTCCATCTTACACCTTCGTTTGGAGTTTCGGTGCAGCCATAAAGCTCAAGTATCCTGTAGATCACGCCGTCATAGTCCACCGCCCACCATGCGCAGGAAAACGGCCTGTTGTAGCCGAAATCGTAGCTGCGGTATATGTTCCAGTTTTTTGCCTCGCCAGCGCTAAGATCAAATGGCTCAATGACATGGGTAAATCTTCTTTCCTTCTGGGCCTTTTCGTCTCCGACCACAAAGTCGTCGAAAAACCGCCCCTCCAATATGTCCCATTTGCCGTAGAGCCACGCCTCTCTCAGCTTCGGCGGCAGAGCCTCAAGCTGTTTTACATATTCCGGCTGAGAGCGCATAAGCGCCGTGTTGTCGGTGACAAGGGACTGAATAAAGCTGTAATCCTCCGGATCTTCTCCGTCTTTGTAAACTCTGTCGATGAATATCCTTTTGATATACTCATGTCCCCTGCCGCCCGGGTTACAGGTGTAGTACACACGTTTCGGAAAAGGGTTCACGCCTCTGACGCAGGCGGTGATGCTTTTCATCTGAAATTCGGAAAGCTGTGTCGCCTCATCGATGAAAATAACGTCGTACTCCGTTCCCTGTAGTCTTTCCAGATCTCCGTCACCGTCGCAATACATAAAATTGATGGTGCTTCCGTTTACGAACCTCAATACCTTATCCCTGTCGTTGTATACGGCAGCGCCGGCCAATTCCCTTTTCAGTATATTTATGTGATTGTTGATTAGCTCCGGATAGCTCCTTCTTACGATCAGCAGCTTTATACCGGCATATTTGAAGGCCAGCAGCTTTGCCTTTGTCCTTACGGCCCAGCTTTTGCCGCCGCCCCTCGCCCCGCCGAAGGCCACATGCCTGTGTCTGTCAGAAAGAAAGAGCTTCTGTTTCTCATTTGGACAGCCTATTAAAATATCCATTTAGCCGTCCCAGTCCTCCGCTCCCTGGATAATGACCCTTATCTCCTCCGGAGAATCCTCCCTTTCGAGTCTTTCCCTGTCCATACGGAACTTTTCTTTGGCCATCTGCGCCGCGTCCTTCTCCGCCTTTGTGGGGATGTCGTTGACGTTTCTTATGACCGCCGCCAGCTCCTTTATGGCCGATGTCATACCCTTGAGCGCCGTCATATTTACCTGCCCGCCGGAAGTGAACTGCTCGTCATCGGCGGACACCCTTTCCATAAATTCCGCCATATTGTCGGCGGCGTTTATGATAGGTTCTAATTTTTCCCTTTCCTTTTTTGTCATTCGCTTCCCTCCTTTCCCTGTCATAATACATTATTTAGAACGTACGTTTCTATCCCACCATTGAAAATTTTTAAATTCGTATATATGTTCTTGTTTTTGGGCATAAAAAAAGCGGGATGACATTATATCTGTCGATCTCGCTTATATTTTTAAATGTTTTCCATTCGCTCAATATTTATTGTCGTATCCTCAAGATTTTTCGGATCGATAATAACTACCGTCCTGTTATTTTCAAGGGCGTATCTGACCGTATATCCCGTTCCGCTGAAAGGGCGTTCCCTGTCATATACGGCTATTACCGCGTCGGCGTTGTCCACCATATATCTGTCCCTCTTGTGGAAAGCTCCCCTTGAAAATCTTTCGCTGACAACGACTACCTCGTCGCAGCCGTCAAGTATTTCCCTGTATCTTTTTTTCTCTGAAATATCCCAGCCGTTTTCCTGTCCTCTGAACGGCACCGCGGCGATCAGCCTTATATCTCCGCGTGTCCTTTTCTCGTCAAGCACGATCTCCGCCGCCCATGTGTCCACTCCCGTGGCGCATCCGGTATAAAACGTCCTGACGCCCATATTATACATTCTTTTTATCTGAACTCTAAGAGCGCAAATTATGCCCCGGCACATTACATCGCTCTCGTCAAAGCCGAAGTCAAAGCCCTCCGGCCTGTGTCCCGTAAAAGCGCAGGCTCCCATAAAATACATCCTTTCTCCGCCGGCAGCGGCAGCTTTCTCCTTTGAGTTTATTTTCCAAAGCCAAAAATGTCAACCATTTATTTTAAAGATATCTTTATGCAAAAAGGACGCCCCAAACAAGGGGCGTCCCAGCGTGTCGAAAAAGTCCTTTGGGACTTTTTCGAGTTTAAATTAAGGCAATAAA
>OGGQ01002451.1_pt1 | contig 20064 bp, 15 predicted proteins | sample 1571191 | NCBI WGS metagenome assembly OGGQ01 (sample SAMEA2582061, study PRJEB24529) | metagenome | biome: Human gut stool | place: China | collected 2011
GAGTATCGCCTTGCCAAGGCGAGGGTCGCGGGTTCGAATCCCGTCTCGTGCTTTTTTTATTGAAAGCGAAGCTCTGGTTTTACAGAGGATTCGCTTTTTTGATTTTAAAGAAGTGAATTTCTGACACAGTCCGTCTGCTGGACATGATACCTGGTTTTTGCTATAATAAGAGCAGCATTTCATCAGAAAATATGCTGAGGGAGGCAGGAAATGGAAAAAATATATGACGTAACAGCTCTTGGGGAGCTTCTGATTGATTTTACGGAAAACGGCACCAGCAGCCAGGGAAATCCCATCCTTGAGGCAAATCCGGGGGGAGCACCCTGCAATGTACTGGCCATGTTGCAGAAACTGGGGAGAAAAACATCTTTCATAGGAAAAGTCGGAGAAGATCAGTTCGGAACCATGCTGAAAAAGGCTGTTGAAGATGCGGGAATCGATACCGGAAATCTGGTTTTCGACAAGGATGTTCATACGACACTTGCATTTGTCCATACATATCCGGACGGAGACAGGGATTTTTCCTTTTACAGAAATCCCGGAGCGGATGTGATGCTGAGAAGTGACGAGGTTCAGAAAGAACGGATTGAAGCTTCCCGGATATTCCATTTCGGAACCCTGTCTTTTACCCATGAGGAATCGCGCAAGGCAGTATGCCAGGGAATTCATTACGCAAAAGAAGCCGGGGTGACGGTTTCCTTTGATCCCAATCTGAGGGAACCGCTGTGGGCAGATCTGGAAGACGCCAGAAAGGCCATGGCTTACGGCATGAGTCAGTGTGATATCCTGAAAATATCAGATAATGAACTGGTTTTCTTCACAGGGAAAGAAGATTATGATGAAGGAATCGCAGCAATCAGGGAGGCCTATAAAATTCCTCTGATTTTTCTGACCATGGGTAAGGACGGGAGCCGTGCATATTATAAAGATATGAGGGTGGAGGCCGGACCCTTCCCGCAGAAGAATACCATTGAAACCACGGGGGCGGGCGATACATTTACAGGGTGCGCCCTGGACGGAATCCTGACGGCAGGTCTGGATAACCTGACGGAAAAGGATCTTTCAGGAATCCTGACGTTCGCCAATGCTGCAGCAGCGCTGATTACCACCAGGCGCGGCGCACTGAAAGTCATGCCGGAAAAAGAAGAGGTTCTCAGACTTGCGGCAGAGCGGACAGGCGTCTGATGTAAGAAAGTGCCAGAAAGAAGAGCAGGACAGGCAGGCCGGAAGGGCAGGGGCAGAAGAAAACCATGAAGGACCGGAAGAACTGAAAGGACCGGGCAATGGAACTGATGGGCCCCGCCGGCCGGAAAAGCGGTAAGAAAGGAAATGGAAGCGTGCAGATTTATTTTGCTCCCATGGAGGGAATCACCGGATATATATACAGAACAACTCACCGCAGGTACTATCCGGGACTTGCAAAATATTTTACTCCGTTTCTGTCGCCGGGAGTGCAGAAGGGCCTGGGGAAAAAAGAACTGCGGGACATTCTTCCGGAAAATAATGTCGATGTACCCCTGATTCCTCAGATTATGACATGCCGGTCAGAAGATTTTCTGTGTACGGCAGATCTTCTGACAGATATGGGATATCAGGAAATCAATCTGAATCTGGGATGCCCGTCCGGCACCGTTGTGGCCAAGAAAAAAGGAGCTGGTTTCCTGGCATATCCGGATGAGCTGGACCGTTTTCTGGAAGAGGTCTTTGACGGACTGGAAAAAAGAAAGAGTACGGCAGGTATTACAGTCAAAACGCGGATCGGAAAGGATTCCCCGGATGAATTTCCGGAGCTTTTAGCCATATACAACCGGTATCCTCTGAAAGAACTGATCATACATCCGAGGATACAGACAGATTTTTACAGAAACCATCCCAATATGGAAATATACCGGATGGCTCTGGAGGAAAGCAGAAATCCTGTGGTTTATAACGGTGATCTGTTTGATGCAGAAAAGATCCGGGAACATTGTCAGAATTTTCCGGGTACCTGCGTTCTGATGCTGGGAAGGGGACTTCTGCGGGATCCGGGCCTTGCCGGAAGAGTCCTGAGACCGGAAGAGACAGGAGAAAACGGAAAACAGACCCGGAAAGCATTTGTCAGTGAACTGTGCAGCAGATATGAAGAAGCGTTTTCCGGAGACCGCAATGTTCTTTTTAAGATGAAAGAAATCTGGTTTTACATGGAAGATCTGTTTCCGGGAGCAGAAAAGGTAAAGAAAAAAATAAAAAAGGCATCGAGCCTTTCCGAGTACAGATATTATACAGAGGAATTGTTTGAGTATCAGGATATCTTTGAGATGTGAACAGATTCTTGGGCAGAGAGGAAATACAAGAGCAGAGAATATGCAGCTGCGAAAACAGAATAATAAAAAGAAGCAGTCATAGAGAGGAACTCCTGATATTGGCTGCTTCTTTTCTGGTGACAGAGGAGTCTAGCCTGCAAAGGCGTTGCAGGTTTTGATGACAAAACGCATATAACGGTAAAGGGAGTCAAAATCGTTTTTCTGAATCTTTACCGTACAGGGATCCACCCGCTCTACGGAGTCCATTCTGGCGGCAAAATCAGCATTCCGCTCGAAATGGAAGGTAATCTCCATGGAGTGGGGGGATTTTTTCGGAGTGAAAGACGGAAATGTCAGTGCATCGGACACCGCTGACTCATAACGCTCTTTCAGAGTATTCCAGCTGCAGCAGACCGCGCTCTGAGAATTCAGGGCTTTTTTTGTTTCCACAAAGCGGTACTTTCCGTCCAGTTCTTCTTCCAGCTGAGTCTTCAGAAGATGATCGCCGCTGACCAGTATGACCGGAACTCCGTACTCCCATGCCAGTCTGGCATTGATTCCGCTTTCACCCATTTCCTTTCCGTCCACGCGGATGGAGCGGATCAGGGAACCGGCGATGGTATGGGCCATGACCCCATGGGTGTTGCTGCGGCAGTGGTACCCCAGAAAGAGAACCCCGTCATAGGTGTTATCCAGCCCTTCCATCATTCCGTATTCCTTGTAAGCACCATTGCTGGTGACAAAGGAAACACGCGGATCCAGGCGGGAAGGCAGGAGATTGTCCATATTTCCATGGCCGTCATTGACGGTAATTTCGCTGACGCCATGGCGGAACAGCAGGTCTGCGGCCAGATTGATCTCGTTGATCATGTTGGTACGGTATTCTTCATAAAGTGCCCCGCTTCTGGACGTGTAGGCGGGATTGCTGTTGCCCCAGATTCCTTCGATATCTGCGGATATGTACAGTTTTTTCATGAAACGCCTCCTTCTGTGCCGGTAAACGGCACAAGATTCTTGATTTATTTTAATTCAGAGACGGCGGCTTTGCAATGTATTTCAGGGAATCTGAACGGAAGGGACAGGAGAAAATTCCGGAATACAGACAGATGGCCCGGAATATTCTTTTATAAAGCAGGGAAGGAGGCGGATGAAGATGGAGTTTCGCAGGCAGGTCATCCTGTTTTCCGTCCTTGCAGCGGTGGATCTGTGTCTGGCGGCGGGGCTTGCAGGCTCAATCAGAATGTGGAGAGGAACCGGAAGTTTCCCGGGAGAGAAAACAGAACGGGCAGAAAGTGTGTCTTCAGACATGCCGGAACAGAGGACCGGAACCGTGGCACTTACATTTGATGACGGACCGGATCCTGTTTTTACGGCGGAACTTCTGGACGGTCTGAAGGAACGAGGCGTCAGTGCCTCTTTTTTTCTGATCGGAGATTCAGCGGAGAAAAACAGGGACCTGGTGCGCAGGATCCACGATGAGGGACATCTGGTGGGGGTCCACTGCATGAAGCATGGGGATCTGACAAAAGAAACCGTGGAGGAGGCTTCGAAGGAACTGGAAAAAACCAGAGAATGTCTCCTTGAAATCACAGGAAGCCGGCCGGAATATGTGCGCCCGCCTTACGGCGCATGGAATCAGTCTCTGGAGGATGCGGTGGACATGGAGCCCGTGCTCTGGACCGTGGACTCTCTGGACTGGAAACTTCAGGACCCGGACCGGGTTGCCGCCAGGGTTCTGAAGACCGTAAAAGACGGGGACATCATACTGATGCATGATGGCTTTTCCTCCTCCGTGGAAGCGGCATTCAGGATTGTTGACAACCTGCAGGCAAGGGGGTATACTTTTGTTACGGTTGATGAATTGATGATCGATTAGAGGAAAATTATGGATTTATTTGAATACATGAGAGCCGGAGCCATGGAGAAGGAATCGCCGCTGGCTTCGCGGATGCGGCCGGTCTCCCTGGACGAGATTGTAGGGCAGAAACATATTATAGGGAAGGATAAACTCCTTTACCGGGCCATCAAGGCGGACAAGCTGGGCTCGGTGATTTTCTACGGACCGCCCGGAACCGGAAAGACCACGCTGGCCAAGGTGATAGCCCGTACCACAAGTTCGGAATTTGAACAGATCAACGCCACCACCGCCGGAAAAAAAGACATGGAAGAAATCGTGGCAAGAGCCAGAGATGCTCTTGGCATGTACGGAAGGAAAACCATTCTTTTTGTGGATGAGATCCACCGGTTTAATAAGGGGCAGCAGGATTTCCTTCTGCCCTATGTGGAAGACGGGACGGTGACTTTGATCGGTGCCACCACGGAAAATCCATACTTTGAGGTGAACAGTGCGCTTCTTTCCAGATCCAGGATTTTTGAACTGAAGCCTCTGGAAAAGCAGGACATCCGGGAACTGGTGATAAGGGCTGTAACCGACGAAAAGCGCGGGATGGGAAGCTATCATGCCGAGATCACGGAAGAAGCCGCTGACTTTCTGGCAGATATGGCCAACGGAGATGCCAGAGCCGCACTGAATGCAGTGGAACTGGGGGTTCTGACCACAGAACCGGCAGAAGACGGGAAGATTCATATTACCCTGGATGTGGCAGCGGAATGCATTCAGAAAAGAGCGGTCCGTTATGACAAAAACGGAGACAACCATTACGATACGGTGTCGGCTTTCATCAAGAGCATGAGAGGGTCGGATCCTGACGCCGCGCTGTATTATCTGGCAAGAATGCTGTATGCAGGCGAGGACGTGAAGTTCATAGCCAGAAGAATCATCATCTGTGCTTCGGAAGACGTGGGAAATGCGGACCCCAGGGCGCTGACGGTGGCGGTAAGCGCTGCGCAGGCAGTGGAAAGAATCGGGCTTCCGGAGGGACAGATTCCTCTGGCACAGGCTGCGGCCTATGTGGCATCCGCACCCAAAAGCAATGCTGCCTGTGTGGGGATCGCCGAAGCCATGGAGGCAGTAAAAAGCCGGAAAACCCCTCCGGTGCCGGTACATCTGCAGGACAGACATTATAAAGGTGCGGAAAAACTGGGACACGGAGACGGATATCTTTATGCACATGACTATCCCAACCATTATGTGAAACAGCAGTATCTTCCGGACGGAATGGAAGATGCACATTTTTACAGACCCACGGATAATGGCTACGAAAAACACATCCGCCAGTATCTGGAATGGCTCAGGAGCGAAGAAGGGCAGTAAAAATCTGCTTTTCAATGCGAAAAAAATGCTATATAATGAATCTGCCGGCAGAGTTGCGGAAACAGACGGCTGCCGGCACAGTGACCGGAAAAGGGAGGTTGATGATTCCTCTCCGGTCAGAGAGTGAAACTGAGAATTCTTCGTTGCGAATCTTTCAATCTTTTTTTCTTACAAATCCCCAGCGACAGACCAAACAATCAGGAAAACGAGGAGAAATATATGCGTGAAAAATTAGAAACCTTGCCTTTAACACAGCTTCGTGAATTGGCAAAAAGCCAGGGAATCAGGCATGTCAGCAGTCTGAGAAAATCTGAGCTTATAGAACTTCTCTGCCAGCAGGCGGAAAAAGAAGAGGCAGAAAAAACTGCCGGAACAGCTGCCGGAGCAGGAGCCAGAACGGATTCCCGTCAGGGAAATTCCGCGCAGGGGATATCCGGACAGCGCCAGCAGAATGCCGGAAGCCATCCGGGAAATCCGGCTGCCCCGCAGGGAAACGGCAGCGGAAATTCCGATCCCAAAAGTGAGCTTCAGGAACTGGACAGCGGCATTGAAGCCAACGGAATTCTGGAAGTCATGCCCGATGGCTTCGGATTTATCCGGTGTGAGAATTTTCTTCCGGGAGAGAACGACGTCTATGTGGCGCCGTCCCAGATCCGCCGGTTCAATATGAAAACAGGAGACATCATCCGGGGAAGCAGACGGGTACGCACAGCCACGGAAAAATTTGCGGCCCTGCTTTATGTCACATCCATCAACGGCTATCCGGTGAACGTGGCAGAAAAGAGACCTAATTTTGAAGATCTGACGCCGATTTTTCCTGATCACAGGCTGAGTCTGGAAGTGAGAAACGGAAAAAACACCACAGCCATGCGCGTCATGGATCTGCTGGCTCCCATCGGAAAAGGGCAGAGAGGCATGATCGTATCTCCGCCCAAGGCAGGAAAAACCACCCTGCTGAAGCAGGTGGCCAAGGCTGTGACCACCAATTATCCGGACATGCATCTGATTATTCTTCTGATTGACGAACGGCCGGAAGAAGTGACGGATATCCGGGAATCCGTGGTGGGTCCCAATGTGGAAGTGATCTACTCGACCTTTGATGAACTTCCGGAGCGCCATAAACGGGTATCGGAGATGGTGATTGAAAGGGCCAAGCGCCTGGTGGAACACGGAAGGGACGTCATGATCCTTCTGGACAGCATGACACGACTGGCCAGAGCATATAATCTGGTGGTGCCGCCCAGCGGCCGTACACTTTCCGGCGGTCTGGACCCGGCAGCGCTTCATATGCCCAAACGGTTTTTCGGCGCAGCCCGGAACATGAGAGAAGGCGGAAGCCTGACGATCCTTGCCACAGCGCTGGTGGATACCGGAAGCCGCATGGATGATGTCATTTATGAGGAATTCAAGGGAACCGGAAACATGGAGCTGGTTCTGGACAGAAAACTGTCGGAAAAGAGAATTTTCCCGGCCATTGACATTCTGAAATCCGGAACCCGGCGGGATGACCTTCTGCTGACTGCGGAAGAGACAGAGGCCGTGGACAACGTCCGGAAAGCCACCAACTCCATGAAGGCAGAGGAAGCCGTGGAAAAAGTCCTGGATCTGTTTGCCAGGACCAGAACGAACCGCGAGTTTGTGGATATGGCCAAGAAAATGCGGTTCTTTTAGGCCGGAGGCATGAGAACAATGGAAGATGCATCAAAAAATCCGATTCAGGTTGCAGATAAGATCTTTCAGGTTATTGAGATTCTGGCGGAAAACGGCCCCATGGGCATCATGGAGCTGAGCCACAGCCTGGGTTATCACAAAAGTACAATACACAGACTGGTGAATTCCCTGGTGTGCCTGGGATACATCAGACAGGATGAGGAATCGCTGAAATATTCCCTTTCCCTGAAAATTCTGGAGATCGGAAGCAAGATCCTGGAACAGACCAATATGGCTTCCCTGATCCATCCGTCTCTCCGGAAGCTGTCGGAGCAGACCGGGGAGACCGTTCATCTGGTCCGCAGGGAAGGGACGGAAGCGGTATACATAGACAAGGTGGAGTCCAGTACCAGTTCCATCCGGATGGTATCAAGGGTGGGAAGCAGGATTCCTCTTTACTGTTCCGGAGTGGGAAAGGCACTGCTGGCGGAACTGACCGACGAGGAGATAAGAAGGATCTGGCAGGCGTCTGATATCCGGCGCCTGACTCCGTATACCATTACGGAATATGATCAGCTGATGGAGAAAATCCGGGAAGTGCGGCGGAACGGATATGCAGTGGATGATGAGGAAAATGAGGAAGGGGTGCGCTGCATTGCCGTAAGCCTGCGGGATTATCATAAGGAACCTGTATATGCGCTCAGTATTTCGGCACCGGTGGGGCGGATGACCGGAGAACGCATGAAAGAATTGGAAAAGGACGTACTGTCTTTCAGACAGGAACTGGCAAAGACACTGGGGTTCAGCAGAACCGACCAGTAAAAAGAAAGGGGAGGGTACAATGTTTGATATCCTGATTATTCATGGAACCGTCATTACGGCCGACAGAGAACACCATATTTACAGTGACGGGTATGTGGCCGTGCAGGGAGACCGGATCGCGGCAGTGGGAGACATGAGGGAACTGTCTTCCATACCTCCGGCGGTAAAAGTGATTGACGCCGGAAAAAATGCCGTTTTGCCGGGTCTGGTGGACGGACACGGACACGGCGGCCATTGTCTGGTCAAGACGCTGGGGGAGCACCTGTATGCCTGGGAGCCCATGGCAGAAGAAATCTACTACCGGTGTACGGATGAGGAGTTCTGGTATGCCGAAGGGGCTCTGGCAGCGGCCGAGAGGGTGAAATTCGGTATCACCACCGGTGTTTCCATGATCGGAAATACGCCGCAGATCGATATTCTGGAACCTCTGGAGGCGAATCTGGCGGCCTCTTCTTCCGTGGGAATCCGGCAGATGAGCGGAATTGGATGTGCCAACGGGCCCTGGCCGAAACATGCCAGAAGGTTCATGAAGGACGGCAGTGTGAAAGAATATGATGTGACGCCGGATATGGCATATGAGGCAACCCGCAGATCCGTGGCGGAATTCAACGGAAAATATCCCAGGGCTTCCTGCATTGTGGCGCCGGGAAGAATGGGAAGACGTCCCGGAGAAACCGATGAGGCCAATATCCGTCACAACCGGACCATGCTGGAAATTGCAAAAGAATATCAGGTGCCGCTTCATACCCATGCGTTCGGAGGGGACGTACAGTTTCTCCATGACACGCTTCCGGAATCACTGGATTATATGCTTTCCCTGACCCACAGCACCGGATACAGTGAGGAAGAACTGAATATTCTGGCATCTTCGGCGGCCTATGTATTCCATGGTCCCACAACACGTTCTGCCATCCGGAAATTCTGTCCGGTATACAAAATGCTGCAGAAGGGGATCCATGTGGCCGTGGTGACAGACGGCACGGCACCGGACCGGAGTTATGATATCTGGAGAGACATGAAGAATGTCCAGCTGCTGCAGAGAAGCAGTGAGGAAGATACAGGCGTGCTGCCCTGCGGAAAAGTTCTGGAGCTGGTGACGGCAGAGCCGGCCAGAGCGCTGGGAATCTATGATCAGGTGGGTTCCCTGGAAAAAGGGAAAAAGGCCGATGTGATCATCGTCAATGTCCATCAGCCCCATCTGGCGCCTTTTGGCGTCATGCCGGTTCAGAGGCTGGTATATCATGCCATGGGACAGGATGTGGATACTTCCATCATTGACGGACAGGTTGTCATGGAACACCGGAAGCTTCTGACCGTGAACGAGGAAAAGATCCTTCAGGATGCGGAACGGGCTTTTGAAGCCATGATGGAGCGCTTCGGAAGAAAAGATGTTATGGATCCCGGAGATCTGTACGGGCTTCATTATCCTCAGGAAATATAGTCATAATGCACAAAAATATTTGTCAAATTTCGCAGATATCCATCATTTTTCTTGCTTTTCTGTTTTTACGGTAATATAATAAAGACAGTTGAAACAGGGAGAGGTGTATGACATGGAAGAAAGACTGCGAAGTATGACGGCAAAATTTCTGGGCGGAAATAAAAAAGGATACCAGACGGCATTCCACATGGCGTGGCCTGCCGTCATGGAATCTTTTTTTATTGCTCTGGCGGGTATGGTGGATTCCCTGATGGTAAGTTCCATGGGAGCCTATGCGGTGGCGGCTGTGGGACTGACCACCCAGCCCAAATTCATCGGATTATGCATTTTTATCGCCACCAACGTATCGGTTTCGGCACTGGTGGCCAGACGGCGGGGCGAACAGGACAAGCTGGGAGCCAATCAGGTTCTGGTGATGGCTGTGACGTTTACGGTTCTGGCGGGCGCCCTGGTCAGTATTCTGTGTGTCACGCTGGCAGATCCCATTATCCGCCTGTGCGGTGCCAGTGAGGATACACAGGACAGTGCGGCACTGTATTTCAGAATCATCATGGGAGGAATGTTGTTCAATATCATCTCCATGGTGATCAACGCGGCCCAGAGAGGTGCCGGCAATACAAAAATTGCCATGAGAACCAATGTCACCTCCAACGTGGTCAATATGATCGGCAATTATCTTCTGATACAGGGCAACTGCGGATTCCCGGAACTGGGAATCGCCGGTGCCGCCATTGCCACGGTATTCGGTACATTTGTAGCCTGCATCATGAGTATCGCATCACTGTTTCCCAGGGATAATTTCGTGAACATTCCCTATATCGTCCGCGAAAAGGTACGCATCACTCTGGAACCGGCAAAGAACATGGCGAAGATCGCGTCCAGTGTATTTCTGGAACAGATTTTCATGAGGATCGGCTTCCTGTCGGTGGCTCTGATGGTGGCCAGACTGGGAACAGATGCCTTTGCTGCTCATCAGGTGGGGATGAATATCATGAACCTTTCCTTCTCCTTCGGAGACGGCATGCAGGTGGCAGCTGTGGCGCTCTGCGGCCGGAGCCTCGGAGAGAACAGGCCGGACCTGGCAAAGATGTACGGCACCATCTGCCAGCGTATCGGGAATATGATTTCCCTGGTGCTGGCGGTTCTGTATCTTCTGTTCGGTGCCTGGCTGTACCATCTGTTTTTCAGTGAGGCACATATCATTGCCATGGGCGTGGTGATTACCAAGATTCTGACGGTGATCGTACTGCTGCAGATTGCCCAGGTGATTTACATGGGATGCCTGAGAGGCGCCGGAGACGTGATCTTTACCACGGTGGCGTCCACCATCAGCATCACATTTGTCCGCCCTGTGGTTTCCTATCTTCTGGGCTTTGTCATGGGGCTGGGACTTCCGGGAATCTGGCTGGGAATTCTGGTGGACCAGTTCAGCAGGCTCTGCCTGACCACCTGGAGATTCAAAAGCGGAAAATGGACAAAGATCAAGATATAAGAAGCGGCGGACTGGAAGAGGCATCTGCCTTTCCGGTTTCCATCATTTCATAAAAAAGAAAGGGCCATGGACAACAGATGTCCGCGGGCCCTTTCTGCATGAAGAGAGGCATGGTTTCGGCAGACTGCCTAATTTCCGCACTCGATGCTTATTTTATTGAACATTTCCAGAATATCCTCCACCTGCATACGGGCTTTTTCACTGCCGCTGCGGTCCAGAACCGTATTGCCCTGATGCATCATCAGAAGGCGATTGCCGTATTCCACTGCATAGCGGAGATTGTGGGTGACCATAATGGTGGTCAGTTTTTTTTCATGGACGATTCTGTCTGTAAGTTCCATGATGGTTTCGGCGGTTTTGGGGTCCAGCGCAGCCGTATGTTCGTCCAGAATCAGGAACTCGATGGGAGTCATGGTGGACATGAGAAGAGCCATGGCCTGACGCTGGCCGCCGGAAAGAACGCCGACTTTTACCTGAAGTTTGTCTTCCAGCCCCAGCCCCAGCGTCTTCAGCTGTTCTCTGTAGAAGTCGATCCGGGCCCGGTTGGTGCCGGGAAGAAGGTTGAAGGATTTGCCCTTGTTGTCTGCCAGGGCCATGTTTTCAAGAATCGTCATGTTGGGGCAGGTGCCCATGGCAGGATTCTGAAAAACCCGGCCGATCCTGCGCTGCCGCCTGTATTCGGGCATTTTTGTGATGTTTTCACCGTTGACGAAAATGGAACCGGCATCCAGGGGAATACTTCCGCAGATCAGATTCAGAAGCGTGGTTTTTCCGGAACCGTTGCTGCCCACGACGGATACAAACTCGCCTTCGTTTATGGTGAGATCAAAATTGTCAAACAGACACATTTCATTGACGGTGCCTGCATTATAGTTTTTGCTGATACCTTTTAATTCAAGCATTCTGGTTCCTCCTTTGTCTGAGAGAGGTACTGATGATCAGCGCAAGCAGAAGAATCGCCGCCGTGATCATTTTCTGGTCTGTGGCCTTTACGAATCTGCGGGAAATGACCAGAGCAATGCAGGCTTTATAGAGGATGGAACCGGCAATGACGGCGGTCGTGGCTTTCAGGGCGCGGATGCGGCCGAAAATCTGTGTTCCCAGGATCACGCTGGCGAGGCCCAGAACCATGGTTCCCGTACCGATGGAGATTTCGAAGAAGCCCTGTTTCTGGCACAGGATGCTTCCTGACAATGCGGCGAAGCCGTTGGCGATGGCAAGCCCGATGATTTTTACGGTGCCTTTGTCCTTTGCCAGAGCCGTCACCAGAGAATCATTGTCACCGGCAGCCCGGAGCAGATAGCCGGATTTTGTGCTGAGATACCAGTCCAGAAGAAACTTGCAGATCAGCGCGATGACGGCCGTAACGGCCACCACCGTATAGGGCATCAGATTTTCAGGAAGGCGGCTCCTGAAAAATTCGTTGTCAAAAATAGTGTCCTGGGAAAGGATCGGAAGATTGGCCTTCATTCCGGCAATTCGCAGGTTGATGGAGTACAGGGCAGTCATGACAATGATTCCCGAAAACAGATCCCGTACCCTGAATCTGACATGAATCAGTCCGGTTACGCAGCCTGCCAGAGCGCCTGCCAGAAAGGACAGAGGCAGAGCAGCGGCCGGCGGTACACCTTTTACAATCAGGCTGGCAGTCAGTGCGGCACCAAGGGGAAAAGTACCGTCCACTGAAAGATCCGGAAAATCCAGAATCCGGTATGTGATGTAAACGCCCAGGGCCATGATGGCATAAATCAGGCCTTCTTCAAAGATTCCTAGAATGATCGTCATGATGAGCCTCCATACAAAAGTATAATTCGATGCGGTTGAAGAAAAAACGTTTATTCAGAAATTTCCGTAAACAGCTCGGATGCTGTGGCAGTCAGCTCTTCGGGAAGGGTGATGCCCAGCATGTCGGCCACTGCCATATTGCCGTAGAAAGACGCTTCTTCGATAATTTCATAATTGATTGAATCTGCAGAGGCCTCGCCCTTCAGAACTTTTGCAGCCATACGGCCGGTCTGTTTTCCGAGCTCCACATAGTCGAGTCCCATGGAAGCCAGGCATCCGATGCGGACCTGTTCAATTTCGCTTCCGAATACCGGGATTCCCTTGGCATTGGCCTTGGAAAGGATCAGCGGCAGAGAAGAGACCACATTGTTGTCTGTCAGATTGTTCAGACAGTCCACTTCTTCCAGAAGGCTGTCGGCGGCCAGCGGAATGTCGGCAGCGGAAGACACGCCGCCCTCCACAATTTCAAAACCATATTCCGGAGCCAGAGCTTTGTACTCTTCCAGAGTGGATGCGGAGTTTACCTCACTGGTGGTGTACATGATTCCGATTTTTTCTGCATCCGGAAGAATTTCACGGATCATCTGAAGCTGCTGTTCCACCGGAAGCTTATCGCTGGTGCCTGTCACCTGCCCTACGGGAGACCCGTCGGCATTGGCAAGCTCTGCGGCCACAGGGTCTGTAACGGCTGTATAGATGACAGGAATATCATACTTGCGGCCCACGCTGTAGGCACTCTGGGCGATGGGAGTTGCAATGGCACAGATCATATCCACATTCTGGCCGGCAAAGTTATTGACAATCTGGGCGGCGAGACCGGAATCTGACTGTGCGTTTTCTTCCAGGACCGTAAGATTTTCCCCCTCGATCAGGCCTTCCTCTGCCAGCCCTGCCAGAAATCCTTCCCTGCAGTTGTCAAGGGAGCCATGAACGGCATACTGTCCGATTCCGATGGTAAAGGAGCCGGAAGCCGGATACGTGTTTCCGGCAGAAGTTTCAGAATTTTCTGTACCGGAAGCCGCGGATGTGGTTTCTTCCGATGCAGCAGAAGAAGATTCCGCGGAAGCGGCAGATGTGGTGCTGGAGGCGTCCGGAGCGGAGCAGCCTGCCAGAAGCGCTGCGGTCAAAGCCGTAAGAACCAGAGCTTTCATTGTTTTCTTCATAATTTGTTCCTCCTGTGATATGGATTGATTGCTGTCGGATTCCGGAGGAATAGAGGACGCGCCGCCGGTTATGGGTATAAAAAAAGTCCCAAGCATTCCTGTTTCCAGATTATGCTTGAGACGAATTCACATCCGCGGTGCCACTCAAATTGACTGTATAGCCCTCTTTCCGTATACCAACATATACGCCGCGCAGATAACGGCTGCGGTTGCCGTCGGTCCATACTTGAAATCGTTCAGGACCGCCCTCGAAAGTCCATTCCATTTTCTGTGACATACCGCAATCCCACCGCCTGCGGCTCTCTGTGAAGCCAGTGCTGAAAATGTACTCCTCTTTCTCAACGGTTTCTGTATTTGATTGTAACGTCATATTAATACGGGGAAAAACGTTTGTCAAGTGTTTTTTTCACAGGCTGTTTCCGGAAGGAAGGGGACCTTTGGGAAGACTGCAGACAGAGGGCCCTGTATATAATATTCATGAGCCTGTGAAAAATGTGTGATTTTTCCGAAAATTTTATAAATTTCCTTGACATGCAGCGCAAACCGCGATACCATAAGGTAGAATCTATAGTGACAAGGTGTCATTTTTTATGAAAAGAGACCGCTTAAACATGAATGAAAGATTCTGAATAAATGAAGGAGGATTTTGTTATGGGAGCGAAAAACGGCGGAAATCAGCCGGAAAGCAACAGTTATAAACCGTTTCTTTATTATGCCCTTATTATCCTGATCGTAACGCTGCTCCTGAATGGAATGGTATTTCCGTCCATGCTGAAAAACCAGGTCATTGAAGTGGGATATAATGATTTCCTGACCATGGTGGACGCAGGACAGGTTTCCATGGTTCAGAAAGATGACGAGGAGATTGTGTTCCTGGCTAAAGACGCACAGGGGAAAGAACAGGTATATAAGACCGGAGTCTGGGATGACAGCGGACTGACGGAACGGCTTTACCGTGCCGATGTGAAATTCGGTCAGGTGATACCTGAAAAAGAGTCGGAAATCATGGTTCTCATTACCAGGTGGATTCTTCCCATCGGTATCATGGTGATTTTCGGACAGCTTCTGAGCCGTATGATGGCCAGAAAAATGGGCGGGAACGCCATGACGTTCGGCAAATCCAACGCAAAAATCTATGCAGAAAATGAAACCGGAAAGACATTTGCCGATGTGGCAGGCCAGGAAGAGGCCAAAGATGCGCTGAAAGAAATCGTGGATTTCCTCCACGACCCGAAAAAATATGCGGATATCGGAGCCACGCTGCCGAAAGGAGCACTTCTGGTGGGACCTCCTGGTACCGGAAAAACTCTTCTGGCAAGAGCCGTTGCCGGAGAAGCCCATGTACCGTTTTTCTCTATTTCCGGATCGGAATTTGTGGAAATGTTCGTAGGCATGGGTGCTGCCAAGGTACGTGATCTGTTTAAACAGGCAACGGAAAAAGCACCATGCATCGTGTTCATTGATGAGATTGATACCATAGGAAAAAAACGTGACGGCGGCGGCATCGGCGGCAACGATGAGAGAGAGCAGACACTGAACCAGCTGCTGACGGAGATGGACGGATTTGACGGAAAGAAAGGCGTCGTGATTCTGGCAGCCACGAACCGGCCGGAATCCCTGGATCAGGCGCTTCTGCGTCCGGGCCGTTTTGACCGCCGGATCCCGGTGGAACTTCCTGACCTCAAAGGCCGTGAAGCCATTCTGAAAGTCCACGGAAGAAACGTAAAAATGGATGATACGGTGGATTTCAATGCCATCGCAAGGGCCACGTCCGGCGCCAGCGGAGCGGAACTGGCCAATATTGTCAATGAGGCAGCCCTGCGTGCAGTCAGAATGGGACGCCGTGTGGTGTGCCAGGCGGATCTGGAAGAAAGCGTGGAGACAGTCATTGCCGGATATCAGAGAAAAGATGCGGCAGTTTCCGAAAACGAGAAGAGAATCGTGGCATATCATGAAATCGGCCATGCGCTGGTGGCTGCCTGCCAGAGTAATTCAGCACCGGTCCACAAGATTACCATTATCCCCAGAACCTCCGGGGCACTGGGATATACCATGCAGGTGGAATCGGGAGAAAGGTTCCTTATGAGCCGGGATGAGGCGCTGAATAAGATTGCAACTCTGACCGGCGGCCGGGCTGCTGAGGAATTTATATTCCATTCCATTACCACGGGAGCATCCAATGACATTGAACAGGCCACAAAACTGGCCCGGGCCATGGTGACCCGGTACGGTATGAGTGAGCAGTTTGGAATGGTGGCACTGGAGACCGTGAATAACCAGTATCTGGGCGGGGATGCCTCTCTGGCATGCTCACCGGAAACAGCCAAGGCCATTGATGATGAGGTGGTGAAGATCATCAGGGAACAGTATCAGGTGGCCATGGATATCCTGAAGTCCCATGCGGCGAAATTGAACGAACTGTCGGCCTACCTTCTGGAGAAGGAGACCATTACAGGAGAAGAATTCATGGAGATTCTGAACCGCAGCGAATAATCAGCAAAGCAGAAGAGGTACGGACCTGGAAGGGCCGTATCTCTTTTTTTATGTTTAGGGTGTATATGCCTGTGAAGGACGGGGAAAACGGGAGCCGGCACGGGGGATGCCGGCAGCTGTTTCAGGGAGAACACAGACAGAAAAAGAATGGGGCTTGCGGCAAAGGAAAAAGACATATATACTGGAAACAGAAGAATACGGCCAAGAGAGAGCAGAGCAACAGGGAGGGGGAGCACTGTGAAAAAGAGAATCTGTCCGATCTGCGACCAGTCCATGGACCATCCGTTTTACTGCAGGACCTGCAGGCGCCTGCGTTTTCATACGCAGATACAGGAAATCAGCTATTATCTGAACGAACGGCATCCTGAAGGGGAGAAAGACTGTCTGTATCACGGGACAGGAGAAACGGCTGCAGCACAGAACGGAAAAAGCACTGCGGCAGTGAGAACGAAACAGGAGAACCAGAAGAAAGCCGGAGAAAAGCCGGTCCGGAACCGCACCGGCATGGGAGCTGCGGGAAACAGACCCCGCACCGGTGTGAGGACGGAAACCTACGGAACCCGGACCCGAAAGAAAAATCCGGCCAGAATCATTGTTTTTGCGGTCCTCATTTATATCCTGATCATGGTATGCGTCAACGTAATTCCGGCTGTTCTGGAAGGGGCCGCAGGCGCCTTCTCTCACGGGATACCTGAAACTGCCTATGCGCCTGAGGCGGAAGAGTGGTACATAGATGATGAAGGAAGCGTATATCTGTCGGATGAAGAAGTGAAAGAAGCAGGGGAGGCCTGCAGCAGTTACGGACATCTTCCGGTGACGTCTGACCGTCTGGAAGAGGCGGTGGAGGCGAGCCGTGAAATTCTGGGATGGGATCAGCTTTCATCCGGCAGGTGGAGCAGCAATTACGTGTCCGGAGACTATACGGATTATACAGATACGTTCGTATATGATCTGTACAGCGGTGAAACCCTGTGCGGAACCATTGAAGGATATTTTGATACGGCGACAGGAGAAATGCACGGAATTGCCATGCGCTTTTCCGATCTGGATTCTCTTATGGCAGCCTCGGATGCTGTCCGACCGGCACTGGAAGAGGCAGGCTGTCTGAGTCCGGAGACAGATCTGCGGGCACTGCTGGATGCAGCGCTGGAAGAGAGCAGGCGTCAGGCAGAGGAAGACGGAACGGAAGATACGGATCTGGCTGTATTTCAGGCAGACAGCCTGGGAGCCGTATATTACCGGTATGACTGGGAAGGAGAATCTTCGCATGAACTGAATCTGTGGGCGGAAAACAGTCCGGATTCTGCAGAACAGGAATAAACGGAAAATATGAAAAGGAGCGGAGCCGGAGTGCATCAGATTCAAACTGTGCATTCCGGGCTTCCGCTCCTTTTGGGTTTCCATATTCCTGCCGGATGGAAAATCCGTGCCGGTATTTTAGCGGTCTGTCATGGATGACGGATTTCCGCCGGAGACAGATGCATGGTCACAGGTAGGATAATGGACATGGAGCAGTTCATGGACCCGCTCTTTATCTTTGAGGACGCCGTCTTCGTAAAGCCTCAGGACCACGGGATTTTCGTCGGAACGTTTGACAAGTGCTCCTTTATCCGCGGTGTACAGGCCGGCAGAACGGCGCTTTTTGTCTTCCCAGAAACCTTCAGGCTGGCCGGCACCTCCGATGCATCCTCCGGGACAGGCCATGACTTCCACAAAATCAAAATGCTCCTCTCCGCTTTCGATACGCTCAATGAGGGCCTCTGCGTTGCCGAGGCCGCTGACAATGGCGGCACGGAGAGTCTTCCCGCCGATGTCAATGGAGATCTTTTTGGTACCGCTGATGCCACGGACACCGGAATATTCGATTTCCTGCAGAACAGCGTTGCTGCGCTCCGCAACACGCCTCAAGGCGGCTTCTGTCACACCGCCGCTGGCGCCGAAGATGATGCCGCCGCCGGAACGGATGGAGAAGGGCATGTCAGGAGCGCTGGGTTCCAGCTCCGGAAACTGAATGCCGAGTTCACGGATCATGGACGCCAGTTCCTTGGTGGTGATCACTGCGTCAATATCCCGGACGCCGTTTCGGATAAATTCCTCCCGGGCTGCTTCTGCCTTTTTTGCCGTACAGGGCATGATAGCCACGTTATAGGTGGTCAGCCCGCATTCCTCATCAGACGGTTTGTAGTATTCCTTCAGAACCGCACCGAACATTTCCATGGGGGATTTGCTGGTGGATACATAAGGCATCAGCTCCGGATGCCTGGTTTCCACGAAGCGGATCCAGGCCGGGCAGCAGGACGTAAACAGAGGATATCTGCTGTCCTTGCCGGAAGCAAGCTTTTCCGCCAGCTCATTGGTCTCCTCGATAATGGTCAGGTCGGCACTGACGCTGGTGTCAAAGGCAAGATCAAAGCCCAGCATATGAAGGGCAGTATAGATTTTTCCGATGGTGTTTTCTCCGGGCTTCATGCCGAATTCCTCGCCCAGAGCCACGCGTACGGCAGGAGCCACCTGAGCCACCACCCGCTTTTGAGGATCGTAGAGGGCCTTCCATACATCAGAACTGTTCTTTTTGATGGTAATGGCGCCGGTGGGACAGACGGCGGCACACTGGCCGCAGCCCACACATTCGGTCTCTGCCAGTTTCTTGTTGAAAGCAGGAGACACCACCATATTGGAACCGCGTTTTGTAAAGTCAATGGCGCCCACGTGCTGGATCTCGCTGCACATGCGGACACAGTCGCCGCAGAGAATGCACTTGTTCATGTCCCGGACGATGGCGGGTGAAGAGTCGTCAATGGGATAGTTGGGGCGGTTGTTTTTGAAGCGGATATTGTCCAGACCAAACCGCCGGGCCAGAAACTGCAGCTGACATTTCTGATTTTTTTCACAGACCGTACAGTCGCGGCAGTGGGAGGCCAGAAGAAGTTCCAGAATCATTTTTCTGTGATGATGGAGCTTGGGGGTGTTGGTCCGGATGACCATTCTGTCTCTGGGCGGAGTGGAACAGGACGCGATGATCCCGCCTTTTTCGTCTTCCACCACGCACATGCGGCAGGCACCGTAAATGGACAGATCCGTATAGTAGCAGAAGGTCGGAATGTGGATGCCGACTTTCCGGATAACCTGAAGGATGTTTTTTTCGTCGGTGAACTCAGCGCGGAGTCCGTCAATGATCATATATTTTGCCATTTCATTCCCCTCCTACACTTCTTTAACAGCACCAAAGCTGCAGCCGTCCATACATGCCCGGCACCTGATGCATTTTTCCTGATCGATGACATGAGGCTGCTTGACCGTACCGGTGATGGCGCCCACGGGACAGAGTCTTGCGCATTTGGTGCATCCGCGGCACAGTTCCGGATCAATTCTGAGGGAGATCAGAGCCTTGCACTGGCCGGCGGGACATTTTTTGTCCACCACATGGGCCAGATACTCTTCACGGAAATATTTGAGGGTACTGCTGACCGGGGAAGGCGCCGATTTTCCGAGGCCGCAGAGGGCTGTTTCCGAAATGGTGGAGGACAGCTCTTCCAGAAGTGCGATGTGTTCTTCTGTACCGCGTCCTTCGACAATATCGGTGAGAAGTTCCAGCATCCGTTTGGTGCCTTCCCGGCAGGGCACACATTTTCCGCAGGATTCGTTCTGAGTGAAGTTCATGAAGAACCGGGCCACTTCCACCATGCAGCTCTTGTCGTTCATGACCACAAGGCCGCCGGAGC
>OGGQ01002452.1_pt1 | contig 20063 bp, 20 predicted proteins | sample 1571191 | NCBI WGS metagenome assembly OGGQ01 (sample SAMEA2582061, study PRJEB24529) | metagenome | biome: Human gut stool | place: China | collected 2011
AACGCCTACGCCGCCTCCAGCTTCTACGCGGTGGACCGGTACGCCTCCTGGAAAAAGGTCTGGCAGCAGGACTATCTGGCCGGCGGCCTGATGCTGGCCGACCGGTACACCACCTCCAACGCGGTGCACCAGTCCAGCAAGGTCCCGGAAGGGGAGCGGCCGGCCTTTTTCCAGTGGCTCTTTGACTTTGAGTACCACCGCCTGGGGCTGCCGGAGCCCGACCTGGTGCTCTACCTGGACATGCCCACGGACCGGGCGGTGGCCATGCTCCGCCAGCGGGAAGCGGCCACCCACACCCACGGGGACATCCATGAGACCGACAGCGCCTACCTGGCCGCCTGCCGCCAAGCAGCGCTGGAGGCAGCGGCCCTCTACGGCTGGAAAACCATCCCCTGCCTGGACCCGGCGGGGAACCTGCGGTCCATTGACGAGATTCACGGGGACATCTGGCAGGCGGCAGCCCCCCTGCTCTACGGAAAGGAACGATAACATGGGACAAGAAGTGGCAAAGGTAAAAAAGATCCTCCGCCAGCAGATCCGGGAGGCCATGGCGGAGCTCACCGACCAGGAACGGGCCTGGTCTGACGGGGAGCTGATCCAGCGCTTTCTGGAGCACCCCAAGCTGGCAGAGGCCCATACGGTGCTCCTCTACTACGGCGTGGGGCAGGAAGTGGCCACCGCCGGCCTCATCCAGACCCTGCTGGACCAGGGCAAGACCGTGTGCCTGCCCAAGTGCCTGCCGGAGTACCAGATGGAGGCCCGGGCCATCACCGCCCTGGAGGACCTGGTCCCGGACCAGTACGACATTCCCGCCCCCAAGGACGGATGTCCCGTGGTGGCCCGGGAGGAGTTGGACCTCATCCTGGTCCCTGGCCTGTGCTTTGACAGCCGGGGCAGCCGCCTGGGACAGGGCGGCGGGTACTATGACCGCTACCTGGAGGACTATGAGGGGGTCACCATCGGCCTGTGCCGGGAGGATTTCTTCCAGGTCAACCTGCCCCGGGAGCCTCTGGATGCCTGGGTGCGGTTCGTCCTCACCGAGGAGGGCCAGGTGTGGCCCATGACCCAACCCATCGATTAAACCAACCGAACCCGCGGAGCCCTCTGCCGGCTCCGCTTTGAGGAGGTAAGCTATGCAGCGAGACACCAGACGGCGGCGCCCGGAAGAGCCGGAGCGCCGCGCCACGCCCCAGCGCCGCACCAAGGCCAAGCGCTCTCCGCTGACCAACTCCATTGTCTATCTTGTGGTGGTAGTGGCCATCTCCATGGTGCTGGCGGCGGTGGGATGGTCCATGGCCAACGATATGCTGGCTCTGAACAAAACCTCCACCTCTGCCACCATCACGGTGGAGGATGAGAATGACTTCGGCAGCGTGGTGGATCAATTGAAGACCAACAACATCATTGAGCATACCGTCCTGTTCCGGCTCTTTGCCGCCGTGACCGGCGGGGACGATGAGATTGCCCAGGGCACCTATGTGGTGGACTCGGACATGGATTACCGGGCCCTGCTCAACAGCCTGAGCTCCAGCTCCTCCAACCGGAAGGAGGTGGAGGTGACCATCACGGAGGGCATGACCGTCCAGCAGATCTTCCAGCTTCTGGAGGAGGAAGGGGTTTCCACCGTGGACAAGCTCAACGACATGGCAGCCAACCACGACTACGCCTTCTCCTTCCTGCAGGACATCCCCTTGGGCGATTCCAACCGGCTGGAGGGTTACCTCTTCCCGGACACCTATGACTTCTACATGGGGGAGGATGCCCGCTACGTGATCAACAAGATGCTGGTCAACTTCGACAGCCGTGTCAACGACGACATCCGCGCCCAGATCGAGGAGACCGGCTACTCCATCCGGGAGATCCTCACCATCGCCTCCATGATCGAGAAGGAGACCGATGGCACCGACCGGGCCAACATCGCCTCGGTAATCTACAACCGCCTGAACAACCCCGGCGGCGGCACAGCGGGGTACCTGAATATCGACGCCACCATCCAGTACGTCCTGCCGGAGGGGGAGATCGTCAGTGAGGAGGATTACCACACTGTCCAGAGCCCCTACAACACCTATGAGAATAAGGGCCTGCCCCCCGGACCCATCGCCAACCCCGGTATGGAGTCCATCATGGCTGCCCTGAACCCCAACAGCACCAATTACTACTACTATGCCCTGGGGGACGATGGGGTCCACCACTTCTTCAGCACCAACAGCGCCTTCCAGGCCTTCCTGAACAGCTGATGGCCATGGAGAAGAGATTGGAACTGCTGTCCCCGGCAGGGGACTGGGAGCGGCTGGAAATGGCCCTGGCCTACGGGGCGGATGCGGTGTACCTGGCAGGGGACACCTTCGGGATGCGGGCCTTCGCGGGGAACTTCTCCCAGGAGGACCTGCCCCGGGCCGCCGCCCTGTGCCGGGAGAGGGGGGCGGACCTCCACGTCACCTGCAACACCATGCCCCGCAACCAGGAGGTGGCCGCCCTCCCCGCCTGGCTGGAACTGCTGGAGGAGAGCGGGGTCACCGCAGTGATCCTGGCGGATGTGGGGGTGCTGGCCCTGGCCAAGCGCTATGCCCCCTCCGTGAAGATCCACGTGAGCACCCAGGCCAGCGTGTCCAACTACCAGGCCGCCCGGGCCTGGCACGATCTGGGGGCGGACCGGGTGATCCTGGCCCGGGAGCTGAGCCTTTCGGAGATCGCCGAGATCCGGGCCAAAACCCCCAAGGACTTGGAGCTGGAGGCCTTCGCCCACGGGGCCATGTGCGTGTCCTACTCCGGCCGGTGCCTGCTGTCCAACTACATGACCGGGCGAGACGCCAACCGGGGGGCCTGTGCCCAGCCCTGCCGGTACCAGTACGCCCTCATGGAGGAGAAGCGCCCGGGGGAGTATTTCCCCGTCTACGAGGACGAAAAGGGGACCTATATCCTCAACTCCCGGGACATGTGTATGATCGACCACATCCCCGACCTGCTGGCCGCCGGAGTGGACTCTTTGAAAATTGAGGGCCGGGCCAAGTCGGCCTACTACGCCGCCATCGTCACCGGCGCCTACCGCCACGGCATCGACGCTGCCCTGGCCGGGGTCCCCTTAGACCCCGTGTGGCGGGACGAGGTGGAAAAGGTGAGCCACCGGCACTACTCCACCGGCTTCTTCTACGGCCAGCCGGGGCAGTTTACCCAGGACGCCCGGTACATCCGGGACTGGCAGGTGCTGGCGGTGGTCCAATCCTGCACCCCCCAGGGGCTGGCTACCGCCTCTCTGCGCAATAAGTTTGCCCAGGGGGACCCCATTGAGCTGGTGGGCCCTGGCCTGCGTCCTGTGGCCTTCCAGGCCCCTCTCATGGCCGATGCCGAGGGGGAGGCGCTGCCGGAACCCCGGCACCCTCAGATGACCTTTCAGATTCAACTGCCCTGCTATGCCCCGCCGCTGTCCTTCCTGCGGGCCTGCCGGGAGAATTCGTAACCGTTGCAAAACAGGAGCCCACGCCGTGGAGCAGCCAGAGGCTGCCCCGGCGGGGCTCCTGTTGGTTTGCAGGGAAACGCCGTTCCGGCCCCAAGGCAAACCTGCCTTGGGGCCGGAACGGTTAGACGATCTTACAGGAGGAATTTGCGGTGGAAATGGAAGGTTAGGCCTGGATCTCCGCCAGGGCCTCATCCATCCGGGACAGGACGTCCTGGATGTCCTGCTCCGAAATCACCGCCGCCGGTTCGAAGCGGATGGTCTTGGCGTTGACCAGGGTGCCGGCAGTGAGGACCTTCCGGGCGAAGAGGCCCCGGGCGCAGGCATAGCCCAGGTCGCTGGTGTGGAACTCCACCGCCAGCATCAGGCCCACACCCCGGACGGCCTGGATGATGTTGGGGTACTTGGCCGCCAGCTGCTCCAGCCCGGCTTTGAGGATGGCGCCCTTGTCCCGGCACTGGCCGGGGACGTCGTGCTCCAGCATATACTGGATGGTGGCCAGGGCGGCCGAGCAGCACACGGGGTTGCCGCCGAAGGTGGGGGAGCCCAGCAGCCAGGGGTTGTCAATGAGCTCCTGGACCCACATCTTGGGCTTGCAGATGATGCCGGTGATGGGGAGGATGCCCCCGCCGAAGGCCTTGCCGTAGGTCATAATGTCCGGGGTGACCCCCTCGGCCTGGCACCGCCACATGGTGCCGGTACGGCCCATGCCGGTCTGGATCTCGTCAAAGATCAGGGCCACGCCGGTCTCGTCGCAGATCTCCCGCACCCGCTGGAGGTAGCCCTTGGGGGGCACGATGATGCCGGCCTCCCCCTGGATGGGCTCCAGGATGACGGCGGCCACCTTCTCCCCTACGGCCTGGAGGTTGCGGATGGCCTTCTCCACGTCCTCGGCCACGCCGTACTCCACGTGCTGCACCTGCTGGATCATGGGCAGGTAGGGGGTGCGGTAGGTGCCCTTGCCGCCCATGGACACGGCACCCATGGTCTTGCCGTGGAAGGCGCCCACGGTGGAGATCACCCACCGGCCGCCGGTGGCGATCCGGGCCAGCTTCAGGGCCATTTCCACGGCCTCAGCGCCGCCGTTGGTGAAGAAGCAGTACTGCAGGTCCCCGGGGGTGATGTCCGCCATGGCCTTGGCCAGGTAGCCCCGGAGGGGGTCCAGCAGCTCCTGGGAGTGGAGGGCCTGGTGGTCCAGCTGGGCCTTGACCACGTCCAGAATCTCCGGGTTGCGGTGGCCGCAGGTGTAGATGCCGAAGCCGCCCAGGCAGTCGATGAACTTCTCCCCGTTCAGGCCGTAGCAGTAGGCCCCTTCGTCCTGCCACTCCAGCACGGCGCCGCTGTCGGAGTCGGAGGAGACGGATTTCCGATATTTCAGCCAGCCGGGGCTGACGTAGTGGTTGAAGTGCTCAATGGTGTCCTGGACCATCTGATTCTTCTCCTCCTGGGAGAGGTCGTGAATGTCGGTGCGGATCAGGCCGATCACCCGTTTGATGTCCTGGATCACTTGCTGGTTGGTTGCCATAAAAAATGCCTCGCTTTCTATGTTCATCATGGAATCATGGAATTTCTTGGGAAGGTTTCCCTTGGTTCCTAGGATAAACTCTGGTATAATACCAAGGTCAAGGGGAGATACCCTGAAAAACTCCACAAAGAGAACGGAGTGTTTTTGTGAAAGATTACTACAAAATCAACGAGATCGCCAAACTCTACGGCATTGGGGTGGACTCCCTGCGGTACTATGAGCGCCTGGGGATCCTAAAGCCCCGGCGGGATACCAACGGCTACCGCCTCTACTCCCTGAAGGAGATGTACAAGCTGAACATGATCCGGGATCTCCGGCGGCTGAACTTCTCCATGGAGCAGATCAAGGCCTATCTGGAGGGCCAGACGGTGGACAACACCCTCCACCTCCTCCGGCAGGAGGCCGATCTGGTCCAGGAGCAGCTCCGGGAACTCCAGGCCAAGGCGGTGCTGCTGGAAAAGCGGGTGGCCACGTTGGAGGCGGCCCGGCGGGTGGTCCCCGGGGTGGTCGCCCGGAAAACCCTTCCGCCCCGGCCCTGCGTGCTCTTCACCGAGCACATCACCCGGGACGAGGAGATGGACTTCGTCATGAAAAAGCTCCATCGCCAGCACGAGGACAAGATTCGGGACTTCGGCAACCAGGTTTTCGGGGCCTTTCTGGCCATGGAGGAGCTGATGGCAGGTACCCCCAACGTGTATGACGGGGTGTTTTCTGTGGTGGAGGAGGCCGATGCCTGTGACTTTACCCTCCCCGGCGGGGACTACCTCTCCCTCTTTTACCAGGGCCCCTATGAGCAGAACCGGGCCGTGGTCCAGCAACTGCTGGCCTATGCCCGGGAGGCGGGCCTGGTGCTGACCGGGCGGCCCTTCGAGCTCTACGAGATCGACAACCGGGACACCGTGCGCCCAGAGGAGTTCCTCACAGAGGTGCAAGTGGGGGTGCGGGAGGAGAGGAACGCCCTGCTCCCTTTTCAAGGAAGGTAGTGATTTCGAGGAAAATTGAAAACCGGTGGTGAATATATACAAAGAGGGTATGCCCCTGCATTGGGGCGTACCCTCTTGTTTGAATGCACATTTATTCTTTGTTTTCCTGCTTTTTATAGAAGAAGCGTGCCAAAATGATACAAAATATAATTCCGAGTCCATAAGGAATGAAGTATAAAAATGCTGCGCTGGCTGGCGCGCTATACACAGCATATTGCCCGCCCCACTGTAAGGCACAGTAATTATATGCAACCACTGCACACATAATGTCAGAGAGCAGGATTGCGAGAACGATAAATAGATAGCTTATCTTTTTCATATGCTTTTCCTCCAGTTCATTTCTTCCGCAGTATTAGTACTAGGCCTATCACCATCGAAAGAATACAAAGGATTAGGATTACACCAGAACCATTCAGCGTGATCATAGAAGCGGCATTAAGCTGTTCTGTTGCACTTGGACTTACAACCATCATGATTCCAGACAGGATTAGACAGATGGCACCAACCAAACAAAGACTGATACCCACCTTCAGTTCTATGTCTTTTGGAACTTTGGTTCCTTCTATTTTCTGTGGCATTTCATTTGTACTCTGATTGACGGTTTCTTCCTTCACAAGTTCATCAAGAGTAATGTGGAAGCACTCACTCAGAGCCAACAGCTTTTCTAATTCAGGCGTTGATGTTCCGCTCTCCCATTTAGAGATGGCTTGTCTGGAAACGCCTATCTTTTCTGCAAGTTGCTCTTGAGAAAGTCCACTCTTTCGTCTGAACTTATATATTCTTTCAGACAACATTTGCTTTACCTCCTTGGAGACACTATACCGCAATATATAGTTACATACTATCAACTGCGATTGAAACTTCCGCAACCAGGGGTTGCTTTTTGTCAATCTTTTATATCGTTATCTTAAAATAGCGGTATGCTTATTTCAAGGCCTGACACTCTTTTTGAATTTGCTTTGGTGAAACCGACGGAGTTTGGTTCATCACTACTTATCTTGAAAAGGGACACGCCCTGGAAGGGCTTGTCAAATGATCTCGAATTTGCTATACTCAACTTAATTATGCCAACCCATTCCCAATCAGGGGAGAGAATCGAAAAGAGGAGGCACACCCCATGCATAGAACCTATCAGATTATTACTGACGCAACCGCCGACATGGTTCCAGAGATGCTTGTTGGCCTGCCCGAGGTGCAGGTGATTCCGATGGGCGTTACTCTGGGGGAGAAGGCCTATACCTATGGCCCTGGGGGAGATATTACCGTAGAGGAATTTTACGCAGCGCAGCGGGACGGCAAGTTTGCCACCACTTCGCAGATCAATCCGACCGTTTATCTGGAATACTTTGAGGCGTGCCTGCAGAAGGGGGAGGATGTACTCTACCTCTGCCTCACCTCCGGGGTTTCGGGGACCTTCCAGACAGCCTCGCTCTGTGCAGCGGAACTCCAGGAAAAGTACCCCGAAGGCAAGGTGATCTGCATCGACAGCCTCTGCGCCTCGGTGGGGGAGGGCTTCCTGGTCCGGGAAGCCGCCCGGAAGCAGAAAGAGGGCCTGACGCTGGACGAACTGGTCCAGTGGGTGAACGACCACCGGCAAAAGGTCTGCCACTGGTTCACCGTGGACACCTTTGAGCACCTCAAGCACGGGGGAAGAGTGTCCGGCGCTGCGGCGATGATGGGCACCCTCCTGCAGATCAAGCCCATGCTCCACGTCTCCATGGAGGGCAAGCTGGACGTGGCGGAAAAGCCCCGGGGCGCCAAGCGGGCCCTGGCCGCCCAGCTGGCCCGGATGAAGAAAGGTTGGACCCCCGAGGAGGGAAAGCTCATCGTGGTGGGCCACGGGGACTGCATCGACCGGGCCCAGGAGCTGGCCGAGCAGGTGAAAACCTTGTATCCCGACACGGAGATTTACATCGCCCCCATCGGGCCCATCATTGGCTCCCACACCGGCCCGGGGATGCTGGCCCTCATTTTCTGGGGGACGGAACGGTAAGGCCGATGGGACGCCCCGCCCCTGCAACTTTCCCTTGACAGGGGCAGAATCCATGATAGAATAGAAACGCAAAATCAATTCCGCAGCAGGCAATGAGGAAACCCATGGGCCGCGGCCGCCCAAGCGAGAGGGGGAATGGTGAAAGCCCCTCGGCAGTGCCCGTCCCAGCGCCACTTCCGAGCCGCCCGGGAGAACCGGGCCGGGCCATTCCCGTTACAGAATGATCTGAGATGCAGCGTGGCTGTGCCCGCTGTAATCAGGGTGGTACCGCGCCGTGAAGAAGTCCACGCCGCCCCTGAAACTGTTCAGGGGCGGCGTTTTTTCATCGCCTGCTGGGGAGAGAGTGTGTTGTATCGGAGGTATGTATATGCACAAATATTACGGTCTCAATGAACTGCGGGAGATGTTTCTCTCCTTCTTCGAATCCAAGGGCCATCTCCGCCTGCCCAGCTTCCCCCTGGTGCCGGAGAACGACCCCTCCCTGCTGCTGATCAACGCCGGCATGTCCCCCATGAAGCCCTGGTTCAAGGGGGAGGAGGAGCCTCCTCGCCGCCGGGTGTGCACCTGCCAGAAGTGCATCCGCACCGGGGACATTGAAAACATCGGCCACACCGCCCGCCACGGCACATATTTTGAGATGCTGGGCAACTTCTCCTTCGGGGACTACTTCAAGAAGGAGGCCATCGCCTGGTCCTGGGAGTTCCTCACCTCCCCCGAATGGGTGGGGCTGGAGGCCGACCGCCTCTACCCCTCCGTGTTTGAAGGCAACGAGACCACCCCCGCCGACGACGAGGCCTTCCGCATCTGGAACGAGGAGATCGGCATCCCCGCCGAGCGCATCTTCAAGTTCGGCAAGGAGGACAACTTCTGGGAGCACGGCTCCGGCCCCTGCGGCCCCTGCTCCGAGATCTACTACGACCGGGGCCCTGAATGGGGCTGCGGCAAGCCCACCTGCACCGTGGGCTGCGACTGTGACCGGTACATCGAGGTGTGGAACATCGTCTTCTCCCAGTTCGACAACGACGGGGAGGGGCACTACACCGAACTCAAGCAGAAAAACATCGACACCGGCATGGGTCTGGAGCGCCTGGCCGTGGTGTGCCAGAATGTGCCCTCCCTCTTCGACGTGGACACGGTGATGAACATCACCAACAAGGTCTCTGACATCACCGGCGCCCACTACGGGGACAGCCAGGCCAGCGACGTATCCCTGCGGATCATCACCGACCACATCCGTTCCGCTACCTTCATGATCTGCGATGGCGTGCTCCCCTCCAACGAGGGGCGGGGCTATGTGCTGCGCCGCCTGCTCCGCCGGGCGGCCCGCCACGGGAAGCTCCTGGGGGTCAATGAGCCCTTCCTGTACCAGATCATCGACACCGTCATCCACGAGAACGAAGGGGAGTACAAGGACCTGCGGGAGAAGCAGGGCTACATCACCAAGGTTATCCGCACCGAGGAGGAGAACTTCGCCAAGACCATCGACAGTGGCCTGAAGATCTTCTCCGAGCTGCTGGCCCAGCACAAGGCCAAGGGAGAGACCCAGTTTGCCGGGGAGGATGCCTTCAAGCTCTACGACACCTACGGCTTCCCGGTGGACCTCACCGAAGAGATGGTCCAGGACGAGGGCATGACCCTGGACCGGGCGGGCTTCGACCAGGCCATGGAGGAGCAGCGGGTCCGGGCCCGGAAGGCCCGGGAGGCCCTGGGCGACCTGGGCTGGTCCGGGGTGGACTTCGGCAAGGAGATCCCCGCCACCGTCTTTGACGGCTATGCCCAGACCACCCTTACCGGGGCCAAAGTCCTGGCCATCGTGGCTGAGGAGGAACTGGTGGATGAAATCATCCCCGGGGTGGAGGCCATCGTGGTGCTGGACCGCACCACCTTCTACGCCGAGATGGGCGGCCAGGTGGCCGACCACGGCACCCTGGCCAAGAGCGGCCCCGAAGGCGCCCTGTTCCAGGTGACCGACGTGCAGAAGAACAAGGGCGGCAAATACATGCACTACGGCAAGCTCACCGAGGGGAGTCTGAAAGTGGGCGACGTGGTCACCACCGCAGTGGACCCGGTGCGCCGGGCGGCCATCATGCGGGCCCACACCGCCACCCACCTGCTGGACAAGGCCCTGCGCACCGTGCTGGGGGACCATGTCCACCAGGCCGGCTCCCTGGTGGAGCCCGACCGGCTGCGTTTTGACTTCACCCACTTCTCCGCCCTGACGGCGGAGGAGCTGGCCCAGGTCAGCGCCATGGTCAATGAGGCCGTTCTGGAGGGCTATGATGTGGTCACCGAGGAGCTGCCCATTGAGCAGGCCAAGAAAAAAGGAGCCATTGCCCTCTTTGGCGAGAAGTACGGCGACGTGGTCCGGGTGGTGGACATGGGCGAGGGCTATTCCGTGGAGTTCTGCGGCGGCACCCACCTGTCCAACACTGCCAAGGTGGGGCTGTTCCACATCGGCAGCGAGTTCTCCGTGGCCTCCGGGGTGCGCCGGATTGAGGCCACCACCGGCAAACTCTCCCTGGAGGTGATGAACCGGAACCAGGAGCTTCTCTTCCAGGCCGCTGAGGCGATGAAGGCCAAACCCGGCGAGCTCCGGGAGAAGGCCGCCGCCGCCATGGCGGAGATCAAGCGCCTCCACCAGACCATTGAGAAGTTTGAGGCGGAGGCCTCCCTGGGCCAGGCCCAGCAGTTCCTCACCGCCGCCAAAGAGGTGGGCGGCCTGCGGGTGCTCACTGCCCAGCGTCCCGGCCTGGATGGGAATGCCCTGCGGCAGATGGGCGACTTCCTCCGGGACAAGGAGCCCAAGGTGGTGGCGGTGCTGGCCTCCACCAACGAGGACAAGATCACCTTCCTGGCCGTCTGCGGCAAGGAGGCCGTGGCCCAAGGCGTGAAGGCCGGGGACCTGGTCAAGAGCGTCTGCGCCATCTGCGGCGGCAAAGGCGGCGGCAAGCCCGACTCCGCCATGGGCGGCGGCAAGGACATGCTGAAGCTGGACGATGCCCTGGCCTCGGTGGACGACTTTGTGGCCGTGAAGCTGGGTCTGTAAGGGGGAAGGAACCATGCTGCTTGATTTCTCTCAGATCCCTGTGGAGCCGGTGGCCAACATGCGGGGCGGGGAAGGCACCGTCCTCCTCCAGAAGACCACCCAGGGCCCGGTGAAGGTGATGCGGGGGGTGCTGCCCCCCGGGGCCACCATCGGCCTGCATCCCCACGAGACCAACAGTGAGGTGATCTATATCCTCTCCGGCACCGGCCAGGTGCTCTGCGATGGGGTCTATGAGCCCCTGGGCCCCGGGGCCTGCCACTACTGCCCCAAAGGCCATGCCCACAGCCTTCAGAATACGGGACCGCTTCCGCTGGAGTTTTTCGCGGTGGTCCCTGAGGAACCCTAACCAGTTCAGACAGAAAGGAGTGTCAACGACATGAGCGATTGTTTGTTCTGCAAGATCGCAGGGGGAGAGATCCCCTCCACCAAGGTCTACGAGGATGACCAGGTCTATGCCTTCTATGACATTGATCCCCAGGCACCCACCCACTTCCTGGTGATCCCCAAGGCCCACATCGCCTCCTGCGGGGAGATCACCCCGGAGAACTCCGCCGTGGTGGCCCACTGCTTCGAGGTCATCAGCAAGGTCACCCGTGACCTGGGCATCGAGGAGTTCCGGGTGGTGTCCAACTGCGGCGCCTCCGCTGGGCAGAGCGTGTTCCACCTGCACTTCCACGTGCTGGCAGGGCGGGATATGACCTGGCCTCCCGGCTAATTGGGCCAGCTCGCTGCCGCCCCATGCCCCCACATGGGGCGGCACAGCAGCGCCGCACAAGGGGGTTGCCGGAGGCAAACCCCTTGGCGCAGGGACAGAGGAACCAACCGTTTGGCAAGAAAGTGGCTTGGGCTCAATGGGCCCATTCTAGGTTTCAAGGAGGGAAAAACCCATGGACTTACTGCATCCCCAGCCCCCCGCGGTAGCGGTCATTGATCCCCGGCTCTGCCAAGGGTGCGGGGCCTGCGCTGCTGCCTGCCCCATGCAGGCTATCCGCCTTCGGGAAGGGTATTGTGCCGTGGAACCAACCTGGTGTGCCGGCTGCGGAGCCTGCGTGCAGCTGTGCCCCCACCATGCCCCGGGGTGGACTGCCTTGGCGCGGGCCCACCCTGAGCAGAAGGACCGGGCCCCTGGGGCAACCCCTCCCCGGACGCTTCCACAGAAAAACACCGTGTGCCCTTAGGCACACGGTGTTTTGGTTTGAGGGGCAGGTTACACCTTCCCGGCCATGGCGTGGGCGTCTTTGTTCTCCTTGGCGCCCATGACGTAGAGGATGGACAGCACCAAGCCCACTACGCTGGACAAGGCGCCGCTGGGGCCGGTGGTGGCCACATTGACCACCAGGCCGATGACCACCAGAACCAGCACGATGATACCCAGGACAAAGTTGACCCCGCATTTTTCCGGCTTGTCGCAGTTGCGGACGCCGAGGATGCCCAGGATCAAATAGAACACGGCGGTGAGCACGGTGATAGCCCCTAGGATGCCTGCCACCGCCCCCAGTGCGATGCCCACGGTGCCGGCGCCGGCGGCCAGCAGCAGGCCGCCCCCAGCCAGCAGAGCCAGGGACAGCAACAGCCCCAGGGCACCAAAGATGATGTAGAGGATGCCGGTCACTTTGAGTTTTCCTCTGCCAGGTGCGTTTGTTTGCATGGATGGTCTCTCCTTTTCTCCAAAACAGTTGGGATGCGCCCGGTTTTCCGGGGGATCAAGGCCAGCATATCGAATTTGCCGCCGTTTGTCAACGGCTTTCCGGGGCTTCCCCGGGATGCCCCCATTTTCCTGAAAAAGAAGGAAAAATTTGCCGAAATCCGTGACCTGAAACACCGGTTGTGTTATACTCTAAATAGAAGAACCCCCAAAAAGCGACAGGAGGTGCCACGATGAAGAAACGAATGCTGTTCCTGCCTCTCTCTGCCTGGTTCCTTCTGGCCCTCTGTGCCTGCGGTGGCGGCAGCGCTCCGACCTTTGACCTGCACACGGAGACGGCCTACACCCACATTGACGGCCTGTACGTGGACACCGATTACCAGGACCCGGAGGGCCAAAACCGGCACATGCTCTACCTCTTCTACACCGTTTATACGCCGGACCAGCCCCTTTCTGTGCGCAGCGATGCCACCCAACTGACGGTGGGGGAGGGGGAGACCTACTCCGCAGAGCACTACACCGGCCAGTGCCGTCTGATGCCCAGTTATTACTACAGCAGCTACCTCCAAGATGTGTCTGTAGGCGCCCCCTTGGCGGTGGTGGAGACCTTCCGCATCCCCGCGGAGGTGCTCACCAGCGGGCAGGCCATCACCTTGACCAACGCACAAATCCCGGAGATGGACCAGCTGATCCTCTCCACCGAAGACCTGGTCCTCTGCCAGGGGGTGGAGGCAGTGGCCCAGGCGGCGGACCCCACCGGGTATGACCGGGTCCAGGCCCTGCGCGCTGAGGCCGATCCGGAAACCGCCCAGCAGGTCCGCCAAGCGGTCAATGGCCGCGCTTGGAACTGTTACATTGACGGGATCTCCTATCAGATTGCCTTTTCCCAGCCCAGCGACTTTACCCTCACCGACCAGGCGGAAACCGTCACCGGGACATACACAGTGGAACAGGGGTACATCGCCTGCCAGGTCCACAGCCCCGGCCGGGTGGTGGAGATTCCCTACCAGTGGGAGGAGGATGGGAGCATCGACCTGGATCTCCTCTCCGTCTTTGACCAGCGGGAGGGGTAAACTCCACCACCAGCCGTGGTTGGTAAGAGATGGAAGCTACCGCCCCTTGCTAAGAAGCAAAAGACACCCTCGGCCAAGTTGGCCGGGGGCGTTTTTTTCGTATAGGATTACTTGCCGAAGTAACGCTTCAGCAGACCAGCGAAGGCCTTGCCGTGGCGGGCTTCGTCGCGGGCCATCTCGTGGACGGTGTCGTGGATGGCGTCCAGGTTGAGTGCCTTGGCGCGCTTGGCCAGGTCGGTCTTGCCGGCGGTGGCGCCGTTCTCGGCCTCGACCCGCATCTGCAGGTTCTTCTCGGTGGAGTCGGTGACGACCTCACCCAGAAGCTCGGCGAACTTGGCAGCGTGCTCCGCCTCTTCATAGGCGGCCTTTTCCCAGTACAGGCCGATCTCGGGATAGCCCTCCCGGTGGGCCACACGGGCCATGGCCAGGTACATGCCAACCTCGGTGCACTCGCCGTTGAAGTTGGCGCGCAGATCCTCCATGATGTCCTCGGGAGCACCCTGGGCCACGCCCACCACGTGCTCAGCGGCCCAGCTCATCTCGGGGCCCTGCTCCACGAACTTGCTGCCGGGGGCCTTGCACTGGGGACATTCCTTCGGGGGCTGGTCGCCTTCATGGACATAACCGCAAACGCTGCAAACATACTTGCTCATATCGAAACTACCTCCTGATTGATTGACTCCTGGAAGGGAGCGTGATAGAAAACATGGGGATGAGGGAGCCTGTCCCCCAGATGCCCTTATTCTACACCCCATCTAGGGCCTTGTAAACCCCATTCCCCCATATATTTTGTGGTTTTTTTGGCATTCCTGGTGACCTGTATCACAGTGCCGGAATCACAGGTTCCGCATCTCCTCCAGCAGGGCATTCCGGTCGTACAGGGCGGAGAGAATGGGGAGCATGGCGTTGGGGGAGAGGTGGGATGGCAGGTCCAGTTTCCGCAGCAGCTTCTGCCGCTTTTCCCGGCTGCCCTCCCCGCCGGACAGGCCGCAGGCGTAGAGGTCGGCCTTGGTGAGGGGGGGCGCTTGGGGGGGGGCACTGTCCTCCCCCAGGACGGTGGCGCCGGCCTGGCGGAGGGCGGCCTCCAGGACGGCAGGGGGCATCCCCTCCACCCCCAGTTTCCCCTCCTTGCCGGGGCGGCGCTTGCGCCGCTCCTTGCCGTAGCGGTCGGGGATGTAGGCGTGCTTGACCTGGTCCTGGGGCAGGGCCCCCTTGAGATAGTTGCGGATGAGAAAGCCCGCCCCGTCGCTGTCGGTGAGGAGGATCAGCCCCCGCTTGGCCCCGATCCGGCGCAGGAGGGCCAAGGTCTCCTCATCCCGAAAGATGCCAAAGCCGGCGGTTTCCAGGATCACCGTGTCCACCACCTGGGAGAGGGTGTTCTTGTCGTACCGCCCCTCCACCACAATGGCCTCTCGAATCTTCAGCATGGGGCACCTCCTGCGGACAGTTCCAGCAGCAGGGAGACCAAAAGGTCCTTCCCATCGGCGCCGGCCACGGACTTCATGGCCAGGTCGGTCTCTGCGCACCGGCGCATGGCGGTTTTGCACCAGGCCAGGTCGTGGTGGCGGGCCCCCTCCAGGAGTTTGTCGGCGGGGTAGGGGGAGCGCATCCCCCACAGCTCCATGACCCACCGGCTGCCCTTGCCGCTTTCCAGGGCCACCCGGGCGGTGTAGAGCTGGCGGAAGTGCTTTCCCAGCACGGCCAGGATCATAATGGGGGCCTGCTGCAGGCGGAGCAGGTCGGTGAGGACGGAAAAGGCCTTGTCCGTCTGCCGGCGGGAGAGGGCGTCGGTCATCTGAAAGACCACCGCGTCGATGACGGGGATGGCCACGGCGTCAATGTCCTGCCGGGTAACCCGGCGGCCTTGGGCATAGGCGCCGATCTTTTCAATCTCCCCAATCAGGCCGTGCATCAGGTCCCCGCACAGGAAGATGAGGTACTGGGCGTCCGCCGTGTCAATGTCGTGCCCCAGGGCCCGGAAGCGGCGGCCGATCCAGTCCACCAGGTCCCCCGTCTCCTGGCGGAGGAAGGGGACCTCCTGCCCTTTGTCTTGGAGGACCCCGGCCAGCTTCTTCATGCGGGCATCCCGCTTATAGGCCAGGGTGTCATAGACAAAGACCAGGCAGCAGTATTCCGGCAGGTCCTCCAAGAGTTGGGTGATGGCTTTCCGCTCCCCCTCCGGGGCCTTGAAGAGGTCGTAGTCCTGGACTACGATGAGGGTGCGGGGACTCATCATGGGCAGGGCGTCCACCGTCTCTGCCAGGCGCTGGGCGGTGAGGGTTTTCCCCGCCAGGCGGTGGTAGTTGAAGCTCTCCATCCCCGGGGGGATGAGCTTGGCCTTCATCTGGTCCAGATAGTGGTCCCGGAGGTAGGCCTCCTCCCCGTGGAAGAGGTAGAGGGACCCCACCGTTCCCTGGCGGAGATCCTGTTTCAGTTTTCGGTATGCCGCCTGTCCGGCGGCCTTGTCGTTGCGTTTGGCCATAGGGTTTATGATTCCTCCCCCTCTGGGGCTGTGAAGATGATGTGCCCCTCGTAATCTGTGCGGTAGACCGCCGCCCCCTGGGCCTGGATCCGGCCCAGGGTCTCCGGGGTGGGGTGGCCGTAGTTGTTGTACCCCACGGAGATGGCCACGGCGTCTGGGTCCACGGCGGCCAGCAGGGTTTCGCTGGTGGCGTATTTGGACCCGTGGTGGCCGGCCACCAAAAGGTCCACCTGGGGCAGGTCCTCCCGGGCCACCAGGAGTTCCTCGGTTTCCAGGGGCATGTCCCCGGTGAGGAGGGCCTCCCAGCCGTTGGCCTGGCAGAGGACGGACAGGCACTGCTCGTTGCTGTCCCCGCCGCCGGTGACCGGGGCATAGAGGGTGATCTCCGCCTTCCCCAGGGTCAGGTCTGTGTTCTCTGTGATATAGTGCATGGGGATGTCCAGCTGGGCGGCCCGGGCGGCAATGGCCTGCCGCAGGTCGCTGTCCGGGTCCACGTCGGGGGCGACGATGGCCCCCACCTTCACCCGCTCCAGCAGCTCCAGCACCCCGCCGGCGTGGTCGTTGTGGTAGTGGGTGAGGATCAGCAGGTCCAGCCGGCTGCGGCCCAGGGACTGGACGTAGGTGGCCCCGGTGTCCCCCGGGTCCTTGGTGCCGCCGCAGTCGATCATGGCCCGGGCGGAGCCGGAGGTCACCACCACGCACTGCCCCTGGCCCACATCCAGCAGACGGAAGGTCAGGTCATGGCGCTGGGCCTGGTAGACGGTGAAGAGGACTGCCGCCGCCAGTGTCACCGCGCAGGCCCCCACCGGCAGGGCCACGGGGAGGTGCCGGTCCGGGTACCGGTTGATCCGCCAGAGGCAGAGGATCAGCACTCCGTAGACAAAGACAACCCACCCGGCATAGAGGCCGATGTCCAGCCGCAGGGCCGCCAGGCTCCAGCCGCTGGCCGTGCGGGAGAACCAGTAGAAGTAGTCCACCGGCAGGGCCACCACCGCGGCCAGCGCCTGCCCCAGGGGCGGGAAGAGGGCCCCGGCCACCAGGGACACCGCCCCGCCCAGAAAGGCCAGCACCACCGCCCATTCGGTGCAGAGGTTGGCCAGGGGGGAGACCAGGGAAAACTGCCCAAAGTACAGCCCCGAAAGGGGAACGGTGAATACCATGGCCGACAGGCTCACCGCGGCGCAGGCCAACCAGGGGGCGGCCCATTTCCGCCCCCGTTCCGGCACCCGGGCCCGCCAGGTCCCATACCACTTTAGGCCAAAGACCAGGATGCCCAGGGTGGACAGGAAGGAGAACTGCAGCCCTGCGTTGGCCACCGCCCAGGGGTTCCAGGCCAGCAGCAGGAGCAGGGCGGCGCACAGCCCGGTGATGGAGTCGTAGGACCGGCCCACCAGAGGGGCCAGCATGGCCAGGGCGCAGAGGACCGTGGCCCGCACCGTGCCGGGGTCGCTGCCGGTCATGCAGCAGAAGGCCACCAGGAGCAGCAGGATCACGGCCACATTCCGCTTCTTCTTGGGGTTCAGGAAGAGGGCGAGAAAGCCCATGAGCACGCTGACGTGGAACCCGGAGATCACCACCACGTGGCCCAGGCCCACCCGGTTGAAGTGGTTTTGGTCGATGTCCTCCAGCCCAGACTTGTCCCCCATGAGCAGGGCGCGGAGAAAGCCCGCCTCCTGCTGGGGGTAGAGACGGTCAATTTGATCCATAATGGTGCCCGCCAGAAGGGTGAGGCTGGTGCGGAGGGAGAACCCCTCCGGGGGAAGGACGGTAATCTCGTCCCGGGGCTTCATCTGGAGGAAGTAGCCCTGGCCGGCGTAGTAGAAGGTCTCCTCCCCCTGGATGCGGTTGGCGGGGGAGCACTCGGCCACGGTTTCGATCCGGTCCCCCGGACGCAGGGAGAGGAGGTCGCGCTCCCCATAAAAGAGGGCCTTGACCGGTTTCCCGCCGGGCTCTCCGGCTTTCAGGTAGAGCCGGGCGCCGTAGAGGGTCTCCTCCGGCCACTGGAGGACCTCCCCCTGGATGGGTACGGTGCGGGACTCCAAGGCCTGGGCCGGGGCCCTGACCATGGCCCCGTAGACCGTGAGCCAGAGCAGGGCAATGCCCGCCCCCAACAGGACCCACCGGGCCGGGGCAAACTTTTTCAGGACCCGCAGGAGCACCCCTGCAGCGAGGGCTGCCAGCCCCACCGGGAGGACCCATGCCGTCCAGGACAGGTACACCCCCAGCAGCGCGGCCCCCACCACCCCTGCGGTCACCCACCGGAGAGTCATCGTTGGTCCGACAGCCCCAGGATGTAATCCGTGGTGGTGCCGTAGAACTGTGCCAGCTGGATCAGGGCCCAAACGGGGATTTCCCGTTCCCCCTTCTCGTAGCGGCGGTAGACTTCCCGGTTCAAATGGAGGTAGGCTGCGATCTCATACTGTTTTTTGTCACTGTCAATGCGCAGGTCTTCAATCCGAGGAAAGTACATACTGCAACACCTCAAGGAAATGCTACTATTTTGTCGGTTTCTGCTGGTGTATTGCCACCATATAGTGGCAATTTCGAAAAAAGAAATCCCCCCACCTGTGAGGCCGGGAAGGGCCTCACAGGGAGGGTGCGGGGGCCTGCTGCAGGGCAGTGCAGAGGAGGAACTGCCGGGTCTGCAAACGGTCCCCCTGGCGGAGGATTTGGTTCCAGTCGGTGAGGATCCACCCCGCCTGGAGCTCGGCCTCCAGCTGCTGGTAGGCACCTTGGGGCCCTTCCAAGGTGGCGCAGCGGCCGGACTGCACCAGCTCGCACAGGGAGCAGACCAGGACAAAGGTCCGGTATTTGGGGAACAGGACGTCTTGGGCATAGTGGGCGGCCCGAGCGGCCTTGCTGTCGGCCAGCTGCTGGGTGAGCTGGGGGAGGGCAGCCTCCAGGGCCTGCTTCCGCTGGAGGGCCTGGGTCACCCGCTCCTGGTGCCTGCGCAGAAGGTCGGGGTAGGCCTTTTGCCGGGCCTCCAGCTCTGCCTGGGACTTTTCCCGGCGCAGGCCGTAGGTGCCGTGGATGAGCTGGTAGTTCTCCATCAAAAGGTGGTAGGTGCGCCACCGGAAGGAGCTGGCCCGGACGGCTTTTAAATATGCGACAATGGCAAGAATACAGCCCAAAAGGACGCCGCCGATTGCCCCAGTCATCCACCCCCTGGCAGGGCCAAGGGTGAGGACGCTGATTCCGGTTACGGCGGCGAGGGAAAGGAGGAACCCCAGCAGGGTCTTGCCCAAAATCTCCCGCAGAGGCTCCATGGGCGGTTTGGGCACTGGGGCCACAGGGGCTGCCTCCGGGGGAGCCGGCGCTGGCCGGCGGGCTGCCCGGTCCAGGGCCTGAATCTCCTCTTTGTACTGGGCGAGGCGCCGCGCCTGGAGAAAGACCGCTTTCTCCAGGTCGACGGCGGTCTCAAGGTATTGGCTGAGTTGCGCTGTGGTCATCGATCCTCACGCTCCTTGCCCGGTCAGCGGGGAGGGCTGACCGGTTTTTTGATTTTCGCCGCAGCCGCGCCAAGGGGGCCAGAAGGGCCGGCCACCCATGGGCGCTGCAGGGAAACACAAAAAACGCTGTACAGGGAAGCCCTACACAGCGCAAGAAGCAAAGTTCTCTGCACACAAACGCAAGAGAATATGTAGCAACAATCTTGCTCCCGCCCTTGCGGGGGAAGCAAAAATATCGTATAATACCCCATGCGGTGCGGCCGAATGGCCGTTGTGTAGGTGGGTCCTCACCCGCGCAGGCCTGTGGGTGCGCTACCACCCACAGGCTGCCGCATTTTTGTTTTCCAGGGGTATTATAGCAAGAAAATTGGGGGATGGCAAGTATTTGCGAAAACTTTCGGGAGGCAGCCGGG
>OGGQ01002463.1_pt1 | contig 19962 bp, 16 predicted proteins | sample 1571191 | NCBI WGS metagenome assembly OGGQ01 (sample SAMEA2582061, study PRJEB24529) | metagenome | biome: Human gut stool | place: China | collected 2011
GCAGGCGGTAAGGCGAGACGCCGCGCAGCTGGGTGACGAACAGACACCCGCATCGCAGGGCGAGCTGTTCCAAAAGACCAATCTGCTGCAAGGCAAGATGATGGTCAGCCACTATTTTTTCTTTCTGCCGAGCAGGACAACACCGCCGAGCGAAACGGCTGCCAGCGCCATCGCGGCAAAGACGGTGGTGGTGTCGCCGGTTTCGGGGTTGTGCTTTTCAGGCTGTTCGGGGGCTGGGGTTTCGGTTTCTTCCGGAACCTCGGTTTCCACCTCGACCTTTTCCGGCTTGTCCTTTACAGGAGCGTCCGGCAGCGGCTCCCAGTCGTCGTCATCGTCGCGGTTCGGGCGGGACGGACGGTCGGGGGTTGGGTCGGGGTCTGGTGTGGGGTCAGGGTCAGGGGTTGGGTCAACGGGAACGGTTATTTTTGTGTTGGTAATGACAATAGTGCCATCTTCGTCTCTTTCTTCGGAAGCAGTATAGCGGTCCGGCACAATTTCATCCACATCATACACACTGCCGTCGTTCACAACCGCAAAGGTATGGGTCCAATCATTTTCTTCACTGAGTTCGGTGCTGTCGATAACGGTTTCGTCGTCGGTCAGCTCCACCATTACGCTGTCAGGATGAGGCCCTTCGCCAACCCACTCTTTGCGAACGGTTACGCCATCGGTGGTGAGGATAAACGAATCTTCCTCAGCGCCGCCATCAATATCAATGTAGTTTCTCTGCACATAGCCGGTGTTGTCGCGAATACCAATCTCAACCCGGCCCTTCACATCACCGCCGTTATTGATAGTGATGGAATCCTGACCATTCCAATCAGAAAGCAGGGTAAGTTTCAGCCCGTTGAAATAAATCATGGGGTCGAGGTCTTCAATGCTATTGGCAGTGGCCTGATCCCAGCGGCAGTGAACCGTGATGGTGTTCTCCGCTTCATTCGTGGTAAACCACTCGTCGGCGTTAGCACCCTTCAGCACAAACATATCGCTATCCAGTTTCGCAGCACTAAAGTCCGCCGTCGTCACATCAATGGAATCATCGAATGCGAAGACAAGGTCGACCCAAGTCTCATCCAGGATATACTCTTTGTTGGCTTTCAAGAAATCCCAGGAACCATCGCCAAAGTTGAACGCGAAGCCCAGATTGGTCATATCCATGCTGGTGTCATAGGTCACGGTCAGGCCGTTTTTGTCCTCGGTGACGTGGTAAACATCGACATCGTTCTCGTTCTTGGTCGCGGTCAGCGCGGTGTCGTTCTGCGCTACGGTGCGATCCACACTGTAAATGAAGTTGGTGATGGCGGGACGACCATCCTCTCCGTCTCCATCGCCGGGATCAGGGTCTACCTCACCGGTTTCCTCCCAGTTCCAGTAATATTTAAGATACACCGCATCTACATTTTCTGGAATGGTCACAGAAGTAAGATTATCCAGATCAGTAAAAGTGTATGTCACATCTTCACCGCCAGAGATGGAGCTATAATCAAGAACCACATCAATTTCGGCCAATGTGTATTTTACACCATCAATGACATACTCGCGCTGGTCATTGGGAATCTCGGGAGTGTATTCTCCAGCAGGAAGATCCGGTTCACCGAACCAGGAAGACGTGTCCGGTAATTCAATCAACTCGCTCGGAAATACCTTGACATTCCCAGGCAAAAGCTGCCTTGTTGTAGCGTCAAAGTGAGTAACACCGGTACCTATTAGTGAGAATGGAGTAATTTTATCTGCATCTTTTAAGGACAGCTGTTTATTCCCACTACCGCTGTTTCCGCTCTGCCCAATGGTCAGTTCCTCTTCAGTCTCCTCGCCGCTTGTCTGTACAGACAACAATTCAGGCATGCCTGAATTATCACCGTTATCAGCAAAAGCGGTAACGCCTTGTGAACCGAAGACCATTGTTGCGGCAAGAACCAGAGCGACTGCGGATCGCCTAAAGTTTTTGCTCATAACAATTTCTCCTTTATTCATTTGTAAAAATTTCGGGTTTGACCCGATGAAATCATTCTTATAGTACCACAAATAAAAGAAAAAGTAAATTCTTTTTGAACAAAATCCTGCACATAAAATACAGTTCTAAATTAGACACATTGCTCACACCCGCGCTCCACGGCGCACCCCGCTAACCTTTTTCTCATTGAATTTCCCCCACCGCCGTGCTATACTGAAACTGTGGAAAAACTGCCGCCTGGCGGCAATCAAATAGGGAGGAATCTGCAATGAATATCAATTACAACCAAAGACGCCAGCAACTTCTCAGCGACAAGCAGGGGCCGTGTGCGGCCATCCTGTTTTCCGGTCGTGCGCCGATGCGCTCGGCGGACGGAGCTTATGAATTCTCGGTCGACCGCGACTTCTACTACATGACCGGCATCGACCACGCCAACATGATTCTGATGCTGACCAAGGACTACGCCGGCAATTATGTTGAAACCCTCTACATCGAGCCCTACGACGAGGTGCAGGCCAAGTGGGTTGGCGGCAGAATGAGACCCGCCGAGGCCACCGCCCTCAGCGGCATCGAAAATATCCGTTACCTCGACACCTTCGAGGCGGCGGTCAACACCTTCATCCGCACGAACCGTGGCGAAGGCAGCATGACCTGCTGGCTCGACCTGTGGAAACACACCCCCGATCAGGACCCAACCCTGGCGCATAAATTTGCTCACAAGCTCCAGCAGGAGCAGCCGGCGGTCAAGATCGAGGACATCTTCGGCGACATCGCCCGGATGCGCGTCATCAAGTCCGAAGCCGAACTGGAAAAGATGCGCGTCGCGCAGGTCACCACCCAGCACGCCATCGAGGCGATGATGCGCTACGCCCACCCGGGGGTCAACGAGTGCGCGCTGGAGGGCGCCTTCGATTTTGAGCTTGCCAAACAGAACGTCCGCGAGCACGCCTTCCACTCGATTGTAGCGGGCGGCGCCAGAGCGACCACCCTGCACTATGGCGAGAACAACCAGGTGGTCAACGATGGCGAGATGGTGCTCATCGACCTTGGCAGCGCCCACGAGCACTACTGCGCGGACATCTCCCGCACCTTCCCGGTCAACGGCAAATTCACCGAGCGCCAGAAGGAAATCTACAACATCGTTCTGGCTGTGCAGGACCTCATCATCGAGAAGGCGCGCCCGGGTATGACGCTTGCTGATTTAAACAACATGGTCATCGACTTCTATGCCCAGGAGCTGCCGAAGGTCGGCCTGCTCAAGGACGGCAAGACGGTCCGCGACTACTACTACCACAGCGTCAGCCACAGCCTGGGGCTGGACTGCCACGACGTCACCACCCCATCCTGCAAGACACTGCGCCCCGGCATGGTCATCACTGTCGAGCCGGGCCTGTACATCGAGGAGGAGGGCATCGGCATCCGCATCGAGAACGACATCGTCATCACCGAGGAAAAGCCGATCGACCTCTCCTCCAACATCCTCAAAACCGTCGAGGATATCGAGGCGTTCATGGCGGGGAATAAACAGTAAGGCGAAAATAGACCGACAGGGGGAGCGCCCAACAATCCCTTTATAGAAAAAACAAGCGGCTTTGAGCCGCTTGTTTTTTTCAGCTCGAACTGTAGAATCTTTCGGTCAAGGAAAGAGTATTCGTGGTAGAAATCTTCATAAAATCCTGCTATCCTCAAAGAAGCATACACAAAAAAGAAAAGAGGGATAACAGGATTGGGTAAAAAAGTTTTGTTTGCCGCATTGGGTTTATTGGTTGTGGCGGCCGCAGTCTGGGTAATTTGGAGCAACGTGACGGTGGAGCTGCACCGCATCACAGTGCAGAGCGCCGGACTGCCCACCGCCTTTGACGGGGCCAGGATCGCCCATGTCTCCGACCTGCACAACGCCTCCTTCGGGGAGGACAATCAGACGCTGCTTCAGCTGCTGCGCCAATCACAGCCGGACATTATCGCTATCACCGGCGACCTTCTCGACTCCCGCCACACCGATGTGGAGACAGCAGCCCGCTTTGTCGAGCAGGCGGTGCAGATCGCGCCGGTCTACTACGTCACCGGCAACCATGAATCGCGTATCCCGCAGGCCTTTGCACAGTTGGAGGAGCGTATGATGGCGGCGGGCGCACAGATCCTGCGCAACCAATCGCTCTACTGGGAGCGGGAAGGGCAGAGGGTCCAGCTGATTGGGCTGGATGACCCGAGCTTTTTGGCACAGGAGAGCCAGCTGGGGGATCACCTGCATTCCCTGCAGGATGAGGATTGCTACCAGATTCTGCTTTCCCACCGCCCGGAGCTGTTTGATGTTTACGCTGCTGCCGGGGTAGACCTGAGCCTCACCGGCCACGCCCATGGCGGGCAGTTCCGCATCCCGTTTGTGGGCGGAGTGTTCGCACCGGCGCAGGGCTTCTTTCCAAGGTATGACGCCGGTCTTTACCTTCAGGGGCAGAGCGCGATGGTGGTCAGCCGCGGCATCGGCCAGAGCGTCATCCCGGTGCGCCTGAACAACCGGCCGGAGATTGTTCTGGTCGAGCTGTGTTCCAGCTAGGAATGCAGCCTGCGGCGGCGTGGCGCTGCTGACGGTGCACAAGCTTCCGCCGTGTGCTTTGTAAAGCAGATCGCATCGATTTTGAAAGGGAAAGAAGAATCACTCCAAAAGCGCACAGGCGGCGCTGCCGCGATCAAACCAGTCCGCAAAGACCTGCTGCACTCCGGCGGGGAACAGCTCCCGAAAACGTTCAAAATCAATCCGTTCATTGCCGTTCTCTCCAAAGCGCAGCAGCATCTGGAGGAGAATCTGTTCCATTAGTTCGTCGCCCATCGCCTCCCGCAGCGCCATCAGCGCCAGCGGTCCCACCGAGTAGGCAAGGTCGCCCGCCTGCAGCTCGGGATAGCGGGAAATGCCTACCCGCCATTCCGGATGGGCTAGCAGGAGACGGCGGGCTTCCTCGCGGTACTGTTGGCAAAATTGATCCAGGCTGCACAGCCCCAGCTGGTCGCAGACCAGGGCGGTGAAGTATTGCGTGATGCCCTCGTCGAAAAAGCGGCTGCGCTGAACGGTGGGGGTGCAGCGCGGGTTCCAGTGGGTGTGAATCGCCTCGTGGACCAGCTGCACCGGGTCGAACTGGCCGTCGGTGGACCAGAACAGGCAGCTGCCCTGCACAAAGCTGCCAAGCCCTGCGGGCAGCTGAATGATTTGCAGCTCCCGAATCTGGGCGGGCAGGTAGCGGTTCATGTACTGGTTTGTCCGGAAAAGGATCTGCTCGATGTCGTCCAGCTGCCGCTGCTCGAGCGTGAGCGAATAGACCCGGCCGAACGGCAGCAGCGCCACCCGGTAAGGTCCGACAGCGACGGTGGGGTCGAAGCCGGTGAAATGACCGGAATCAATTTGCTGCAGATTGGTGCAAAACACCCGCCTATCCAGAAGCGAAATTTCCAATTCGAAGCGGTCTTCCTCGACTGGGTTCAGCAGCCGCTCATAGTAATCCGGGGTGTAGAGGTGGCCGGGATAGGGATAATAGGTGGTTTCGTTGCGCAGCACAAAGCAGGGATCGCTGGTTTTTTCCCGCGCATAAGGGTAGGCGCCGGTGCTGCCGTCCAGCGCGCCGCTGTAGTGAATCGTCAGCTCGTGAAAGGGGAGGGGAGCTGCGAAGCGGACAAGCTGACAGTTTCCGCTGACCTCTTCGGTGAAAAAGGAGACCGGCTTGCCGTCCGCAGCAACCGCATGTACGGTGAAGGAACGGTTGAGCGAAAAGAAATCGCTCTGAAAATCCGGCCCACAGGCGCGGAAATATCCCTCTATCCCGTCAGAAAGAATCAGTTTGAGTCGGATCATGCTTGTAACTCCCCCTTCCGCTTGTAAAGAAAACCCCCGCAAAAGATGCGGGGGTTTTGTAGTCTGTGAAAAATTATTCAGCGGTCTCTTCGGTTTCCTCAGCAGGAGCCTCTTCCTCAGCGGCAGGAGCTTCTTCCAGCAGAGCTTTCATCGACAGGCTGACTCTCTTCTTCTCGAAGTCGATGTCGGTGATCTTCACCTGAACTTCCTGACCGATGGTCAGAACGTCCTGTGGCTTGTTGATGCGCTCGGTGGAGATCTGGGAGATGTGGATCAGGCCATCAACGCCCGGGATGATCTGAGCGAAGGCGCCGAAAGCGGTCATCGAAACAACCTTAGCGGTGACAACGTCGCCGATCTGGTAATCTCTCTTGAGCACTTCCCAAGGGTTGTCCTCGGTCTTTTTGTAGCCCAGGGAGATCTTCTTGTTCTCGGTGTCGATGTCCTTGACATAAACATCCAGCACGTCGCCAACTTTAACAACGTCAGAAGGATGTTTGATGCGCAGCCAGCTCAGCTCGGAAATGTGAACCATGCCGTCTACGCCGCCCAGGTCAACGAATGCGCCGTAGCTGGTGAGGGATTTGACAACGCCCTGATAGCGTTTGCCGACCTCAACCTCGCTCCAGAATTTCTCTTCCAGCGCTTTCTTCTGCTCTTTGAGCACGTCCTTGATCGAGCCAACCGCTCTGTGACGCTTCTCGTTGACTTCGCGGATGACAAAATTAACCTTCTGTTTGAGCAGCTGATCCAGCGAGTCGTTCTTGGAAACGCCGGACAGGGAAGCAGGGATGAAGACTTTGACGCCTTCGGTGACAGCCAGAACGCCGCCCTTAACAACGTCGGTGACGGTGCCGGAGAGCACTTCGCCGGTACCGGCAGCAGCCATTACCTTCTCAAAGCCGGCCTGTGCATCCAGACGTTTCTTGGAGAGCATGACAGTGCCCTCTACGTCGTTGACGCGCATAACGATCAGCTCGATTTCATCGCCCTTCTTGACGATGTCTTCCGGCTTCAGGCTTGGGTCGCTGGTCAGCTCGGACAGCGGCACATAGCCGGTGTGTTTTGTACCGATATCGACAGTGATCTCGTTCGGAGCAATGCCGGTAACGATACCCTTCACCTTCTCCCCTGTATATGTACTCTTGAAGGACTGGTCAAGCATCTCTTCAAAGGACATTTCTTCTTCTTTCAAAATCTCACTCATGGTTTTTTGTACCTCCTTAATTATACGAACCGGTGTCGAAGCACCGGCAGTAACACCAATTCGACTGCCCGCGCCAATCTGGCAGACCTCGTCCGCCTGACCGCTCAAAAGTTCCCTTGCCGTTTCGACCCAAATGGTTTTGCAGCACCGGCTGCAGATATCCGCTAATTTCCCGGTATTGGAGCTGTGCCTGCCGCCTATCACAATCATGATATCTGAAACTTCTGCCAGTTGTGCGGCTTCTGTTTGTCGCATCAGTGTAGCCTTACATATTGTATCAAATATTTTCAGATTTGTATACAGTTTTTTTGCGGTTTTTACGCATTTTTGCCACTCCGACGTGTTAAAAGTGGTTTGAGCGACCATGATGCTGTTCATTTTTGCTAAGAAAGGGCGGCTTTCGGTCAGATTTTGCAGTTCCTGGGCAGATTTAAATGTAACATATGTTGCGTTGCAATGACCAATAATTCCCTGCACCTCCGGGTGCGCTGCATCTCCGGCAATCAGCACCAGCGAGTCGGTGGGCTGATTTTGCACCCGCTCCTGAATCAGCTTGACATAGGGGCAGGTGGCGTCGATGTAGGGGATGTTGTTTTGCTCGAGGGCGGTGTAGACCGACCGCGGCACGCCGTGAGACCGGATGATGACCGGAACCGGCGGGTTGGCTTGTGCCTCCAGCGTGAGCAGCTGCTCGAGCGAATCGACCGCGACGGCTCCCAGCGAGCGCAGCTCCTCGACTACCTGGGGGTTGTGGATGATTTCGCCGAGGGTATACAGCTTTGGAAAACCAGTGAGCCGGCTCTCCTGCAGCTGCTGGTAGACGGTATCGACCGCTCGCTGCACCCCAAAGCAGAAGCCGGCGGTTTTGGCGACGGTGACTGGCATGGCAGTTCATCCTTTCGGGATGGATTTTTTAAAGGTTCTGGGTTTTGAGCTCCTCCATAATGGCGTGGATGCGGCGGGTCGCTTCCTTTAATTCCCTCGCGTGGGAAAGGTCCGCCTGGCCTCCGGTGCTGGTGATGCCCAGCTCCTCGCAGGTGATGAGCTTGCCGTAGGTGACCACCACCCGGGAGCGGAAGCTTTTTTTCGGGTCACAGTAGGTGATGGTGACCGGCAGCACCGGCGCGCCGCTCTGCTGGGCAATCAGCGCAAGGCCGGACTTAAAGCGCAGCAGCTTCCCATCCTTGGAGCGGGTGCCCTCCGGGAACAGTCCCAGCACCTCCTTGTCCACCGTCAATACCTGGATGGCGTTTTGGATGGCGCTCATGTCGCCCGCGCCGCGGGAGACCGGGAAGGCGTTCAGCCAGCGGATGACGTGCTTTAAGACCGGCACGTCGAACAGCTCGGCCTTGGCCATGTAGTGGATGGGGACCCGGCGGATGCCCTGGCAGACAATCATCGGGTCGATGGCCGAGCAGTGGTTGCTGGCCAGAATGTAGCCGCCTTCCTTCGGCTCATTTTCCCGGCCGAAGATCTGCAGCTTGAACCAGAAGTGCCATAGCAGATTGACGGCGCGGATTGCGATCTGATAAAACAATGTATTTCTTCCTTTCAGCGTGGATTAGATGGACAGGGAAAGCGCGGCGGCCCGCTGCACGATCAGCTTTTTGATGGCGTCGACCGTCTGCTCGAAGGTAAGGTTGGTCGAGTCGATCAGCACAGCGTCGTCGGCCTTTCGCAGGGGGGCCGCTGCCCGGCTGGAGTCTTGCTGGTCGCGGCGGAGAATGTCCTGCAAAATTGCCTCGTATGTCACCTCCTGCCCCTTCTGGATGTACTCCAGATGGCGGCGTTTGGCGCGGGACTCGTTGGAGGCGGTCAGGAAAATTTTCAGCTCAGCGTCGGGGATGACCACCGTGCCGATGTCCCGCCCGTCCATAATCAGGCTCTGCTTTTTGGCCATCTCCTGCTGCAGCCCCAGCAAAAAGGCACGCACACCGGGGATGGCGGAGACGTCCGAGGCGGCCATCGAAGCTTCTGGGCTGCGGATGGCTTCCGACACATCCTCCCCATTTAAAAAGATGCGCTGGCCCGCCTGCGGATCGTAGGTGGTGTGTAGCTCGATCTGCGCAAGGCAGGGAAGCACCTGCTTTTCATTTTTGGTGTCCAGTCCCTGCCGCAGGACATACAGCCCGATGCAGCGGTACATGGCGCCGGTGTCGACATAGATGATGGAAAGATCGTGGGCGATCCGTTTGGCGACGGTGCTTTTGCCCGCGCCGGACGGTCCGTCAATGGCAATGCGGATCATAGTGGATACCTCCCGTATCTGTATTCTTTTATTATATCATAGATTTGCAAAAAAAGGGGAGCAATTTTGAAAAAAATCTTTATTTGGCGTTTTGGGGAAAATAAGCGTAGTTGTGATCGACGGTGATGACGCAGAAATAGCTGCCCAAAGTCTGCACCTGCTGCTCGATGCGGCGGCTCAGCTCGCTGTCGCTTAGAGAAAAGCCGGGCGGAACCACCACGTCAAAGACAAGGTTGGTGTGGGTGGGGCCGAACACCGCGCGGAAGTCGTGCATGCTCAGGTCGGAATCGATGCCCACCACGATCTGCTGCACCTGAGCGTGCAGCTGGTTTAACCGCTCGTCGTCGGTGACCACCGGGTCCATGTGGATGACCAGGTTGAGGTTCATCTCGTGGCCGACCTCCCGCTCGATGTTGTCGATGATGTCGTGGCTGACCAGAATGTCGCGGTTGGCGGGCACCTCGGCGTGGACGGTGGCAAAGACGCGGCCGGGACCGTAGTTGTGTACCTGCAGGTCGTGGATGCCGATGACCCCGTCGTAGGCGGTGATCTTTTCCTCCAGCTCCTGGACCATCTGCGGGTCAGGCGCCTGGCCCAGCAGCGGGCTGCCGGTTTCCATGATGAGTTTGACGCCCGAGACGGTGATGAAGATGGCGACCAGCATGCCGACCCAGCCGTCGATGGGGATGGCGGTGAACTGGTAGACCAGGGTGCTCAGCAGCACCGCGCCGGTGGAAAAGACGTCGTTTAAGCTGTCGGCAGCGGTGGCCTGCAGCGCCTCGGAGGAGATGCGTTTTCCCAGGTTGCGGTTAAACATCCCCTGCCAGAGTTTGACGGCAATCGAGACGATGAGCACCAGATAGGTCAGCGCCGAGACGCCTACCTCCTCCGGGTGCAGGATCTTCTCAAACGAGGACCCCATCAGCTCCAGTCCCAGCAGGATGATGATGAACGAGACCGCCATGCCCGAGATGTACTCCATGCGGGCGTGGCCATAGGGGTGCTCCTCGTCGGCGGGCTTGCCGGCAATTTTAAAGGCCAGCAGGGTGATGACCGAGGAGCCGGCGTCGGACAGGTTGTTGACCGCGTCGGCGGTGACGGCGATGCTGCCGGAAAAAAGGCCGATCAGCCCCTTGATGATGCACAAAAAGATATTGGACAAAATGCCCACCGCGGCGGCCAGGGTGCCGTAGCGCTCCCGCACGTCGGTGCGCTGTACCTGCTGCCAGTCGGGGACAAAGCGTCGGATCAGAAATTCAATCATACAGTGATGCCTCTCTTTATTTGGAAATTGTCAAACACAGCTCCCTTATTGTATCGCAAAACCGGTGCGATTGCAATCGACCAGAAGGTTTTTTTCGGACGGGAATTGAGAAAGCGCAAAAGTTATGTTACACTGGAGCATAGAAATAAAAATCTCTTGCAGACAAAAGGGGGAAACGGTGTTGGAACAGAGCAGAAGGGCGCTGGAACTGGTCACCCGCATCGGGGAGGTGCTGCTCAAAAACGGCGGCGAGATTTTCCGTGTCCAGCAGACGATGCAGCTGGTGGCAAAGGCGTATGGCATCCCGGGATTTCAGGTGTATGTGCTGGCAAACGGGCTGTTTGTCTCGATGCAGGAGGAGGGCAGGACCATCACCCGGCCGGTGGAAAGCGGCGATGCAGCCGGCCAGGAGTACCTGTTTGGCCAGGAGCACCTGGCCAGCCAGGAGCACCTGTTTGGCCAGGCGCACCTGGCCAGTCAGGTGCGCTATGTGCCGCTGTCCTCGGTGCATCTGGGACGGGTGGCGGCAGTCAACAACCTCTCCCGCGAGATTGTGGCGCAGAAGTACACGGTGGAGGAGGCCTCCCGGAAGATTGAGCAGATCGACAAGCTCCCCTTCACCAGCAACGCCGTGCAGACGCTGATGTCGGGTCTTGGCGCGGGGGCTTTCTGCATCCTGTTTGGCGGCAGTCTGCTGGACAGCGCGGCAGCCTTTCTCTCGGGGCTGGTGCTGTGGATCTTCGTGCTGTTTTTGACTGCGCGCGGCGCCAACAAGATCATGGTCAACATTCTGGCCAGCGCCCTAGTCACCGCCATGGGCGTGCTGTTCTTCCACCTTTTTTCCTTTGGGAACAGCATGGACATGATTGTCATCGGCTCGATTGTGCCGCTGCTGCCGGGCGTGCCGCTGACCAATTCGATCCGCGATTATCTGAATGGGGACTACCTTTCCGGCACCATCCGCATGATCGACGCGGTGCTGGTGGCCTGCTGCATCGCGCTGGGCGTCGGCATTGTGCTGCGGGTGTTCCAGCTGGTGACGGCTTAAAGGGAAGGAGGAAAGGACAATGTTCCAACTGCTGACACAGACGCTGGTGGCCTTTGTGGCCACGGTGGCCTTCGGGGTGCTTTTTCAGGTGCCAAAGGAGCAGTACGCCTTTTCGGGCATCTGCGGGGCGGCGGGATGGCTGTGCTATCTGCTGGTGATGCAGAACTACCCCTCCACCACCATCGCCTCCTTTGCGGCGGCGGTGGTGCTGACCATGATGTCCCGCATCTTTGCGGTGTGGCGCAAGACGCCGGTGACCGTCTTTTTGATCTGCGGCATCTTCCCACTGGTGCCGGGCGCAGGCATCTACTACACTGCTTACTATTTCATCATGGGGGACAACGCGATGGCGCTGTCCAAGGGGATTGAGACCATCAAGATCGCAGTGGCCATCGCGCTGGCGATTGTCTTTGTTTTCTCGATGCCCAATCCTGTAGCGGCGGCGCTGCGCCGCAGAAAGTAGCTTTTTTCAAAAAGGAACCCCGGCCGGGGTTCCTTTTTGATCTTCCTGGACTGGCAGCCTCTGCAACGCCGAGGAGGGCGCCCCGCCCCTCCGACCCCAAGCATCCTCGGAAGCAACGCACCTGCCGCGCCACGGATTGACAACTGAAAGTGTGCCCTTTGTAAGGCGTGGGAAGAAAACAAGACCAGTTTGCCCGCTCACTTAAAGTGGCAAATCGATCTGGGTCAGCGGCAGAAACCCTTTTGAGGGGGTAGCAGCACAATGTGCTGCAGGGGGAGCGAAGCGTCCCCCTTTAGGGGAGTACCCAGAGGGGAAACCCTTCTGGGAGATTCTTTGGTGACTTTCTCATCGGGGAGAAAGTCACCCGGGGTTTGGGGTGGAGCGCCCAAAAGGTGGGTGCAGGGGCTGCCGTCCCGCAAAAGTCCTCCGGTGGAGGCCTCCCCTGAAAGAAAAGAAACGGTAAAATCCAGGTAAAGAGCAGGAAAAAATCGGTAGATTGTATAAGATTTTTTGATAAAAAGGATAAAAAGAGACAAAAAGATAGAAAGAAGGCATTGTTAACAGAAAAAATCTTGCACCAAAAAAGCAGGAATGATACAATATTTAAGATATTGCTTATGGATACGCGGTTTGCAGCTCTTTTTGTTTTTTGAAAATAGGGGTCAAACCGTCGTTTTGTCTTGTCCCAAAATTGTGGAAAATTTACATCCTTTCCCCAATTGGCTGCAAAAACGCCGCCGCAGCGGGGAAAGATAACGCTGTATGAGGGATGGGAAAACTTTAAAGCGAAATGGAGAACTGTGTTGTGAAGGAGAAAAAAGGCTTGAGCAGATACCGCAAACAGCTGGTGTTCCTGATGGATCTGTTCCTTGCAAATATCGTTTATTTTGTCATGATCTACTGGGTGCCCATCCGCAACGGCACAACCATCCAGCAGGTAATCGACTGGATGCCAAACTTCGGGCTGATGCTGCTGTGCCTGTGCGGCTTTTTGTGGGCATCCAAATCCTATGACAGCCTGTGGCGCTACGCCGAGACCGACGAGTATATCTCAATGATCCTGATGGGGGCGCTGGCTTATGTGGTCTACTTCATTCTGCAAAAGCTGCTGCCCATCCCCAAAATCCCCAGCGTGCTGTCGCTGTGCATCTACTCGATGTCGCTTTTGCTGATGATGACCGCGCGCTTTATCTACCGCAAATATCGCATGAAGGCAAACTCCAGAAGCCAGGAGCGAAAGGTGCGCTGCGCCATCATCGGTGCGGGCAACGCGGGTGTCAGTCTGCTCAACGAGATGAAGAACAACTCCTGCAACCACTATCAGCCGGTCTGCTTTTTTGACGACGACCCGGAAAAGATTGGCAAGTTTATCCACGGCATCGAAGTCAAGGGCAAAATCGACATGATGCCGCTTTTGCTGCGCAACACGATGGTCACCGAGATCATCTTCGCCATCCCCTCGGCCGACCCCATCCGCCGCAAGGAGATTCTGGAGATGTGCTCCACCCTGCACTGCCACGTCAAGGTGCTGCCCGATACCTTCGCTGCGGTGCAAAGCGGCAACCTCAGCCAGAATGTGCGCAACGTCAAGATCGACGACCTGCTCGGCCGCGAGCGCATCGTCTTTAACAATCAGGAAGTGTTCGATTTTCTGCGCGGCAAGGTGGTCATGGTCACCGGCGGCGGCGGCTCGATCGGTTCGGAACTGTGCCGCCAGATTGCCAAGCGCGACCCCAAGGAGCTGGTGGTGGTCGACATCTATGAAAACAACGCCTACGACCTGCAGCAGGAGCTGAAGATGGAGTACGGCGGCAGGCTCAACCTGAAAATTGAGATTGCCTCGGTGCGCGACCGCGAGAAGGTGCGGGAGCTGGTGGAGTTCTACCGCCCGCAGATCATCTTCCACGCCGCCGCCCACAAGCACGTCCCCCTGATGGAGGAGTGCCCGGAAGAGGCGGTCAAAAATAACGTCTTTGGCACCTACAATGTGGTGCACGCCGCCGACGAGTTTGGGGTGGACAAGTTTGTGCTGATCTCCACCGACAAGGCGGTCAACCCCACCAACGTCATGGGCGCCACCAAGCGCTTCTGCGAGATGATTCTGCAGAGCATGAAGGGCGTCAGCAAGACCGAGTATGCGGCGGTGCGCTTTGGCAACGTGCTCGGCTCCAACGGCTCGGTCATCCCGCTGTTCCGCCGCCAGATCGAGGCGGGCGGCCCGGTCACCGTCACCGATAAGCGCATCATCCGCTACTTTATGACCATCCCGGAGGCCGCCCAGCTGGTGCTGGAGGCCGGCGCGATGGCGGGCAGCTCGGAGGTTTTTGTGCTGGATATGGGCCAGCCGGTCAAGATTCTGGACCTGGCGGAAAACCTCATCAAGCTCTCCGGCTATGTGCCGTATGTGGACATCGACATTGTGGAAACAGGGCTGCGCCCGGGCGAAAAGCTGTACGAGGAGCTTTTGATGAAGAGCGACGGTCTGATTAAGACCACCAGCAGCAAGATCTTCATCGAGCGCCAGCAGGAAATCTCCCAGCAGGAGATGGACCAGAAACTGGAGATCCTGCGCCAGGCGCTGCAGCGTGGAGACCGCGAGAGCATCCGCCGCGCGATGAAGCGGGTGGTGCCAACCTTCCGTGACCCCGAGGAGGTCAACCGCGAGGCCAGCGAGCAGAACCGCCTGGAGCAGCGGGTGCAGGAAGGTTAAAAAAGGGTTTGACAGCATAGGAAAGGGAAAGGAGAGTCCGACATGCATCAGAGCATTCAGGGCAAGGAAGTTACCTTTAAGGATGTCCTCATCCTGTTTTTTAAAAAGTTTGAGAGGATTTTGGTCGTCGCGCTCATCTTCGCCGTCCTCTTTGCGGCGTATGGGGCCTGGCGCGGATACAGCGCCATCAGTGGGGAAAATATGCAGCAGCAGCTGGACGACTACCAGATTGCGCTGGACGAGTACAACGCCTCCACCCAGAGCCTGCGCGATACCATCGAGCGGGATCAGCAGCGGCTGGACAGCCTGCAGGAATACACCGAGCAGAGCGTCTATTACAACCTCGACCCCTATAACGAGGCGGTCAGCGAGCTGATCTTTTACATCGATACCGGCTACCAGATCGCGCCCAGCCAGTACTACCAGAACCCCAACAAGACCGGAGAGCTGGTCAGCGCCTACTGCGACGCCTACCGCAGCGCCGAGCTGTACGAGGGTGTCAGCGACATCCTGGGCCAGGAGGTTGAGATCAAGTACATCGATGAGCTGCTGAACATCGAGCGCGCCGGCGACATCCAGATTAAGGACAGCGTGGGCAACGTCACCGTCAAGCACAGCGACGGCAACGAGGGCGTGGTGGTCATCCGCGCCAGAGCGCAGGACGAGGAGACCGCCTCCGAGATCACCAGCTTTGTCTACAACTACCTGCGCGAGCAGTTTGGCGACACCATCGCCGAGCACACCACCACCATCATCTCCGACTCCACCATGCGCGTGATGGACAGCGAGCTGGAGCAGAGTCAGAAGCAGATGGTGGAGGACATCGCTGCCCTGCAGGAGAGCATCAAGACCAACGAAGCCCAGCTGGATACCATGGAGCGCGATATGCCCCAACAGCCTTCCGCCTCGATGACCAGCGTGCTCAAGAGGGCGATTCTGTTCGGCATCATCGGCGGTGTGCTGGGCGGCGTCATCATCTGCCTGTGGGTGCTGCTTTCCTACCTTGCGGACAACCGTCTGGACGGCGTTTATCAGGTGGGCAAGCTCTATAACATTGAACTCTTTGCGGTCGTTTCTTCCGATGAGAAGAAGCGCAGGCCGCTTTTCCATAAACTGATCGACTGCCTGGAGCAGAACGCCAGCCGCCGGCAGTTTGCCGGCCAGGAGAGCGCGGTGGACTATGCCGACGTCTCGGTCCGGTCGCTGGAGCGTGCGGGTCAAGGCCCGCTGACGGTGGCGGCGGTGAGCAGCTGCCAGGACGAACAGGTGCAGAAGCTGCTGGACAGCTTTGAACAGAAGAGCGACGATGGGGTGCGCTATGTTGCCTGCCCGGCGGTGCTGTCCGACCCGGCCTCGATGGAGAAGGCCACCGGGGCGGACGCGGTACTGCTGGTGGAGCGCAGCGGCGTTTCGCTCATCCCGCATATGAACGCGGAGATCATCCGTCTGGAAAAGGCCGGACAGGAGATTGTGGGTATGGTGCTTGCAGAGTAAGCAGCAAAGCGAAGGGAGAATCGTTATGAAAATTCCGTTTTCTCCGCCGGATATCGGCGAAGCAGAGATCGCGCAGGTGGCGGATACCCTGCGCTCGGGCTGGATCACCACCGGCCCCAAAACCAAGGAGCTGGAGCGCCAGGTGGCATCCTTCTGTCACACCAGCCGCGCGGTGTGCTTAAACTCGGCCACCGCGGCCATGGAGCTGACGTTGCACCAGCTCGGGATCGGCCCGGGCGATGAGGTCATTACCTGCGCCTACACCTACACCGCCTCGGCCAGCGTGGTCTGCCATGTGGGCGCAAAGCTCGTCCTGGTGGACTGCTGCAAGCCCTCGGATGGCGGCTCGGACTGCTACCAGATGGACTATGACGCTTTGGAGCGGGCCATCACTCCCCGCACCAAAGCCATCATCCCGGTCGACCTGGGCGGCGTGGTCTGCGACTACGACCGCATCTTTGAGATTGTCGAGCGCAAGAAGGCGCTGTTCACCCCGTCGGACAACAAGATTCAGCAGGCGCTGGGCCGCGTAGCGGTCATGGCCGACGCCGCCCATGCCTTTGGCGCGCAGTGGCACGGCAGGATGTGCGGCGAGATCGCCGATTTCACCTGCTTTTCTTTCCACGCGGTGAAAAACTTCACCACCGCTGAGGGCGGCGCTGTTACCTGGCGCGACCTGCCGGGCATCGACAACGAGGAAATCTATAAAAACTACATGCTGCTCTCGCTGCACGGCCAGTCCAAGGACGCGCTGGCCAAGACCCAGCTGGGCGCGTGGGAATACGACATCGTGATGCCGGGCTACAAGTGCAACATGACCGACATCATGGCGGCCATCGGGCTGGCGCAGATGCAGCGCTATCCTGACTTGCTTGCCAGAAGAAAGCAGATCATCACCCGCTACAATCAGGTGATGGACACCCTGCCGGTCTCCTACCTCCGCCATTACGGCGAGGACTTTGCCTCCAGCGGGCACCTGTATCTGGTGCGGCTGAACGGGCGCGACGAGCAGTTCCGCAACGACTTTATTGTTAAGATGGCCGAGCGGGAAATCGCCACCAACGTCCACTATAAGCCGCTGCCGATGCACACCGCCTATAAAAAGCTGGGCTTTGACATCAAGGACTATCCGAACGCCTTCGCCATGTACCGCAACGAGGTTACCCTGCCGCTGCACACGCTGCTGACCGACGAGCAGGTGGAGTTTCTGCTGGAAACCTTTGTCCAGCTGCTCAGGGACTAGGCGATGCGGCTCAAAGCATGGGAGGAGCTGCCCGACCAGCTCAAAACCGAAAGCGTGCGGCCCTACTACGACGCCCTGCGCAAAAAGAAGATGGCGCTGTTTTGCAAGCGCCTGACCGATCTTCTGCTGTCGGCGGCGCTGCTGGTGGTGCTGTCGCCGGTGCTGCTTGTCCTGGCCATCTGCATCAAGCTCGACTCGCCCGGCACCGTCTTTTTCCGGCAGGTGCGGGTGACCCAGTACGGCAGGGAGTTTCGCATCTTTAAGTTCCGCACCATGGTGCAGGACGCGCCGAAGCTGGGCAGCGCGGTCACCGTCAAGAACGACATGCGCATCACCCGGATGGGCAGGCTGCTGCGCGGCTGTCGTCTGGACGAGCTGCCGCAGCTCATCAATATCCTTAAAGGGGAGATGAGCTTTGTCGGCACCCGCCCGGAGGTGCCAAAGTATGTGTCCCAGTACACCCCCGAGATGATGGCGACGCTGCTGCTGCCCGCGGGGGTGACCTCCGAGGCGTCCATCCAGTATAAGGATGAGGACCGCCTGCTGGACGGGGCCAGCGACCCGGACAAGACCTACGTCGAGCAGGTGCTGCCCGGCAAGATGGCCTACAACCTGCAGAGCCTGCGGGACTTTTCCTTCTGGGGAGAATGGAAAACGATGCTGCACACCGTCACGGCGGTGCTGCATTAAAATATACAAACTGTAAAAGAGGGAACCGATATTACGATGAGGGTCTGGATTATCAACCACTACGCCATCCCGCCGTCGATGGGAGGGCTGGTGCGGCACTATTATTTCTCAAAATTTCTGCGGGAGCGCGGCCATCAGGTGCGCATCTTTACCGCCAGCGAAATCCACAACACCGACATCAACATGATCCGCGACGGCGCGCTTTACCGCGAGGAAACGATGGACGGCGTGCCCTATACCTTTTTAAAAACCCGCGACTACAGCGGCAACGGGCTGAGCCGCATCATCAACATGCTGGAATTTCCACTGCGGATTCAACAGAGCGTAAATCATTTTGCCAAGGCAGGCGAGCGCCCGGACGTCATCTACACCTCCGCACCGACCATCTTCGCGGCGGCCTCGGCGGTGATTGCGGCCAAGCGCCTCAAAGTTCCCTGCGTGGTGGAGGTGCGGGATATCTGGCCGGAGTCGATTGTCGAGTACAAGGGCATGTCCCGCAAAAATCCGGTCATCCTGGCACTGTATGCCCTCGAGAAGTGGCTCTACAAAAACGCCGACCGCCTGATCTTTACCATGGAGGGCGGCCCGGACTACATCAAGGAAAAGCACTGGGAAAACAAAATCCCGCTTGCCAAGATCGACAACCTCAACAACGGCGTCGACCTTGCCGAGTCTGACGAGAACCGCCAAAAATATACCCTCGACGACCCCGACCTGCTCGACGGGAGCACCTTCAAGGTGGTCTACACCGGCTCGATTCGTCTGGTCAACAACCTCGAAAAGATCGTCGAGGTGGCCGAGCGGATGCAGCAGATGGGGGAGGAGAAGATCCGGTTTTTGCTCTACGGCGACGGCACCGAGCGCGAGCAGCTCATCGAGGAGTGCCGGCAGAAGGGGCTTTGCAACATCCACTTCCCCGGCAAGGTGGAGAAAAAGTACATTCCCTTTATCCTCTCAAAGTCGGACCTCAACATCAACCACGTCAAGCAGACCGGCATCATGCGGTTTGGCTGCAGCTTAAATAAACAGTTCGACTACTTTGCCAGCGGCAAACCGGTCCTCTCCGACCTGACGGTCAACTACGACCTGATTCAGCGCTACGGCGCGGGCGTCACTTTGCCCGACCAGGACACCGAGAGCCTGTGCCGGGAAATCTTGCGCTTTGCACACATGCCAAAAGACGAATATCAGGCCATCTGCCGCAACGCCCGCCGCGCCGCCGGGGACTACGATTACCGAACGCTGACGGGGAAGCTGGAGGACATCCTCCAGACCGCCGTTTCCGATTACCGGGGGCGGTAGGCCTTTTCCTCTTTGCAAGGAGGGCGCTGCGCCCCTCGGCCTCTGCTGACCGATGCGAGGGGCTGCGCCCCTCGGCCTCTGCTGACCGATGCGAGGGGCTGCGCCCCTCTGCACTCCCTTAAGTGGAGGGCGCTCCGCCCCTCCGACCCCGGGTGACTTTCCCGCCGCGGGGAAAGTCAGCAAAGGCGCGCCAAGGGCTGCGCCCTTTGGAATCCCCCGGTGCGAAATTTCCGCCCTCATTGGTGCTGCGCTACGCTTGCACCCGGGCTACCTTTAGCCGCTAACCCAGACTGATTTGCCACTTTTATCTTGTGAGTAAATTAGATTTCTTTCTCCCCGAGCTTTGTTGAGGAGATATATTGATTTTTCAATCCGTGGCACGGGGGTAACCTTCGAGGATGCCCTGAGGTGCGTATCCCACAACCAATACTGCTAGGGAACAAGGCCGGGGGATCAAAGGGGGCGAGGCCCCCTTCGCCGGAGGTCCAGGAACCAGGA
>OGGQ01002471.1_pt1 | contig 19908 bp, 18 predicted proteins | sample 1571191 | NCBI WGS metagenome assembly OGGQ01 (sample SAMEA2582061, study PRJEB24529) | metagenome | biome: Human gut stool | place: China | collected 2011
TTCGTTTCCCGAACCCTTCCGCTCACAATGGATTAGTTTTTTGACAGTCTGAAACCTCCCCGCTTGAATATCGGGGAGGTTTTGCTGATTTTATTAAATTTATGATACTTTCGTTATGTCATATACGCCCTTTTCGCCGTTTTCGGCATATTCCAGATCAATGCCGCTTCCAACGCTCTTTCTAAGTATATCCGGATGGTCGGCGGCCTTGGCTCTGTAGAAATCGTCCGAGCCGTCAACGGTTATATAGATATATGTGTTTCCGTCGATGACTATGTCCCTGACGGACGATACCGTGCCGCTGAGACTGAGTTTTTCGGCGTTTTCTTCTATGCTTATGCCGTTGTTTTCCATCAGTTCCTCATAGGCGCTGACGCACTGGCTAACGGTGTCGCCTATGGCCACTATCTGGTATTTCTGTATATTCACCATGGCATATTTCTTTACAAGTCCGGCCCCGTCCTTAAGGGCGATAAAGTAGGTCGGCTCTCCTCCCACGTTAAGGAGCAGAGGGAACGTCGCCGTATATCCCAAATGCTGTACCTGGCCTTCGGCGGAAGACATCGCGGAAAACTCCTCCGCCCCCGCTATCTCGTAATAATTGGCTTCCTTAGTTCTTTGATTCATAAGAACAAAGCCCACATTGGACTGATCGCCGCTGACAGATGTAACTCCTGTATATACCCAAACATCGTCATCAAGCGCAATATAGTTATATCCCTCTGTTGTTCTGAAGCAGTTTTTTTGGGCAAAGAGACTGTTTATATATCCATTTGAGAGAGTGCCGTAATAGTCATATTGCTCCATAAGGAGTTCTGCGTCAAACACTCTGTCAATCCACTGAGGTATGTCCTCCACGGCATAGTATATATGTTCTCCGGTCACCGCGTTCAGCACAACCGCCCCCTTTATGTCCGTGCCGCCGAAAAGTCCGATGGTGTGATCCTCAACGGGGCATATCCAGTAGGGCGTTCCGTCATCGTCTATTTCAAAGTACGTTCCCCTGAACATGGCTGTCGGATATCTGAAACGTATATATCTCATAAGATCCCTCCCGAAATATTCTGACGGCGATATTTTTATGCCCTCGTCAAGTTTGATCAGCTCGGCGTTCTGGGTGGACATATCTATGATTATATAGGCCGGTATGCCCTCGCTCCTGTTGGCTATCCATTTTATTATGCTTCCGTATCTGAGTGGCGTTACCCTGTAGGGCCTTCCGTTATAATTTATCTGCGACGAGCTGGAGCTTACCTCAAACTGGGACACCATATCCGACATGGTTCCCATCTTTCTCTCGGCCAGTATGGCCGCCGAGGCGCTGTCCAGTATCGGAATGCTGCTGAAATCAGCTTCTTCGATGTCGTCCTCAAAAGTTCCGTTTTCAACGGTCATAAGAGAACTGTAGTCCTTCGCCCTGAATACGGGAAGGGAAGCGGCCGCTCCTGCAAGGTAGACAAGAATAAATACGAGGGCTGCCCTCAGGATTATTTTGACTCCCTTTGTTCCGGCGGAGAAACTGTATCTCAAATTTCTTAAATCAATGCCGCGGATTATCCTGCCGGCGTTTATCACAAGGCCGCTCACCGCCATAAAGGCCATAAACCACCAGAAGTCCTGGGATTTAAGGTTGACCGCCGGAAGATATATATAAAAAGCGGCCAGCCATACAACTATGGTAACTATATATGATAAGTATTTTTTCATATCGTTCCTCCTTACGAGCGCCGTTCTCCCAACATTAAAAGATAATAAAAATGTTGACAATTATAAATCTTTACAGTAATATCCTATTTACATACAGGATTTTATTACTTATACTTAAAGTAAGTTATTTAATTATGGGGAGGGACAGCAATGAAAATCGAGAAAATAAGCGATACCCAGGTTAAATTCATACTCAGCGAGGAAGATCTTGCGGGCAAGGACATCAAACTTGAAGACCTCGCCGTGTCAAACGATAAAACCAAAGAGCTTTTTCAGGACATACTTTCCAAGGCTCTTGACGAATGCGGCTTTGCCGTTGACGACGCTCCTCTTATGGTCGAGGCTCTGCCCGTGGCCATAGACAGCATTATGATAATCGTTACCAAACTGGGCTCGGAGGAAAATCAGTCCGAAAAGACCGACGCCTCTGCTCCCATTATATCCAAAGACCTTCACAGGTACAAGAGGAACTCCATAAAAATACATACCGCCGAAAGTTTTGACGATTCCAATTCGGCCGTATATTCCTTTGACGCCCTTGACGACGTCATAGACGCCTGCGTAAAAATATCGCGCTTTGACATAGCTGCGAGCTCGCTTTTCAAAAACGGCAGGAAATATTATCTTGTCCTGCAAAACGATAAGCCCTTTGAGAGCCTCAGCGGATGCATGTATATTTTGAACGAGTACGGCAGTGCGGAAGCCTCAAATATGCTTACAAAGTATCATCTTATGGAGCATGGCGAGACTCTTATAGCGGAAAACGCCGTTGAGATACTTTCCAAGACCTTTGTATGATTTTTTTGATTTAAAACAGTATGTGCAAAAAGACCCGTTCTATACGGCGCTCCCTTTTTGGAAAAGCCTAAAACGGGTCTTTTTTATATGTTTTTAAAATATTTGAAAAACGGTTTTAAAAATTCAAATCCCTTTTCCACGGTATCCAGAATGGAGCGGTCAAACAGTTCCTCCTCTATCCTGTAATCGGAGATAAACACTATGTTTTTCATCTGAAACCATTTCCTTAAGTTTTCCGGAGTTCCCTCGGGCGTGAAATTCTTTTTATAAAAGTTTCCGTCAGGCTTGAAAAAATCCTGGGCCGCCAGCTTTTTGTCCAGTCTTTCCACCGCGGCGTAATCGGCCGCCAGTTTTTTTCTGTATCTTGCCATATATTCGCTTCCGGCCTCATAAAATCCCATTCCCGACGTCCATCCCTCCGGTGATATTTCAAAGTAAAAACAGCTCTTTTCCTGCCAGCGTCCTTCGCCGTAGTTAAAAACGACCCATTTTCTGTCCTTATATGGAGACTTGTCCTTTGAAAAACGCACATCCCTGTTTGTTCTGGATATGGACGGTCGGAATGTTTCGCCCATTTTGGCGTTATTCAGCCTTTCGCACATCTCATCGGCAAAGAGCTTCATGGGCTTCTTTACCAGCAGGTCGTACCTTTCCCTGTTTTCATTGAACCATTCCGTGTTGTTGTTCATCCTAAGCTCCCAGAGAAAGTCGATGTACTCTCTCGGAAAGCCATCGAAATATTTTGTCATTTTATCACCCGTTCATGCAAAAACCGGCGACCACTCTGATCGCCGGTACTTGTCCTGTTAAAAACTGATTATATATGACCTTATCAGATGAGGAATCCGTTTCCACTGTTGATAAGCGCGAATAAAGGCGCGAATACGAGGGAAACAACTGTCATAAGTTTGATAAGGATATTGATTGAAGGACCCGATGTATCTTTGAAGGGGTCTCCGACCGTATCTCCTACAACGGCTGCCTTATGAGCCTCGCTGCCCTTTCCGCCGTGATTGCCTTCCTCAATGTATTTCTTCGCGTTATCCCAAGCGCCGCCGGCGTTTGACATAAAGATTGCCATAAGAACGCCTGTTACAAGGGAGCCGGCGATAAGTCCGCCGAGAGCTCTTGTTCCAAGAACAACTCCGATGATGAGAGGAGCTATAACGGCCATGATGCCGGGAACAAGCATTTCTTTAAGGGCTGCCTTTGTAGAGATGGCAACGCAGCTCTTGTAGTCGGGCTTCTGTGTTCCTTCCATGATACCGGGGTTCTCTCTGAACTGACGTCTAACTTCCTCGATCATCTGGAACGCTGCCTTACCAACGGACTGCATTGTGAATGCTGAGAAGAGGAAAGGAAGCATACCGCCGATGAAGAGTCCGACGATTACCTGTCTGTCAAGGATGTCTATCATATCAAGGTTAACTGCCTCAGCGTATGAAACGAAGAGTGCAAGAGCCGTAAGAGCTGCTGAACCGATGGCGAATCCTTTTCCCATAGCGGCTGTTGTATTTCCTACGGCGTCAAGTTTATCCGTGATCTCACGAACGCTCTCGTCAAGCTCGCTCATTTCCGCGATACCGCCGGCGTTGTCGGCGATGGGGCCGTAAGCGTCAACGGCAACCGTGATTCCTGTTGTTGAAAGCATACCTACTGCGGCAAGAGCGATTCCGTAAAGTCCGCCGAATGCGTAAGCAACAAGGATACCAATGGAGATAAGGATAATGGGAGCCGCTGTTGACTCCATACCTACCGCAAGTCCGCTGATGATTGTTGTAGCGGGGCCTGTCTCGGACTGATCTGCGATCTTCTTAACTGATCTGTAGTCGCTTGACGTATATCTTTCAGTGATTATACCAATGATGACGCCGACAATAAGTCCGGCAATGATCGAAATAGCAAGGTTGAATGAACCAAAGAACCAGATGCTCATAACGATAGATAATATTACTACGATGGCGCTGGCAACATATGTACCAGTCTTAAGAGCCTTATGAGGGTTGGAGTTTTCGTCTCCCTTTACGAAGAAGCATCCGATGATTGCGGCAATGATTCCGACAGCCGAAAGGGCAAGAGGGAATATTGCGCCTTCTGCGTCATAAGCAACAACGCCGAGCGTTACTGCTGAAACTATAGCTCCTACATATGACTCGAAAAGGTCGGCACCCATACCTGCAACGTCGCCTACGTTGTCTCCTACGTTATCGGCGATAACGGCGGGGTTACGAGGGTCGTCCTCGGGGATTCCTGCCTCTACCTTACCAACAAGGTCGGCTCCAACGTCGGCAGCCTTTGTATAGATACCGCCGCCAACACGTGAGAAAAGGGCAACCGAAGATGCTCCAAGGCTGTAGCCAAAGAGGATGTTCGTGTCTTTTGTAACGATATAAACGATGCTTACTCCGAGCACACCAAGGCCGACAACGCACATACCCATAACGGCGCCGCCGCTGAAAGCGATGGAGAGAGCTCTGTTCATTCCGCTTGTTCTTGCCGCATTGGCTGTTCTTACGTTAGCCTTTGTGGCAACGCCCATACCGAAGTATCCGGCAAGGATAGAACAGAGTGTTCCGAATACGAAAGCAACTCCTGAGCCGAAGCCGATTCCGAGTCCGATGAGAACAAACAGAACGATAACGAAAATAACGAGTATCTTGTACTCGGCCGTAAGGAACGCATGGGCGCCTTCACTGATGGCTGATGCGATTTCCTTCATCCTATCTGTGCCTTCTTCTTCTCTTGAAACCTTTTTAGAGAGGAACAGGGCAAAGATAAGAGCGATGACGCCAATCACAGGCGCCAGGTACATCAAACTTTCCATTTTAAAAGTCCTCCTGTGTAGATTATAAAAATTTAATATATAAATTAAATTCCATACGGCGCCGTAAAAAAATGAATGTAAATGATTGCTGCCAATAAAGAATTTAATTATATTTATTCAGCGTGTCGAAAAAGTCCTTCAGGACTTTTTCGAGTTTAAATTAAGGAAATAAATCCCTATTTCTGCGGAAAGCCCTGAACTTTGTCAGGGCGCAGAAATACGGGATTTTCCTCGGCGGAAATGAATTCCGCCTGCGGATTAAACTCGGGAGTCCCTTCGACTCCCGAACCCTCTCGCTCACAATGGATTAGTTTTTTGACAGTCTGATTTATTGTAAATATTTATTAAGAATCCACAAAGTCTCTTAAACGTTTATATATTATATCTTACAAATACCGTAAAATCAAGACATTTGTACGTTTTTTTCGGCTCACAAAACGTAATATTTGTCCAACGGGCCGTACAGGGTTTTCCAAGGCTTTATTTTCCGCCATATATGCTCCAAAAACAGATTTTTCTTGTAAAAAACATATAAAACCCAATAAATATCTTAAAACAGTAGCTTTTTTTTGAGTTATGCATTATAATTATTAATTATGTAATGTGATTACAATAAGTCATAAAGGAGTATATGGCATATGGAGTTTCTAAAGCATACAATAAATAAAGACATACCTATCCCTCTATATTATCAGGTAAAACAGATCATTCTTGACGAGATAAACAACGAGAACGTAAAGGCCGGAGATCCCATACCGACGGAAAAGACATTCTGCGATATATACGGCATAAGCCGCACGACCATAAGGCAGGCCATAAGCGAGCTTGTAAACGAGGGCTATCTCTACAGGATAAAAAGCAAGGGCACCTTTGTGTCCCAGCCCAAGGTAAAGACCGACCTTATAAATATGTACGACGGGTATAATACCGAAATCGCCAATATGTCTATGACGCCGTCCACCCAGGCCATAGAGCTCACCCTTGTCAAGGCCAACGCCGAGCAGGCCAAGGCTCTGGACATCGACGAGGGAGACAAGGTCATCTATCTTCTCAGACACCGCTATGCCGACGGTATGGCCATGGGATATATAGAAAGCTATTTCAAATATCCCCTTTGCGAGTTCCTTCTCAACGAGGATGAAAACACGTTCAACACCACGTCGTCTTACCAGATACTCGCGAAAAACAAATATGCGAAAATACGCCGAATACTCAAGACCATAGAGGCCGTTGGCGCCACGGAGGCGGAGGCGAAGTTCCTTAACATCAAAAAGGGCAGCCCCATAAACCTCTGCACGAACATATGCTTTTCCCAGGAAACGAATACTCCTGTCGTTTACGAAATACTCAAATACAGAGGCGACAAAAACAAATACTCCATAGAGATAAATATAGACTGACCATAGGAGCGGGCTTGATTGCAAAGTCCGCTTTTTTATATCGGAGGATATTATGAAAATAATCATTTCACCGGCGAAAAAAATGAATATCGACACGGAAAGCGGCATCTCTCCGACAACGCCTGTTTTTGTCAAAAAGGCCGAGGCTCTCCACGGCATACTTTCAAAAATGAGCTATGACGAGCTTAAAAGCCTTTGGATGTGCTCCGACTCCATAGCGGCACCCTGCGCCGAAACTCTTAAAAAAGGATTCCGTCCGTCGCCTCTTACTCCGGCTATATTCGCCTATGACGGCATACAGTATAAATATATGGCTCCCGCGGTGTTTTCAGACAGGGAGCTGGAATATATCGGGGAACATCTTGTCATACTTTCAGGATTCTACGGCGCTCTGAGGGCATTTGACGGAGTAACGCCCTATCGGCTGGAAATGCAGGCCAAGTCCGTGGGAGATTTCAAATCTCTGTACGATTTCTGGGGCAGCGATATTTACGGCGCCGTCCACGAGGACGGAGAAACGATAGTCGATCTGGCTTCGAAGGAATACAGCCGGGCCGTCCTTCCCTACTGTCAAAAGGGCGAATACATTACCTGCCTGTTCTGCGAAGAAAAAGGCGGAAATCTGAGGGAAAAGGGAACCCTCTGCAAGATGGCCCGCGGCTCCATGGTGCGCTTTATGGCCGAAAATCATATCCTTTCGCCCAAAGAAATGAAAAAATTTAAGGGGTTAGGATTCTCATTTTCCCACGAACTGTCCAATGAAAATAAATATGTTTTCATAAAGAAAAATGCATGAAATATATTTGAACATTAAAAGACCCCGGTAATATGTTCCGGAGTCTTTTTAGTATCCAATGTCAGTTCATAAACATATTCGTTCGTCTTTCCCTCTCAAGGGTAGTCTCCGGTCCATGTCCGGAAAGGACTCTGTAGTCTCCCTCAAGATTTTTGAGCATTTGCAAAGACTCGTTCATTTTGCCCCAGTCACCCGTGGGAAAATCTGTCCTTCCGCAGCTTCCCATAAAAAGCGTGTCTCCGGCGATCATAACTCCGTCTATGAGATATACGACGCTTCCGCAGGTATGTCCGGGAGTGTATACAGTCTTAAATGTCATAGAGCCTATGGTAAATTCCTCGCCATCGGAAAGATATACGTCAGCCTCAAAGCTCCTGCCCTGGCCTATCATTGAAGTAAGATTTATCCTCGGATCGTTGAGCACAGCCTTTTCCCTTTCCCCGGCGTAGACCTTTACGGAATATTCCTTTCTCAGCGGCTCCATAGCGCCGATATGGTCAAAATGAGCGTGGGTAAGCAGTATGGCCTCCGGCTTAAGGGCGTTGCTCTCGATGTATCTTGTGTAAGCGTCGGCTCTTCCCTCTGGGTCGACAATGACGCATACGCCGTTCTCATCGGAAATTATATAACTGTTTGTCTCGCACATTCCGCCTGTTATCATTTTTATATCTTTTATCATTTCAGCTTCTCCCTGTCCTTTCGTTATCAATCCGCAATTACTTTATCAGTCTTTTTTCAATTATTTTTTCAGCCTGTCTTACTCCGTCAATGGCCGCCGAGACTATTCCTCCGGCATAGCCCGCACCCTCTCCGGTTGGATAAAGTCCCTCAAGGCTTATACTCTGGCCGTCGTCTCCGCGCACTATCCTTACGGGGGACGAGCTTCTTGTTTCGACTCCCGTCATAAGGGCGTCCGGCGAATCAAATCCCCTGAGCCTCTTTCCCATCTGCGGAACGGCCTCCTTAATGGCCTCGCAGACATAATCGGGAAGCACATCGTTAAGATCCGCGAATACGGTTCCCGGCCTGTAGCTGTGGCGGACACTTCCCTCCGAAACGCTTGGCCTTCCGTTGACAAAATCGCCGAATCTCTGTATGGGAGCGGAGTAGTTTCCTCCTCCGGCCTTAAAGGCTTTTTCCTCCAGTCTTCTTTGGAATTCCACGCCGGCAAACGCTCCTCCCTCGCCGAAATCTTCCGGCCGCACCTGCACAAGCAGGGCGCTGTTGGCGTTTTCGGAATTTCTCGCGTACTCGCTCATTCCGTTTACCACGAGCCTCCCTTCTTCGGACGCCGCGGCCACCACATATCCTCCGGGACACATACAAAACGTATATACTCCCCTGCCGTTTTGGGCCGTATATGTAAGCATATAATCGGCGGGCGGCAGTTTTTTCGCCATATCTCCGTACTGAGCTGTGTTTATGTCCTCCTGCCTGTGTTCTATCCTGACTCCAACGGCGAAGGGTTTTCTCTCAAGGGCTATTCCTTCCCTTTCCAGCTCGTAAAAAGTATCCCTGGCGCTGTGTCCGACTGCAAGAACGATGCTGTCCGTATCTATTGTTCCCGAATCGGTCACCGCTGCGGCTACCTTTCCTTCAGAAACCAGTATTTCCCTGAGTCTTGTCTCAAATCTTACCTCTCCGCCGAGGGCGATAATCTCCTTTCTTATGTTTTTTACGACCTCCCGCAGTCTGTCGGTTCCTATGTGCGGCTTTGCGTCGTAGGCTATCTCCTCGGGAGCCCCGGCCTTGACAAATTCCTCAAGAACGTATCCTCCCCTCGGATCCTTTGATCTGGACGTCAGCTTGCCATCGGAAAATGTTCCGGCTCCGCCCTCGCCGAATTGGACGTTGCTCTCCGGGTCAAATTTTCCGCCGTTCCAAAATTCCTCCACATCGGCTCTCCTTCTGTCCACGTCCTTTCCTCTTTCAAGGACTATGGGGCAAAGCCCCTTCCTCGCGAGCGAAAGCGCCGCAAACATTCCGGCGGGACCGAAACCGGCTATGACCGGTCTTTTCCCCGGAGTTATCTCCCCGTTTGGAAGGGCGTAATCCCTGTGATCCGATACGGAAACCGTAACGCCGTTTTTTCTCCTTCCGGTATTTTTTACGGCTCCGTCCCCCGCTTTAAGCTCGGCGTCAACGGAGTATATGTAATGTATATCGTCCTTTTTTCTCGCGTCCAGCGATCTTCTGCGGATAATTATATTTTTTATGCCGCTTTCGTTTATTTTAAGCTCCAAGGCCACGGCCCGCTTTATGTTTCCGTCCTCCGGCCTCAGCTTTATACCGCTTATCCTTATCATACTTATCCTCTTTCAGTAAACAAATTGATACAGTTAGTATTTTCTCATAAACGCCGTATATTTTCAAGAAAAACCTCGCTTCCCCATATAAAGCGGGCTCCGCCCGGAGTATCTTCCAAGGCGGAGCCGCCGGCCTTATATTAATAGTCCATAGCCGTCTGGGATTCGGCGGCCATTCCGGTATAGTCCCCCGCGCCGTTGACTCCTGACATTTCAGGACTGTCATATCCGTCCTTCGCCGCGTCCCTTCCGGACGTTTTGCCCGCGGCGTCTTCGGCCGCTTCCTTTACGTCGCCGCCCATAAGTCTTACCTCGTCGGCGGCTCTGTCTATGAAGTTTTCCCCGTCCTTGCCTTCGGAATCAAGTCCGTAGCCATAGGTCGGGTCAAACTCGGTCTGTTCTATTCTCCTGCCGTTTTCGTCAAAATATCTTCCGGCCCCTTCCGTCGTCTGCGTGCCGTCCGCCCCCTGGGAGCAGCCCGTTGTCAAAGCGGCGGTCAGCATAAACGCCGCCGGTATATATTTCAATCTCATTTTCATGACCTCCTCAAAACTGAACTGCTTTATTATTTTTGACAGGAGACATAAAAAAATACTGTGCCATAGCTGGCACAGCAGTAATTTTTTTACTCGACGGAAAGCTCCTGCCTTGTGAGCTTTCCTTTGGCGGCAAAATATTTCTTTACCATATAATCCGGGCAGTAGCTTCTTTTTGCCTTTCTCATGCCCTCGACTCCCATATCTTCCTCGCGGTTTATATATTCCACGTCCTGACATTCGTGGAGCACATACTGCTGGTTTATCATGGGGAAAAGCCCGTTGATGTCCGCGTCCGCCTTTTCGATGTGGATAAGCTGGATGTCCTTTCTGAGCCTTTCTCCGATGGTGAACGCCTTTATTTTGCCGTCCAGCTTTATTACCCCGCCCGTAAGACCAAGGGCCTCCATATTCCTTATGGCAAGAACGACGGAACGCCTTTCGTTGGAAAATTCGTTTTCAGAAAGTCCCTTGTCGGCTCTCCATTCGTCGTATACTCCTATACACTCGTCATACATGGACGGCTCCAGTTTCATATACTCGTAGTCCGGATGCTCCTGTATGAATTTGTTTATATGGTTTCTCTTGCCGTGGAGCTTCTTTCCCTTGAGTGTGGCCAGTTTTTCTCTGGAATATACATAGTCCCATGAAATCTCCGCCGGCTCTATGTCAAGGGACGGGCAGGCTTTTTCAAACATTTCCTTAAACGGCTCCCATATATTTCTTATAACAGCCTCGTTTCCCTTGCTCTCCATATAGTCAAAGACTCTGCATATAAGCTCCCTGTAGTCAAACGACGATCCCTTTTTCGGTATGGGAGGCCAGAAAAATTCCGGAAAGCTCTTGAAATTGAGCTTTATATATAAAACGTCGTCCGAGATCGTGAACTGCATCTTTCCGTCCGCTCCCCAAATAAAAAGGTTGGCGAAAGAAAGATCGGAGCAGTCCAGATCCCATGTCTTTGTATAGCTTTCAATAAGTTTTTTATCGTTGATGTCAAAGTCCCTGAAGCCTGTAAGCAGGGCCTTTTTCTCAAGTGTGCAGCAATCCATTAAATACCTCCTGTTTATTTTTTCTTCCATATAACGGCGATCTTGCAGAGCGCTGCGCCGTTCTCATCGCTTATCGGCGTTATTGTCTCCACCATTCCGCCGTCCGTATTCCTCATATACGTCTTTACGTTTACCCTGTCTCCCGCGCGGCACTCTTTTCTGTAAAGCACCCTTATCTCGGACGGGATATATCCATAGTATATGTCGTCTGGAACGTCGTCCACCGCCCATTCCACATATCTAATGTTATTCGTATGCCCGTTGGAGTCAGTTTCGCTCCTCCTTACGACAAGGCTTTTTTCGCTTATCATATTCTCCTCGTTTTCCGCCGGTATGACGAATCTTCCCGGGTCAAATGGCGCCGGCCTGTCGCAGCAGTACGCGTCCTCCATCTCCCTTGGGAATCTGACCGCGTGCCTTTTTTCCAGATCTATGAACGCCCATCTTGAGGCCGCCTCGGCAACGGTCCTGCCGTTGTTTTCCACGGTAAAAAACCTTGTGGCCTGAAGGGTGCTGCCGTACTTCGCCCAGGTGCTTATTTTAAGCTCGTCCCTGTAGGCCGGGTATTCCTCAACCTTTATTACCCAGTTTATAACAACCCAGCCCCTTTTCATCTCAAAAAGTCTTTTTACCGGATATTCAGTTCTTTCCGTATGCTCTATGGCTGCCTCCATAAGATATTTTACCATATTCTGTGGGCTGACCACCGAATTCATATCCGTATCATAGGAGTTTACCGCCGTATTCCAAACAAATGGTCTTTCCATGGTTTTATCCTCCGTTTAATTACAATATCGGCGAAATAAGCCTTGATATCGCCTCTTTTATTTTGAACCACGCCGAACGTCTGTCGTACCACTCAAGGGTGATTTCCGTAGAATTTTCAATGTCCCTCATAAACTGTTCCTCGTGGCTTAGAGTTGTTTCGCTGTCGTAGATAAAGGCGTTGGTCTCGAAATTAAGGTCAAAGCTCCTTATGTCCATATTGGCCGTGCCCACGGACATAAAAAAACCGTCCACATAAACAGTCTTGCTGTGTACAAAGCCATCTCTGTACTGATAGCATTTGACCCCGGCTCTCAAAAGCGCGCCCAGATACGACATACTTGCCCAGTAAACAAAGGGATGGTCGGGATTTCCCGGAATTATTATTCTCACGTCTATGCCGGAGAGCGCCGCTACCTTAAGGGCGGAAAAAATACCGTCGTCAGGCACAAAATACGGCGTTGTTATATATATGTTCCTTTCGGCCTCGTTCATCATTTTGAAATAGCCGTTTCTTATATTCTGCTGGAGCGTGTCCGGGCCGCTGGAAACTATCTGCATCTTCACGTTTCCCGTGTTGTTTTTGTCCTCCGGGAAATACTTGTCCGAAAGCTCTATCTCGTTGCCGCAGACAAAGTTCCAGTCCATAATGAACCTGAGCTGCAGCTGGTCCACCGCGTCTCCCTCTATCCTTATATGGGTGTCGCGCCACTTGCCGTAGCGTTTGACTTTACCCAGATACTCGTCTCCGATGTTCAGCCCTCCGATGTATCCTACCTTTCCGTCTATGACGGCGATCTTCCTGTGATCGCGGTAATTGAGCCTTGTGATGAAAGGCGGGAAAAATTTGGCGACCTTTCCGCCGGCCTTTTTCAGCTTTTTGAAAAATCCCGCTCCAATGAACTGGTTTCCCATTCCGTCGTAAAGGAATCTGACCTCAACTCCCTCGGCGGCCTTTTTCGCCAGCTCCTCGACAATCCTTCCGCCAAGCTCATCCCCTCTGATAATATAGTATTCCATATGGATGAACCTCTCGGCCTTTCTTATATCCTCTATGAGGTCGCCGAACATGCTCTCTCCCTCAAAATATGACTTTACGGTATTGTGATATGTGACCCAGTTGCCCGAGTTTATATGAAGATAGACAAGATCGTTCAGAGTCCTTCTGTTTATTATGTCCTCCCTGTTCTCTATGGCTCTGCGCTGCTGGATTATCATATTTCTGTATTTATCCGTATCGCTCATATAGCCGTAATATGTCTCAAAATCATTTTCGGCCTTGTCGGCGAACATTCTCTCCTTTTTGGCCTCCCGTCCGAAAACAAGGTAGCAGATAAATCCCAGTATGGGTATGAAAAGTATGACAACAAGCCATGCCCATGTACTTACGGGATTTCTGTGCTCAAAAAAGACGGTAAGTCCGGCAAGGGCAACATTGGCAAAAAACACCAGCAGAATAACGATGACAATAGCTTCTCTGATTTCCATACTCATCCTCCTGATTTATAATGTTGCAAATTGTTTGAAAATATATTATACTATATTTCCGTAAGAATTGGCAAAAATATTTATTAAAATTTTTTAAAATCTATCAGATTTTTGAAAATGACGTATTGCGGCCTTTTTCATTATAAATCCATATAAATCCATGGACGGGATCATAAACGGCCCTTCACCATGATTTAAAGATTTTGATTATTTTTTAAAATAAATATTTCCTAAAGAGCTAATAAGTGATAAAATATAATATGCTCGTTTTTAAAGCCAAAATATTTCGGAGGAGTGAATTAAAATCATGCTGAGCGCAAGCGACATATTTATTATTGTAATGGTGGTTCTGGTCGTGGCTATATTCGCCATATATAAGCTGAGCAACAGGAATTACAGAAGGAACATCGAGACACAGGATTTTATCGAGGCAAATAAGCAGACGCTTTCCATATATGTTATCGACAAAAAATTCGCCAAACCCACGGAAAATGATTTCAGCAGACAGATCTACGCGCAGATACCCCCTTCGGCAAGAAAACGCAAGGTATGCATGGTAAGGGCCAAGGTCGGCGCCCAGATCGTTACTCTTATCACCGATAAGAACGTATATGACGTGCTCACGCCCAAAAAGACCGTAAAGGCAGAGATCAGCGGATTATACCTTGTAAAGGTCGTAGGCGTCAACCTCGCCGACAAAAAGAAAAAGACTCTCAAGGAGAGAATGTCACTTTTCGTGAAATCCGATCCCAAAAAAGAAGCGGAAAAAATAGTAAAAAAATAATCGCGAACAAAACGGCGCGTCCGATTCGTCTCGAATGGACACGCCGTTTTTTTATCTTCCCACCAGCTCGCCTACAGCCGCAAGCAGCGGAGCTGAATCAACAAAAAAGTGATACTCGGCCTCGTTTCTCAAGGCAAGCTCTTTCAGGCCGTTTTTAAATTCTTCCAGCGCTCTGCCGTATCTTTTCAGCATTTCCGGCGTTATTTCAAGTTCTCTTGAACTTCCGTTTTCACTGTCTATAAGTCTCAGATTTCCCCTTTCCTCAAATGTGGTCTCCCTGCTATCCAGTATTTGAACAAGTATTACTCCCTGCTTTTTGCTTCTTAATAATTTTACCGCTGAATCGCAGCCATCTTCCGAAAAAAAGTCTGATATAACAAGGGATATTCCCTCGCCAAGTCTTTCCCCTGCCAATGCGGCAACAGATGCGTTTATCGATGTCTTTGTTTTTTCTTCCTTAGACAATGCTTCTTCAATAAAAGTTACCGCCCGCGGGAAAGCTTTTTTTGAGGAAAGAGCCGTGCATTTGCTTGTTCCTGAAGAGTCTATGGCAAAAATATTTACCATATCCGAATTATTGAGGGCTATATATGCTGCCGAGGCAGCAAAAGCTCCGGCAAAGTCACTTTTTTCTCTATAAAGCCTTACGGATGTACTTGTATCCAGTATTATATTTACCGTAGCCTGTCTTTCCTCATTGAACAGCTTTGTGTATAGCCTGCCAAATCTAACGTATCCGTTCCAGTCTATTCGCCTCAGATCATCCCCCTGAGTGTATTCCCTAAAATCGGAAAATTCCAGTGAAGATCCCTTTGCCGTTGATTTTCTGGCTCCCGCGGAAACGCTGGAAAGTCTTTTTTTCACGGCGAGATCAAGTACATCAAGCCTGGCTATATATTCGTTTGTAAGCAGATCCCTTATCATTTTCAGATTTCCTCTTTCAGCAGTTCTTCAATAATGTCCTCAACTCTTATCCCGTCTGACACGGCCTCAAAGTTAAGGAATATCCTGTGCCGCAATACATCATAGGCCACATCCTTAATATCCTCATAAGCCACATTATATCTTCCCTTGGAAAGAGCGTTTATTCTTGCTGTCTTTATAATAGCTTGTGCTCCTCTTGGGCTTGAACCGTAGCGCACGTATTTCCTTACGGTCTCCGGAGCGCCATCTATCTCCGGATGGCTTCTTATTATAACGTCCATAGCGTAGCCGGCCACGGCGTCAGCTACGGGCACATCAAGGGAAATGTCTCTCATTTCTTTTATTTTATTTCCGTCAAATAACTTCTGCGCTCTCGCTTCTCCTTTGCCCGTCGTGAGCTTTACAATGTCAAGAAGCTCGCTCTTTTCCGGGAATTTGACGTCCAGCTTGAATATGAACCTGTCAAGCTGGGCCTCCGGCAGGGGATATGTTCCTTCCAGCTCCAAAGGGTTCTGGGTCGCGAGGACGAAAAACGGATCTGGCAGGGGATAGGTCGTATTGCCGGCGGTCACCGTCTTTTCCTGCATGGCCTCAAGGAGCGCCGAATGGGTCTTTGGCGTAGCCCTGTTTATCTCGTCCGCCAGAACAATATTTGCGAACACCGGACCCTTTTTAAATGTGACCATACCGCTTTCCGCGTCCATCATGTTCGTTCCGGTCACGTCCGCCGGCATAAGGTCGGGAGTAAACTGTATCCTCGAAAAGCTGAGATCCATTACCCTTGCCACGGTCTTTACAAGCTGGGTCTTTCCCGTTCCGGGAAGGCCCTCGAGCAGCACGTTTCCGTCCGCTATCATGGATATTATTATTTTATGTATAACGTCCTTTTGTCCGATTATGTCCTTTGATATCTCATCCTCTATCCGTCTGAAGTCATCGGCGAAAGCTCTTATTTTTCCTTCGTCAGCCATAATCTGCGCCTCCTGTCATTTATTTACCTTAAGTATAAATGCCTTTTGCCCGCCCGGTCAATCGGATTAAGATTAATTTAAGAAAAATGACAGCAAAACTATAGTAAACAAAACGCCTATGTGATAAAATAGGCATCAAAGGATAAATTTCAGCGCAAAATCTCAAACGAGGTGAGCTTAACTTGAAAAAAATCAAGCTGGATAAAAAGTATACGAAAATAGCGCTTTACTGTTTCGCGGTGCTTGCCGCCTGCATACTGCTTATGCGCTTTTTGGACAACATAAGTCCGTTTTTCGGCGCCGTGGGAACATTTGTCGATAAAGTTACCGATATACTCATTACTTTTATATACGGATTCTTTATCGCCTTTTTCTTTACGCCCCTTGTAAATTTCCTTGAGAAATTCATAGGCGCGTACTCGGACAGGCTGTCCGCCCGTCCTCAGACGCTGAGAAACCTGACGATCCTTATTACATACGCCATTTTCATAGGCTGCTTCGTATGGCTTATGATCTATATGGTGCCCACTGTCACCGACAGCTTCCGGGCTCTTTTCGAGACCCTTCCGTCCAATCTGGACAGTCTGATAGAGAGCCTTCCCGAAATGCTTTCCGGCTTTGACGAGGACACAAGGGAGACCGTCATAGGCGCCATTACAACCCTCGCTGATCCCCTTGAGGAGCAGCTCGCCAATATCCCGGCCCTCATCGAGGAGCATATGAACGGCGACAATGTTATGGATTTCCTCAACAACACCGTGGACGTTGTTATGACGGTAATAAACTTCATTATCGGAATAATCATCAGTTTCTATATGCTTGCCACAAAGGAATCCATAGCCGCCAACGGCAAAAAGCTCTGCTACGCCGTGCTTGAGACAGGAACGGCGGATCGTTTCATACAGAATATGCAAAGGGTCAACGTCATTTTCCAGAACTTTGTCCTCGGAAAACTTCTTGACGCCCTTGTGCTTGGCGTTATGTGCTTTGTAGGAATGGCCATACTCAGAATACCATACGCCGTAGTAATAAGCGTTATCATCGGCGTATCGAACATGATACCCTATGTCGGCCCGTTCATAGGAACGATACCGGCAGTGTTCATCGTGCTTCTTGTAAGCCCCATAAAGGCTCTCTGGCTTCTTATTTACATTATCGTTATACAGCAGATCGACAACTATGTTATCTGCCCCAAACTTCTTGGCGACACCACCGGACTTACGGCACTCGAGGTGCTCTTTGCCATCGCCGCCGGAGCTTATTTCCAGGGCGCCCTCGGAATGTTCATCGGCGTTCCCGTCCTCGCTTCCATCAAGCTGTTTGTGTCGGAGGCCGTAAACAGACGCTACCGCGAGAAATACCCCCACGGCACGCCCGGGCTTATGCAGGATGAGGACGACGATCTGTGGAACGATGATGACGACGATTTCGTAGAAGACATACCGGACGACTGACAGAGGAAACATAAATGCGCACTTCAAGGACATACACATTTTTTATACTGTATATTTTGCTTAATTTTATAAGCGGATTCGCCGTGCTTATGCTTATGGGTCCCGGAGCGGATCAGACTCTGTTTTCGGCGGTATGGCAGGCGGTCTTTTTCATACCGCTTATTATTATAGGAACGAAAATGGGCGGCGGAGCCCAAAGCCTCAGCTTTGGAAGGGTATCTCCCGTGGATATCGTCTCAGCCGTCTTTCTTGCCTTTGCCATAATACCTCTGCTGTCGTTCATATCGGCTCTGTCGGCGCTGTTCTTTCCGAATACCGCAGCGGATACCCTTCACGCCGCCCGGGAAACGTCGTTTGTTCTGAGCCTTGTTTCGCTGTGCCTTATGCCGGCGGTATTTGAGGAGCTGACGTTCAGAGGTATAATTTTTTCCGGATTTAAAAAATTCCGTCTAAAGACGGCCTGCGTTATGGGAGGGCTGCTTTTTGCCCTTGCCCATTTCAGCCTGCAGTCGTTCCTGTACACGTTTCTGACCGGTACTCTTTTCTGTTTTATGCTGTACAGAACCAAATCCGTCATACCCGGCATGGTGACCCATTTTACCATAAATCTTTCCCAGGTACTGCTTTCAAGAGCCGTTTATTCCGCTCCGGCGGAGAGCGCTCAGGCTTCCCAGAGCGTGATCACGCCTCTGCAAATATTATGGCTGGCATTTCTTTCCCTGTTCATCTCATTCTATCTGCTGTCGCTTATGGGAAGGAAGCACGGAAGGGGTCGGCCGCTCTTTGCTCCTCCGGTCAAAAAAGGCTTTGTTATAGAGACGGAGGAAGTCTTTGACTACGCTCCGGAAAAGGGTTGCGGAGACAGAATTTTTGACATAAGGCTGATAATAATACTTATCGTGTATTTTCTTTATGTTTTTTATCCTTATTTTTTGATTTAGTATTGATATTTCAGACAAATTTGATATTATATATTAAAAACAGACCATAAAGGCAATGATGTATATACATCATTGTCTTTTGTGCTTTATTGAATAAAAATACATCGGAGTTATTTTATAACGGTTTGATTTAAAAGCAACGCTATGTAAATTTTAGGAGGGATATCATGGCAAATTTTGAACTGACCTGCTGTTCCACGGCGGATATGCCGAGGGAATTTTTTGAGAAAAGGAACATACCCTTTGTCTGCTTCCATTTTAATATGGACGGAAAGGAATATCCCGATGACCTTGGCCTTTCCATGCCCATCGGGGAGTTTTATGACCGTATAGCCGCCGGGGCTCAGCCCACCACGTCGCAGATAAGCGCCGGGGAGTACATCGATTTTTTCACTCCCATCCTTGAAGCCGGAAAGGACATCGTGCATCTCACCCTTTCCTCGGGCATTTCCGGAACATACAATTCCTGCGCTGCCGCCGCCGGCATATTGAAGGAGAGCTATCCCGACAGAAGCATATTCGTGATCGACTCCCTCGCGGCATCATCGGGCTACGGCCTTCTTGTGGATTTCGCCGCGGATCTGAGAGATCAGGGGCTTGAAGCCGACAAGGCCGCTCAGAAGATAGAGGAAGTAAAGCTGAAAGTCAACCACTGGGTATTTTCCACCGACCTTACGTCATACTGGAGGGGCGGAAGAATATCAAAGACATCGGCCGTTGTCGGCGGATTGCTTAATATATGCCCCATCATAACCGTAAACAGGGAAGGCAAGCTCGTTGTCGTAGGAAAATGCAGAGGAAAGAAAAGAGCCATTGACGAAATGGTGAAAAAAATGTCCGAGCTGGCCGAAAACAGGGACGGCTACAGCGGAAAATGCTTCATATCCCAGTCAGCCTGCTTTGAGGACGCCAGAAAAGTGGCCGACGCCATCGAAGCCAAGTTTGCCTCCCTCAATGGAAAGGTAATGATAAACGATATCGGAACCGTAATCGGCTCGCACACCGGTCCCGGAACAGTAGCCGTATTTTTCTGGGGAAGCGAGAGAAAAGAGTAAAAAGAGATTAAAGTGTCGAAAAAGTCCTTCAGGACTTTTTCGAGTTTAAATCAAGGCAATAAATCCCTATTTCTGCGGAAAGCCCTGAACTTTGTCAGGGCGCAGAA